>Ga0210040_10006645_pt1 | contig 14319 bp, 10 predicted proteins | sample CryGeyCG12114_NA_FD_185462 | JGI IMG/M metagenome (GOLD analysis project Ga0210040, IMG submission 185462) | Groundwater microbial communities from aquifer - Crystal Geyser CG19_WC_8/21/14_NA (SPAdes) (version 2) | ecosystem: Environmental > Aquatic > Deep subsurface > Groundwater | place: USA... | reverse complement strand
CGAAAATGCTGATGCATTTGGCTTGAGCCCAAACAACGATCTGGCAACGCTGGAAGATTTAGCTTACGAAACTTACCTGATAAACCAAGATGATGATGGATATTATGGCATTGAGCGAAAAGGACAAATTCAGCAATCGGAAGATATATTGAGCCAGGGAGCGCAAAACCAGTGGGATTTTGCTTACGGTGCCAGTTACCGCGATAAATTATACCTGGGCGGAGCGATTGGCTTTAATACCTTACGTTATACCCAGGAGCGTAATTTTAGCGAAGTAGAAACTGATGCTAGTACCTATTTTCAGAGTTTGGATCTGCGGGATGTTTTTACCACTACCGGTAACGGCATAAATGCCCGAGTGGGATTTATTTATAAGCCTTACGATTTTATTCGTTTTGGTGGTAGTATTCAGTCACCTACTTATTTTTCTATGCGCGATGAATACCAAACTTCTTTAAACGTACAGGAATATGAGTCCCATCAGGAAGCAACTGATCCGGGTGAGTATACTTATAATTTAACTACTCCTTTGCGGGCTAACGGCGGCGTGGCCTTTTTCTTAGAGAAATATGGTTTTATATCTGGCGATGTAGAATTTGTTAATTATAGCAAAGCCCGGCTAAACGACCCAACCGACAGTGATGTTTTCAGAAGTACCAACAACCGCATAAGTACTGCTTACAATTCAACCGTAAACGTAAAAATCGGTGCTGAAGGTAGATACGAAATCTTCCGGGTACGGGCCGGTTATGCCCATTACGGCGATCCTTATAAAAACAGCGATTACGATCGGCAGCAAAGTGTTATTACAGCCGGGGCCGGCATTCGGCAGGCCAATTATTTTCTAGATGTTGCCTTAGTAAATACTGATTATAACTCTATTTATTCGCCGTATGTTTTAAATGATGGTACGCAACCGGTTATTAATACCCGTAACCGCTACAACAATGTGTTGTTTACCGTCGGATTCAATTTTTAAATTATTATTTGCTATAGTCAGAATAAAAGGAGCCGCTTAACGGCTCCTTTTATTTTATAAGAGTTATTATTTTTCTGTTTTTACATCGTAACGCATCTGCACCAGAGTTGAATCGTTTTTTACGGCATCAAACGTTTTTTCTATGGCCGTTATGCGCATAATTCCAGTTCTGTTTTTAGACTTAAAAGCGATAATTTGATTTTTGCGCAGGTTAAATAAAGCGTTTTCAGAGGCTGCATTGCTGTTGTTAAAAATAGCTTGCAAAGCAGCTAAGGTGCGGGTATCGCTAAATTCGGTGGTGGTTAGGGCCGTATTTTTAAATTTGGTGTCGGTTCCTGTAAGGGCTTGTACCGAAATTACTTTGGCCGCATCCTCGTTAAAATAAAAATCAACCTTAGATTTTAAAGCCGCATTATTGCGCACCGCATACCCCGGATAGGCAGAACCATCTTGTAAAGCAAAATATTGCAGATTATCTAAAGCTGATTTGTGATAAAAGTAGCTCGAAAAGTTATAAAAAGGCTGCGTAGCAACATTGACCGTGGAAGTGGTAGTCAGGGTATATCGTCGGCTGGCCTCTACGTCTTTTTCGTCTTTTACTGAATAGATCCAGGTTTCTTTACCATTAAGGTTGCGGGTAGCAAAGGTAAAAACTAATCCAAATTCAGAGGCTTGCAACGTAGAGTCTAAGTAAACTATAGTATCTCTAGCTATACTATCATATATACACGTAATTTTAAAGTTTTTTAATTGATTACCGACTCCACTCTCGGCATAAACAGATGTGGAAAATACCTGGCCACCAGTTACTGATTGGTTTTGAGTAACTAAACTGTTGCCGGAGGCAAAGAATATACTGGTACGGGGTTCCGGGTCACTTCCGCAACTGGGAAGTATAGCCACCACCAAACTAATTAAGGTAAATAATAATAGATTGTATTTAAACATAAAATTTAGGTAGGCTTATTATAGTTGTACGGAAAAGCAATGCAATTATTATTGTTTTAGCTTTAATGTTTAAAACAATGCGTGCAATCTGATTTTGGGTTTAAAGAATATAAAAATTTTAGAAAGAGTAGTATGAAAACTTAATTACTTATTTCCGCAACAAACCATATTTAATAATACACCAAATAGCCCAACACCCGTCTTGCCAGCTTATTTTTTTACCTTGTTCATAGGTGCGGCCGTAATAAGAAATACCTACTTCGTATACCCGAATATTAGGTATACGAGCCATTTTAGCGGTTACTTCGGGTTCAAAGCCAAAACCATTTTCCTGCAGGCGCATGTTTTGGAGCACTTCGCGCCGGAATAATTTATAGCCGGTTTCCATATCGGTTAAGTTCAGGTCGGTGAACATATTAGAGAGAAACGTCAGGAATTTATTGCCCACCGAGTGCCAGTAAAATAATACCCGGTGCGCCCGCCCGCCCATAAACCGAGAACCGTAAACGACATCGGCGCGGCCTTTTAATACCGGTTCGAGCAAAATATTAATTTCTTCGGGATCGTATTCTAAATCGGCATCCTGAATAACAATATACTCACCGGTAGCCTGCTGAATGCCCGTCCGGATAGCCGCGCCTTTACCCCGATTAATTTGGTGGCGAGAGTAAAGAATAATAGTATCTGGATTAGCCTGAATAAAATCCTGCACCAGGTTGGCCGTACCATCCTGCGAACCATCATCTATTACCACTATTTCTTTTTGCAAAGATTGCACCAGTACCAAAGCTTTTAAAGATTCGAGTACCAGCCAAATAGTAGTAACTTCGTTATAAACCGGAATAATAATGGTTAAAGTTTGGTTGCTCAATAGAAATACTTTTGATTATTTTCTTTCGCTATGTAACTAGTGCTTCGCCAAATTAAAAATTAGAAATTATGAATTTGAAATTTTGGTCTTGTAACTTCCCACTCTATTCTGTGGCTCCTATTTATTATGAAAATTAAAATGGTTCACAAAAGACATTAGGATAGTAAACTCACTCAATTTTTAATTCTTAATTTGGCGAAGCACTAGCTATAAATCTAAAGAAGTCTGCTTTTTTAAGAAATTAAATTCTTTTCGATTTATCACCCTTATAACCAAGCTTTATAAAGAACTCACCCGGCCGCCATCTACCTGCATGCTCACTCCATTAATGTAAGCCGCCGCTGGCGTAGCTAAAAAGGCAGCCGCCGCAGCTACTTCTTTTGCTTCGCCAAACCGCCCGGCCGGAATAAGTTTCAGCATGTCAGCTTCAATTTCCGGAATTGATTGGCCGGTTTTTTGCGCCCGGGCTTGTATTAAAGAAGTATGGCGGCCGGTAATGGTAGCACCCGGTAACACATTATTAACGGTAATATTAAAAGCAGCCAATTCATAAGATAAAGTTTTGGCCCAGTTGGCTACTGCCCCGCGCGTGGTGTTAGAAACACCTAAACCCGGCAATGGCTGTTTTACCGAAGTAGAAATAATATTAATGATTCGCCCGTATTTAGCTTTTTTCATGAGTGGCGCCACGGCCTGTACCAGAATATGGTTGCAGATTAAATGGCTGGCGTAAGCTTGTTTAAATTCGGTTAGCGTAGCTTCCAGAATGGGGCCTCCGGCCGGACCACCAGTATTATTTACCAGAATATGAACGGCCGGTTTTTGCTGCACATACATTTTAATTTTTTCGGCCAACGCCTCGGGCTGGGTAAAATCGGCACAAATATAATCGTGTTGCTGGCCTTGGGTGGTATCTAGTTCGGCTACGGTTGCTTTTAGTTTTTCTTCGTTCCGGGCAATTAAGGTTACCGATGCTCCCAATAAAGCTAATTCAACAGCAGTTGCTTTGCCAATGCCTTGGGTGCTGCCACAAACAAGGGCTTGTTTCTCACGTAAGTTTAAGTCCATAACCGTAAAATTAAGCGTTGTTTGTGAGTCGTTGTTCTTTAATCGAAAAAAAGTATTTTGAATTTATTTTAATATCAGGGTCATTTTCATCAGATAGCTACTATAAGTGAGTTTTATACGTATAAATTAGCTTCCTTAAAAAATGTTAATACTTGTGTAAGTAACCATCTCGAAAAACGAACAACGATTAACAAAATGATAGCCAGACCAATTAATTTTAAGCAATGGATAGATGAGCACCGGCATTTGTTAAAACCGCCGGTGGGCAACGCCCAGGTTTTTAAAGATAACCAGGATTTTATTGTAATGGTGGTAGGCGGGCCCAATTCTCGCAAAGATTTTCATTACGACGAAGGCGAAGAATTTTTCTATCAACTGGAAGGCGATATAAACGTGCGGATTATAGAAGACGGTAAAATGGTAGATGTGCCGGTGAAAGAAGGCGAAATTTTTCTGTTACCCGGAAAAGTGCCGCACTTACCGCAACGGCCGGCCAATACCATTGGTTTGGTAATGGAGCGTTACCGGCAGCCCGGCGAACAAGACGGATTTTTGTGGTTCTGCGAAAATTGCGGAGAAAAATTATACGAAGAATACCTGGAAGTAACCGATATTGTGAAGCAATTGCCGGTGGTAATGAACGCCTTTTATGCCTCTCTAGAAAAACGGACCTGCAAAAATTGCGGAACTGTAATGGAACCACCGCAACCTGCTAAGTAGAATAAATTTATTCTGTAGTAAGGAAAACGGGCAAGTGCCTTGTTTTGAATTAATCGCCTCGACTTAAGTGTTCTATAGAAGGATAAAGAGAAAATATTACTTTTGTCCGGATAATAAGGACCTGATACTAAAAGCTAAAAAATATGAAAGTAGAATTAAAGCGGGTGAACGAGGCCTTCCACTTCGAAGCCGTAGGGGCGGCGGGAGTACCCGTTAATATAGATGGCTCGCCGGATATTGGGGGCGTAAACGCTGGTGCCCGCCCTATGGAAATGATATTAATGGGTTTAGGCGGTTGCAGCGCCATTGATATTGTGCTAATTCTGCAAAAGCAACGGCAAGTAATAGAAGACATGCGCATAACCATTGAGGCCGAACGGGTAGCTGATCAGACGCCATCAGTTTTTAAAACCATTCACGTGCATTATCAGTTTAAAGGCGATTTAAGCGAAGAAAAAGTAAAACGAGCTGTTGAGTTATCGATGGAGAAATACTGCTCGGTAACGGCTATCCTGAATAAAACTGCTGATATTACGCATTCTTATTCTATAAATTAAATACAAGATTGTTATAATATTAGTTTAAATTTATATTGCTAAATAATACTATATTGAATAAACTTACACAAAAAAGCTCCTGGCTAATTCCAGGAGCTTTTTTGTGTGCAGAAGTCTCATATTTATATTAAAAGAACTTGCATTGATTCTGCACCTTTATTGATATAAATGAATCCAGGACTTACCGTCTTTGGCGCTTACTAAATCAATGCCATATTCGGTTGTAACTACATAAAATCCCCGTGTATCGGTCCATAACTGGGTGGTTGGGGTAATGATAGGTTCGGTTTCGGCCGGTTGTTCGCCCCACATTTTCAAATAAGTATAAACAATCCGACCATCACTGGTTAATCTTGATACCGCCGTGGGGCCGAAACTAAGCACCGACTTATCGGCATTGGGAGCCAAAGTAACCACGCCAAATAAATCGTAAGCCTGGCCGTTAGAAGTATCAAATTTGGGCCAAAAAGCAATAAAATAAAAATTGGCAATTGATGATACTTTATAAGCATCCGGCACCCCATTTACCGTAAAACCAGTTTCGGCTAACCAGTAATCTTCGCCGGTAGCATTAAAAAAGTTTCTGGCAGCTTGCACATTTATCTTAGCGGGCCTAATCGACTCCTGAATGGTGCCAGCCACATTATTTACCGTAAGATTAATAGTTCGGGTGGTGGCATTGTACTGAATAGCAGTCAGGTTGGTAATATTTGCCCCGCCCCCGGTAAAAGGGGTTAAAAATGCAAGGCCAGTTTCGGTATAATAATAATCCGTGGTAAAAGTTTTGGCAGTTTCGCCCTCAAAGTAAGTAATGGTAATTTGCCGCAGGTTTGTATCTGCCGAAATATCATAAGCCACGTTCCCAATGGTGAGGCGTTTAAAATAATAAGTGTTGAAGTCGCTAATATTTTCGAAGGCTTTTGCCATGGCCGCTGTGTTGCGGATAAAGTTAGCAGCATCTTCGCGGGTGGCTTTGGTTAATACCATTTTACTATTTTGCAATGTGCCGGTTAGCGTAATGGTTTCGGGAGTTACCTCATCAATCGAAAATTCAAAATCAGAATATTTACCGGCTCCGCGATCGCCGCCACTTACTGTTTCATTTGGGTCCGAAAGAATATGCAGGTAAGTATAGGTATCGAATATTAAGGTGGGGCGTTGCTGCGCTTTTAAGCGGTAAGTACTTTCCAGGGCCGTAGCCGCAGCCGTAGCATTTACATCGCTTAAGGTACTTACCCGGTCGTTAGCCCCAAACTTAAACAGAAAACTATAACCGGCACCACCACCTGGTTGTAATACTGCTTTCCAGCCGTATTCCGAATTTACCAGTTGGGCTTTGTAATCTTCTAACGTTTGGCTCAATCGCGCGTCCGGCTTTTCGTCCGCCGATAATTCATCGTCTTTCTGGCAACCCGATAAAGACGAAACCAGGATAAGGCAGAATAGTAATATTTTATTCATTTTATTAGTTAATGATTAGAGGGCATTGATAGCTGTTTGGGTTTTGGTTTGTAAGCTGTAAAAATCGATATTCCAAGCTTCTTTAAAGTACCGTACTACTAAAGCTTCTTTTTGCCTTAGTAAAGCTTGCGCACTCGCTGGGGCGCTGTTTACGCTGGCATTAAAGCCAGTGCGACCTTCAATTAGCATAATCGAAATCATTTCTACAAAATCTTCGTCCGGAGAGGCACGGGCATATTCGGTAATATAGCCGCGGGAGCGCGCATCGGTTAACGAAAAATCATTCCAACTAGCGGTGTAACTGGTCGTAATATTTTTAAATTCGGTTGGGTACATAATGGTTTGGTGCAAAATATGGCCAAATTCGTGGTGAATGGTATGCAGCATTTCTTTTACTTCGGCCTTATTCTTTTTGTCGAAATCGTTTAATTTATACAGAACTACTTTCCGGCCACCCTCGGCGGTTCCTAGCGTAATGGTGCCATTTGAGTTGTATTCGGGGCTACCTACCAGAACAAATTGCTTGGGCGATAAGGTTTTAATAAAATTTGCTCCGGCTTGCTGTTCGTAAGGTTCTATCCAGGTTTTTTTAATCGATTCCATTACCAGAATAACTTTGTCTTCGCGCACCGGTGTTAATACTTTGTCCAAAGCCACCTCGTAACGGTCGAATCGGTATTTTACTTCGATGTTGTATGGGTCAAGATAATTTTGGTCCAACCAGGTGTCGATGGGGCCTTTTACCCAGGTTTCGCCGCCTAAACCTAAAAGTTCTACCTCCGAAATATCGTCTTCTTTGGTGCAGGCACCTAAAAAGCCGACGGAGAGTAGCAGAAAGAATAATTTTATTAAAGTTGTTTTCATCTCTGTTTTAAATTAAAAGCTTAACGCGGATTTTGCGCAATGCCGGCCAAAATTACTTCTTGCGGAATTTGAAATACCCGGCGTGGATCGGTAGGTGTTAAGGTAATTACCTGTCCTTCAACGGTGGGGTGTTCCACCGTAATTTTATGGCGTAAAATATCGAACCACCGCATGCCTTCGTGCACAAACTCAGCGGCTTTAAAATCGAGCAGAGCTGCCATTAAGCCTTCTTTTACAGTGCTGGTACCGTAAAAATTGCGGAGTTTGGCATTGGTAATGCCATGCGTACCCGCATTGTAATCTTCAATGCGGGTACTGGCGTATAGATTTAAATCGGTACGTGCTAGTTCGTTATTACCTAGTTCCAGGTTTGCTTCGGCCCGGTTAAATAATACTTCTTCGGCGGTAAACAACGGAAAAATAGTGTAAGGATTACCAATATTGGCATTAGCATCGGTACGGACAAAATGTTCGCGAAATTTAAGGATAAGCCAATTATCGCCTCCTCCTTGGGTATACAGCGGGAAAATCCACCGCTCACCCGTAACATTATTGCTGCGATATAAATAATTTACAATTGGGGTAGATAATCCATAGCGATAAGCACCATAATTCCGGGCCCATGACGATTGGGTTTCGGTTAAAAGTAAATTAGCATTTTCGGTAGCCTGGGTGTAAATAGCTAACCCTTCATTGGCAGTTAAGGTGCTATAAACACTTACCCAGGGCCTAAGATTAGTTTTAATATCGCCACCCGGAAATACCTGATTGGCGTGTTCTATTACTTTGGCGTAATCTTTTTTAAATAAATAAAATCGCGTAGCAAAAGCATGGGCCGCTGCCGTATTAAAATGATATTTAGGTACCCGGTAAGCATTGTTATTAATTAAAGGCAGCCCGGCGGTGAGATCTTTTTCAATTTGTTCATATACATAGGCTACGGTCCGGCGGTCGTATTGGCCCAAAACTACTTTCTCCGGCGTGGTTACATACGGAATACCAGGATCAGTGCCGGCCGTGGTGGGGTCGTAAACTTTAGAAAATAAAGTTACCAGCATGAAGTGCGCATAGGCCCGGGCTACTAAAGCTTCGCCTTTTTGGGCGTTGTATTCGGTTGCGTTGGGCGCCATACTAATTGCTTCCAAGGCATGGTTAGCGGCGGCAATAGCGGTGTAGCAAGCGTACCAGTAAAGACTGGGCGAACCCTGCGCTCTCGATTGCACATCCTCGAAAAAGTAAGGATTCCGGTTTTCTTCGTCGTTAATGGTGTTGCTGGGGCCTTTGTCCTCGGCTAGGTCCGACGCGGCTTCGGTAAAGGTTACGTAATCGGCTTGGGGGTAAGCAGTAGCTAATAATTCACTAACTTTTTCTACTGTATCTAAGGCTGCCCGTTGGTCAACGGCTTGATCTAAATAATCTTTACACCCGGAGAAGGCTAGTAAAGAAAGTATCGTAATATAGAGACTTATTTTTTTCATCTTAAACTTCTAATAAAAAATTAGCGGTTAAATAGGCCTTAAGCAGTTTATCTAAACCGAACTATTTTTGACTTTAATATTTATAAACCAACTTTTAAGGATAAGGTAAACTGGCGCGGAATCGGCATGGCTACCCCGCCGGAAGAATAAAACTCCGGATCCTGGCCGTTTAACCGTTTATCAGCATAAATTAACCACATATTATTGGCTACTAAGCTCAGCGATAAATTATTTAAACCAATGGTTTTAACCCGGGCAGCTGGTAAATTATAAGTAAGCGACACTTGTTTTAACCGGACAAAATCGCCATCTACCACCCTGGCCGAAGAATAATTGTAATTATTGTAGGGGTAACCTTCAAAGCCGGCCGAAACTTCGCGGGCGCTGGTAGCCGGAGTATTATGGTAAGGGCTGGTTTCGTCGCCAATTAAAGTCCAGCGGTTAATAAAAATATTAGGCATGGCATCCAGGTCGCTGTAAGTGGTTTTAAAAGCCGGATTGAGTCGTACTTTATTGCCGCCGCTATACGTTACTAACGCCGAAAGGGAAAAGTTTTTGTAGCGCAAAGCGTTAAAAAAGCCGCCGTTCAGAATTGGGTCGACGGGGCCTTCGTATTTTAAATATTGCGTTTGGTCGCTTTGTAAATAAACATCTTCGCCTTCTTCGCCTTCTTCATTTACAAAAGTAGGCGTGCCTTGGTACGGGTCGAGGCCTTTGTAATTAATAGAGAATAAACCACGGTACGGATAACCTTGTTTCGGTCCGCCTTCCGGCGTTACCAAAGACCAAATGTCGGGGTCGTTTTTCAGGTTGGTAATTTTGCCCTTGTTAAAGCCGGCGGTTAATTGGGTTCGTAATCCCCAATCAGTTTCCTGAATTGGATTAGCGCCTAGCGTAACTTCCAAACCATACGATTGCATATCGGCGTAATTGGCAACTTTTATTTCTTCGCCGCCAATACCGGAAGTGCGGATCGGACCAATTAAATCGAACCCATTTCTTAAATAGCTATCCAGCGTTAACGTTAGTTTTTCGTTGAATAAACCGGCATCCAGCCCTACGTTGGTTTCGTACTGTTTTTCCCAGGTCAGTTCCGAGTTCTCCAGGTTTTGGATATAAATCATAGATTCTACTTCGGATAAATAAGGCCGGCGGGTACTACCGTTTTGCAATACTAAGCTGGAGTTGGTAGCATTACCCATACTAGCCGTAAGGCCATACGTAGCGCGTAAGGTTAAGCGGCTCGCCACATTGGCAAACTGTTCCATAAAAGGTTCAGTATCGAGGTTCCAGGAGCCGCTTACGTTCCAGGTAGGCAACCAACGAGCCGTACGGGCCTGGCCCAGCAGGTTAGACCCATCGTAACGCACAGTGCCATTAATATTATATTTGCCTTTATAAGAATAAGCACCGTTAGCCATGTACGCCAGGAACCGATCGTAGCGCATGCTCATGTTGTAGTAATTAAAATTGCCTTCTACATTTTGTTTAATGATACGGTAATCAATATAAGGCACCCCGCCTTTATCGTATTGGTAACCTACTCCATTAAATGATTTGTTTTGCCGGTCGGCGTAGCGTAATTCCTGCGAAGCGAAAAAGCGGAAGGTGTGAATTTCGCGCAGCACTTTGTCCCATTCCAGGGAGTTTCGGAAATTATAACTTACCAGGTTATCGTCGTTGGTGTTATAAAAACCGCCGTAAGGTAATACTACTACGGGTAGCGCTTCCGGGTTATCAGGGTCGCGGTATAAAAATCTATTCGCCGCTTGCACCGTTGCATCATCATCGGTGCGGTAGGCCATGGCCATGTTTGAGTTTTCGCGTACTTTATGCTCCTGGTTGGTTTTGGCGTAGCGCAGCGCACCTAAAAAAGAGTATTTCAGGTTGGGCAATATTTTATAAGCAAAGTCGCCTTGTAATTTTAAATCCAGGAGCGATAAATCTAAGGTATTGTTTTCTAACTCATCCAGGATATTAAAAGGCGCGAAGTTGCGGCGGAAGTATTCGAGGTTGCCGTCTTCGTCGTAAGCAGTGAGGGTGCGGCTAGTGTTTAGGGCATAACTAAAAGGGTTGATATCGAAATCGCGATCGAACTGCCCGGTAACAGCATTGCTGATCCGGGTAATGGTGCCCGGTGCTTGCTGCTCCCGAATAGAACCCTGCGAGATTAAGCCTACCGAAATTTTATCCGAGATATTAAAATTAGCCCGGGCGTTACCGGTAAAGCGTCTTACTTGGTCGGCAATGCTCCAGCCATTATCTTGTAAGTAACTGGTTGAGAAATATAACTGTGATTTTTCGGTGCCCGACGAAATGCTTAAAGAATGCTCCTGCATAAAAGAATTCTTAAACAAGATGTCGAACCAATTGGTGTTGGCGCGGGCGTAGCGCTCTAAAAAAGCAGATCGGGCTTCTTGGCTATTTTTCAAACCAAAAGTCCCGTTGGAAGCATCGTAGGCATTAATTAAATCATACATTTTGGTATAAACCCCGCCATCCTGCCGCCGCGAAGCATCCGAATGATTAAAATAACCTTTCCGGGCCAGTTCTGTATAAACCGACATTTGATCGGCAGAATTCATAATATCGTAATTGTTGTAGCTAGGCTTTAAATAAGTAGAGTAATTGCCGGTATACGATACAATGGGCTTCCCAATTTTTCCTTTTTTAGTTGTAATTACTACTACGCCGTTCATGGCCCGGGCACCGTACATGGCAGTAGCCGAAGCGTCTTTTAATATCTGAAAGCTTTCAATATCGTCGGGGTTTAAGCCCGCTACCGAAGAACCGATTAAGGTAGAAGGATCACCGGTAGATAATTGCTCATTCGAAACGTTTACCACATCTTCCAGGATTACGCCATCTACTACCCACAAAGGTTTGTTGTCGCCGGTAATAGAGGTAGCGCCCCGCACGCGTATTTTGGGGGCAGCCCCAAACGTGCCCGAAACGTTTTGCACCGAAACTCCGGCTACGCGGCCTTCGAGCATCCGGCTTACATCGGTAATGCCTTCTCTTTTGGCATCATCGCCTTTTAACAAAGTTGCTGAGCCGGTAAACATTTTCCGATCAATGGTTTGGTAGCCGGTTACCACCACTTCGTCGAGGTTTCTGCCTTCTTCGGCCAGGGTAATATTGAAAGTAGTAAGGCCGGCTACCGGTATTTCCTGGGATTTATAGCCAACCATGGTAAAAACCAGTACAGCATTATCTTTTACGGTAAGCCGGAAATTGCCCTGGGCATCGGTAATGGTGCCGTTCTGAGTGCCTTTCTCAACTACGTTTATGCCCGGCAAGGTTTCGGTGGTTTGGCTATTATTGCCTTGTATGCGCACGATGCCACTCACGACAATATCGGCCAGTAATAATTCTCCCGAAGGAACAGCCATGGCGTTGGCCTGCGTGGTTGCCAACGAGCAACTAAAGGCTACCGAAATTAGAAGTATTTTATTTTTTATTCTTTTGTAAAAAGATTTATTCATAGAAAGTGTTTGTATGCGTGAATAGTACTTTAAACTTTAGGTATAAACGAATAAATTTAATTAAAATTTTTATATTTTAATATTATAACCATCAATAGTCTAAATCAATTTAAGCTTGAAAAACACGATTGTTAGATGGGTGATTAGTTGGGGAGATAGGTAAAATACTTTATTCTTGAAGGTAGATTTGTGGGTTAAACAAGCACTAGTATAAAGTGCTATATACCTTTCTGAGTAAGTTTTACTAAGCGATCTGTTGAATAAGCACAACAAAATATGATATTTGGAAATTTCCTAATAAAAGAAAAGAGCTACTTGGACAAGTAGCTCTTTTCTTTTATCAAAGTATTCGAATAATAATCTATTTATTAGTAGGCTGTATTTTCTTAACACTAGCTTCCGTTATGTTATAATACTTAGCTACTTCATTGTAGTTTTTATAGTCTATATTTGGTCTAATAACTCTTCCACCGGCTGGGCTTCCTGGAATTATAACTACCCTGAAGCCATGATCAGTAAGTTGGTCGGCGGTTAGGCCAGCCAAAACATTAGCAGCCCCTTCTATAAATATAAACATGGCTAAATTATTGCCAGCATAGTTAAATTTGTATTGACCCAAGCTGGAATTAAATACTTGTGGTAGTGGGGCCCATATTGGAAGATCTTGATAAGTGCCATAAGCCATATATACTAGAATTACATCTGATTCACCTACTTCAAAAGGTAATTCTAAATCAGCAAATTCAAAGCCTAACTCATATTCGTCTTCTGCAGTAAAATCCCATGGAAACTCAAAAACCTTTGCAGTAGCAGACGTCCCAGCCGGTCCCGCTGGCCCTGTTGCGCCTGTTGGTCCTGGGTCGCCTTGTGGTCCTACTTCGCCCTCCGGTCCTTCGCATGCCTGGCTTATTATTAGAGCCAAAAGCATGAATAAATATAATAATCGTTTCATTGTATAAATTTATCTAAAATTGAAAAGGTATATTAAGGAACAAATACGAATAAAAAAAGTTTTTACTTTAAAGTTTATAAAAATTGTAACTAAATTAAATTATTTTATTAAAAATTTAATTTGTATTAACTTTGGCGTAAGAGTATTGTATTCAGGCTTTTGTTTAAAAGCGGTTGGAATAGATAGATTAAAGCTTGCTATTCAGAAAACTGTATAATTTTTATAGATGAGGTTTTTTTATCATTAGAAGTTATTTTGAGCAACCAGGAATTAATATTTTATTCTGCTAAGAATAAAATTTCCGCTCCAAATAACATTACTTTTTAAATTCATCCAGAAAAGCTTCCCGAAAAGTTTTGCCCAGCGGTATTTCTTGTCCGTTAATTTTTACCTGGTACGATTCAATTACCTCGAGGTGCTGCAGCGCAATAATAAACGATTTGTGCACGCGGTAAAACCGGTTGGACGGCAATAGTTTGGCTACTTCCTGTAAGGTATTAAGGGTGATAATTTTCTTTTCTTTGGTTACAAAAACAACGTGGTTGCCCGATGCTTCTATGTACAAAATATTATCTATTTTAACCTGGAACGTCTGTACGCCGCTTTTTACGAGCAGAAAGCCATCGTTTTGATGCAGGCTAGCAGTAGTATCGGGTTGGCGGCTTTTTAAATTATACAAGGCAGCCGCTTTGTTTACCGCTTTCAGGAATTTAGGGAATTCAATGGGTTTAAGTAAATAGCCAACGGCATCCCACTCGTAGCTTTGCACGGCGTACTCGGAGTAAGCGGTAGTAAAAATAATTACAGGTGGTTGGTGTAAAGCCTGCAGAAATTCCAGGCCGGTTAAATCGGGCATGTTTATATCCAGGAAGATTAGGTCTACGTTTTCCTGGTTTAAATAATCTAAGGCATCTAAGCTGCTCCTAAATTCTCTTA
>Ga0210040_10006644_pt1 | contig 14319 bp, 15 predicted proteins | sample CryGeyCG12114_NA_FD_185462 | JGI IMG/M metagenome (GOLD analysis project Ga0210040, IMG submission 185462) | Groundwater microbial communities from aquifer - Crystal Geyser CG19_WC_8/21/14_NA (SPAdes) (version 2) | ecosystem: Environmental > Aquatic > Deep subsurface > Groundwater | place: USA... | reverse complement strand
AAAAACAAAACCTAATTAAAAACATCATGAAAAAAGCATTTACCATTTTATGCGCGGCTATGTTCAGTTTAGCCAGCTTACCTAGTTTTGCCCAGTTTAAACTCGGCGTTACAGTAGGTGTCAGTTCCAACAGTTTCGGTTACAATTACGAAGACTCCGATGATGAAGATGAAGAACGAGATGCTACTAAATCAAAAATAGGCTATAAGGTAGGTCTGGCAGCCGAATATAGCTTTGTAGAGGCACTTAGCCTTCAAACCGGCGTACTACTATCTAATAAAGGGGCTAAGTATGAATTAGAAGATAGCGGTGAATCTTTGAAAGGAAAAAATTCCTTAAACTATATGGAAATACCACTTAATTTGGCCTTTAAGTTTAGTAATTTTCAGGTACATGCCGGGCCGTACGTAGGTTTTGGCCTATCGGGTAAGACAGAATATGAAAGCACTTTTATTGGCAATCGTAAAGGCAATATTAAATTTAAAAATAAAGTTTCGGAAAGTGATTTGGATGATTTGGAAGAAAATGAAGATTATTTCCGTCGGACCGATGTAGGTTTAAACGTGGGAGCGGGATACCGGTTCGGATCGGTGTTAGTAACTGCTACTTATTCCAAAGGACTTAGCAGCCTTTATCCAACATATGAAGGTGAGGATGACGATGAGGATGATAAGATGACGAATAAAGGAATAAGCCTGACCGCAACTTGGTTTTTTAATAAGTAAACTTTAGCAAAATAATATCTGTTAGTTGATAATACTTCATGTTCTATAATTAAAAAGGGAGCCAGATATTCTCTGACTTCCTTTTTTGTTTTATCAATAATGCCCATTTCCGGAATTACAGTTTAAATATTTTAGAGCATTAAGAGATAAATCTCTAATTTTGCGCTTCATTAAAAACCTGATCCGGTGGAACCACAGCTTACAACCGTAGAAACGGCCCAGAAATTAGGCCTTCTTCCCGAAGAATTCGACAAGATTAAGACTATATTAGGCCGCACGCCCAACTTTACCGAACTCAGTATCTTCTCGGTCATGTGGTCGGAACATTGCTCGTACAAGAACTCCATTGTCTGGCTCAAAACCTTACCGAAAAAATCGGCTCGGATGCTGGCCGAAGCCGGCGAAGAAAACGCGGGGTTAGTCGATATTGGCGATGGTTTGGCCTGTTCCTTTAAAATAGAATCGCATAATCACCCCTCCGCCATTGAGCCGTACCAGGGCGCGGCCACCGGCGTAGGCGGCATTAACCGCGATATATTTACCATGGGCGCCCGCCCGATTGCCCAATTAAACTCATTGCGGTTCGGGAACATCAACAGCGACAAAACCAAACGCTTGCTGCGCGGTGTGGTAAAAGGTATTGGGGATTACGGCAATGCTTTTGGCATTCCAACCGTAGGCGGCGAATTATTTTTTGATGATTGCTACAACGTCAATCCCCTGGTAAATGCTTTTTCGGCGGGTATTGTGGAAGTAGGTAAAACCGCTTCGGCTATTGCGGAAGGCGTAGGCAATCCGGTATTTATTGTGGGTTCCGCCACCGGCAAAGACGGTATTCACGGCGCTACGTTTGCCTCCGAAGATATTTCCGCCGCCTCCGCCGAAAAATTACCTTCGGTGCAGGTGGGCGATCCGTTCCAGGAAAAATTATTACTCGAAGCTACTTTAGAAGTTTTGGCCTCCGGCTGTGTGGTGGGCATGCAAGATATGGGCGCGGCCGGTATTACTTGTTCTACTTCCGAAATGAGCGCCAAAGGCGAAAGCGGCATGGACGTGTGGCTCGATAAAGTTCCTACCCGTCAAACCGATATGGTACCATTTGAAATATTACTTTCGGAAAGCCAGGAGCGCATGCTGATTGTGGTACATAAAGGTCAGGAAGAGAAAATTTTACAAATATGCGATAAATGGGATTTGTATTGCGCCCAAATTGGCGTGGTAACGGATACCAAACGTTTAAAATATTACTTGCACGGCGAGTTGGTAGCGGATGTTCCGGCTCAAGATTTAGTATTGGGCGGCGGCGCACCGGTGTATCACCGCGAGTACCGCGAACCGGCCTATTACAAAGAAGCGCAAAAATTCACCATCGACCAGGTAGCTGAACCTGCATCTACAGACGAATTAAAGAAAATTGCGGCTCACCTAACCACGCATCCTAATATTTGCTCCCGCCGCTGGGTAGCGGACCAGTACGACTCCATGGTGGGCACCGCCACCATGACCACCAATGCCCCCAGCGATGCGGCCCTGGTAAAAGTAAAGGGTACCGACAAAGCCATTGCCATTACCGTAGACTGCAACAGCCGCTACGTAAACGCTGATCCGGAAGAAGGAACCGCCATTGCGGTAGCCGAAGCCGCCCGCAATATTGTTTGTTCCGGTGGCGAGCCGGTAGCCATTACCAACTGCTTAAACTTTGGCAACCCTTACGCACCGGAAGTTTACTGGCAATTTGTTGGTGCCATTAACGGCATGAAAAAAGCCTGTGAAAAATTTGAAACGCCCGTAACGGGTGGCAACGTCAGTTTTTATAACCAATCCTCGGACGAAGGTCCGGTGTTCCCTACGCCTACCATTGGCATGTTAGGTTTGCTGGAGAAAAAAGATAATGCTATGACTTTGGCTTTTCAGAGAGCAGGCGATTTAATCTACCTAGTGGGCCAAGCTGAAAACGACATCAACTCCTCTGAATACCTGTATTCTTACTGCGGCGTAAAGTTATCACCGGCACCGGCTTTCGACCTGGACACCGAATTTCAACTGCAACAAAGCATTAAACATTTAATAAAAGAAAAACTAGTGCAATCGGCGCACGATGTAGCGGATGGCGGTTTGTACATCGCTTTGCTCGAATCGGCCATGCCGCATCACCTGGGTTTTGCGGTCAAAACCGATGCTGCTTTCCGGAAAGATGCTTATTTATTTGGGGAAAGCCAGAGCCGCGTAGTAGTATCAGTTTCGCTCGCAAAACAAGCAGCATTTGAGTCAGCCCTGACCAGCGCCCAGGTACCATTTACGGCTTTAGGCCAGGTAACTGCCGGTACTTGCACCATCGACGACGAAGATTTTAAATCAATAACTGAAATAAAACCCTTGTACGATACCAGCTTAGAAAAAATAATGAATGCTTAGAAGAAAAATTCCAACAGAAGTTTTGATTCTTAAAAGTTCACCGTATATTTGTGCTCCCAAACAATAATAGAGCGGGAAATTGTCCGATGGTGTAACTGGCAACACGTCTGGTTTTGGTCCAGAAGAGTCCAGGTTCGAAACCTGGTCGGACAACCTAAAAAATAACAATGTGCTAATTCTGGTTAAAACCGAACAAAGCGCATTGTTATTTTTTTTTATAAGGCTTTTGATTTAGTGCTGGTTGTGTTAATATTGCAATTCTAATATAATGTCCAGATTTGCTCCTTCACTTTCAAAAATAAAAGCCAATGTCTCAGGTTAAAATATTCTCCGGTACAACATCCCGGTATTTAGCAGAAAAAATTGCCTCCGCTTACGGAACCCGCCTCGGCGACGTTACTCTCAACCGCTTTAGCGACGGCGAAATGCACGCCAGTTTCAACGAGTCGGTGCGGGGCTGCGAAGTTTTCCTGATTCAATCAACTTTTCCGCCCGCCGATAACTTAATGGAATTGATGCTGATGGTAGACGCTGCCAAGCGTGCCTCGGCTCATAAGGTTATTATTGTGGTGCCTTATTTTGGCTATGCCCGCCAGGACCGGAAAGACAAGCCCCGGGTGCCGATTGGGGCGAAAGTAGTAGCTAACATGATGCAAAGTGTGGGCGCCGACCGGTTAATGACCTGTGATTTACACGCCGGTCAGATTCAGGGTTTTTTCGATATCCCGGTAGATCACCTCGATGGCTCGGCCATTTTTGTACCTTATATTAAAAGTCTGAACCTGGATCGGTTATTATTTGCTTCCCCCGATGTAGGTGGTGTGGTCCGGACCCGTTCTTTTGCTTCTAAATTTGAGGCCGAAATGGTGGTTTGCGATAAGCAACGTACCCGCGCGAACGAAATAGCTTCGATGCAGGTAATTGGCGATGTAGACGGTCAGGACGTAGTGATGGTGGATGATATTGTAGACACCGCCGGCACCATTTGCAAAGCCGCTGCCTTGTTGCGCGAACGGGGCGCCCGAAGTGTGCGGGCTGTTATTACTCATCCTATATTATCGGGTCCGGCTTACGACCGCATTAACGATTCCATGCTGGAAGAATTGGTCGTTTCGGATACCATTCCGTTAACGCAGGAGTCATCTAAAATAAAAGTTTTAACTTTTTCAGAATTGTTTGCGCGGGCTATCAGCAATGTCGTTACTCACGAATCAATCAGTTCGTTGTTTTTATAGCCGGTAGCGGTGATTGAAAGTATTTTGTATAAGTTGATTATAATACTTACTTTTGCGAACTGAAAAAATAAATCAATAATAAAGCTTAAAGCTGTTGGCTGATAGCGAATCACTTAAAACCATTTTTATGAAAAGTTTAGAGATTATAGGGTTTAAAAGAGCAAATCTCGGTAAATCTGAATCAAAACTGCTTCGGGCAGAATCGTACGTTCCGTGTGTGCTTTACGGCGGTGGCGATCAGGTTCATTTCCAGGTTCCCATGATTTTATTCCGCGATTTAGTGTATTCACCCGAAGTTGCTACCGTGGATTTAAACATTGAAGGCACTACTTACCGCGCTATTCTGCAAGATATCCAGTTTCACCCGGTGAATGAAATGATAGTGCACGCGGACTTCCTGGAATTACGCGACGACAAAGAAGTAAAAATGGAAATTCCGGTTCGTTTTGTGGGCGTCTCTCCGGGCGTTTTATCCGGTGGTAAATTAGTTACCAAATTACGGAAGTTAAAAGTGAAAGCTTTACCGGCTAACTTACCCGATTATATTGATGTTGATATTTCTGATTTGGAGTTAGGCCGCTCGGTTAAAGTTTCGAAAATACAGCCTAAAAACTATATTATTTTAACCAACCCTTCTTCGCCAGTGGCTACCGTTGCCATTCCGCGGGCGCTGAAACAACAGCAAGGTGGCTAATAACCATTAAGATTATAAATAGGTATAAAATCCTGCTTCGCTTTGGGCGGAGCAGGATTTTTCTTTTGGAGATATTCCTCCTCTCTAAAATATTCCTTTAATTTGGATGCAGCATTAAAATCCCATGGCGGCTATCTTCTCCCTTTTAAAAAGATTTTTAGGGTTTAACTCCCAGCCTAAACCAACGGATGCTATTAAAAACTTACCACCCGATATGAAATTTTTGCTCGTTGGCCTCGGCAATATTGGCCCCGAATATGCCGAAACCCGTCATAATGTTGGTTTTATGGTTTTGGATGAATTGGCCCGCCAACATCAAACATCATTCGAAATAAGCCGCCACGCTTTTGTCGCGGAAATTAAACACAAAGGCAAAAGTTACACCTTAGTGAAACCTACTACTTACATGAATCTAAGTGGGAAAGCCGTGAGCCATTACTTAACTACCCTAAAAATTCCGGTTAGCAACATGTTGGTAATTACGGATGATTTGGCTTTGCCTTTTGGCAAGCTCCGGATGCGGGCCAAAGGCTCGGCAGGCGGGCACAACGGCTTAAAACATATTGAAGAAACGTTGGGCTCGAACGAATATGCGCGCTTGCGGTTTGGCATTGAAGCAAACTTTCCGAAAGGACGGCAGGTAGATTATGTATTAAGTCCTTTTTACGCCGAAGAACAGGAACAATTACCCGCCATTATTCAAACAGCCATGGAAATGAGTTTGTCCTTCGGCACAATTGGCCTGGAACGCACCATGAATTTCTTTAATAAATAAGTAATTTCGTTTTTACTTTTAATTTCTGCTGATGTTGCTCGATGAGGAAACCTTACGTATAAGCCAAATAATCTGGGATTATCACCATGTGGAGCATACGGTGCAACCCGCCGATTGTATACTGGTGCTGGGCAGCCACGATAGGCGAGTTGCCGAAAGAGGTGCCGAACTTTTCCTGGGCGGTCTGGCGCCACTCTTGGTATTCTCCGGTGGTTTGGGTCGGCTTACCACAAACCACTGGACAGAACCGGAAGCCGAAAAATTTGCGCAGATTGCTTATAACTTAGGCGTACCGGCGGATAAAATATTACTGGAAAAACGCTCGACGAACACCGGCGAAAACATCCGGTTTACCTATCAGCTGTTTCAGGAAAATAACCAAGAAGTTAAAAGTATCATTCTGGTGCAAAAACCATATATGGAGCGCCGCGCCTATGCTACCTTCCAGAAACAATGGCCCGGGCCACCGGTGCAGCTTATGGTTACTTCTCCCCAGATTTCCTTTAAGCAATACCCCAACCACGAGATTACTGCCGAGGAAGTAATTGAGATTATGCTGGGCGATTTAGAACGCATTAAAATTTATCCGGACCAAGGCTTTCAGATACCCCAAATAATACCGGATGTAGTTTGGGAAGCTTACGAAGAATTAAAGAAGAAAGGCTTTTCTCCGGCCTGAAAGATCTCCTATCAGCAATAATTTATAAGTTATAAGTCGGCTATATTTATCTATTAGTAGGCATTTAAAGAATTGGAAGAAGAAAGCATAAAGTTTTATTGCGATGACTCCTTACAAGAAGAGGATGAAAGTAAATGGCAATATTTACTTGAATATGCCTTTGGGAAAGCTGATGAAGTAGAATTTAACAAACTCTTTTCAGACCATAAGTTGATTCCTGAATTAGTAGATTTAGCTGATTATTTAATTGAAGAAGGAGAAAGAAGTAATAAAATTTACCCAGGTTATTGTCTTAAGTTTAAGCTATCTAACAAAGTTAAGCATTTTATAAAATCAAAAAAGTATACTGAATGGTTCAATTTCAACTTAGAGGATATTTCATTCCTAGAAAATGGATATGAATTTTTCGCAACAATAACCCACGAGAATTATATTATATTAGAGTTGACAGAAAAACAACGAGAAGAATTTAAAGAAAAAGGGTTTGACTTCTGGTGGGAATGGTAAAAGGGCTAAATTGAAACAAAAACGCCCACTAACAAAAGCTTTATGGCAGCCGTGTTGTATTCCGCTGGCTGTTTGGTATCTGTTCATCCAGGTCATTCCGCTCGACATGATTCTGCGAATCAGTCTCCCAGCCGACTACAAAGCAGAACCGATACAACTAATTTGAACCTTTGCTTCTGCTAGTTTATATAAACTGCCGCAATCATGACCGAATACCGCATTAGAGCAGCTACTTTAGAAGACACGGAGGCCCTGGTACATTTGTATAAAAAAGTAAGTACTGCCGGTAGTTTAGGCAGAACGGAAGACGAAATAAACGCGAATTATATTTCCGATTTTTTAACCAAAAGCCTGGCTCGCGGAAAAAGCTTGGTCCTCTACCCGGCTACTATACAGAATAAAATAATCGGAGAAATTCACGGGTATTCCCTGGGGCTGCAAACCTTTGCCCACGTTTTTGAGCAAATCACCATGGTAGTAGATCCGGATTACCAGGGTCAGGGTTTGGGCAAAAAACTATTGCAGGCGCTGCAAACCGAAATTAAACAAAATATGCCGTGGATTTTAAAGATGGAATTAGCCTGCTTTAGCAACAACACACCGGCTTTGCAACTTTATTTGCAAAATGGCTTTACGGTGGAAGGCAAACGAAAAAACCGGGTCCGGCTCCGTACCGGGGAGTTTGCCGACGGACTAGCTTTGGGCTGGTTTAACCCGAACTTTGTTTCTGACAAATAAACGGGTACCTTTACCCCCGTAAATCCCTATTTTAAAATATTCGGCCAAGAAAGTACAAAATTGAATTCTTAGCTCGCATTCCGGGTTATAGCTTTAAATCGCCGGAGCGTAAATAGAAGTTTATCCGGAACTAGAAAAATAGTTCTATCAGATTTCCTCCTTTGCTTTAAAACAAAGCCGGTTGTATCCGGCAAATACCTTATTTAATCATTCATGACATTCGAAAACCTAAATTTAATAGAGCCTATCTTAAAAGCTCTGAAAATAGAAGGCTACACCCAACCAACGCCAATCCAGGAACAATCGATTCCGCTTATTTTACAAGGGAAAGATTTGTTGGGTTGCGCCCAAACCGGAACCGGCAAAACCGCGGCGTTTGCTATTCCAATATTACAATTATTAACGGCGGATGCGCGGCCCGACAGAAATAACAAAGCTATCAAAGCATTAATTCTGACGCCTACCCGCGAATTAGCCATCCAAATAGAAGAAAGTTTCCAGGCTTACGGCAAATTCACGAACCTGCGCCACTTAGTTATTTTTGGCGGGGTGTCGCAACATGCCCAAGTCGAATCCTTGAAAAAAGGCATAGATATATTAGTAGCTACTCCCGGCCGTTTACTCGACTTAATGAACCAAGGCTTTATCAGCTTAAGTCAATTAAAAATATTTGTACTGGACGAAGCGGATCGTATGCTGGACATGGGGTTTGTGCACGATGTAAAAAAAGTAATTGCCAAATTACCAACCCGCCGGCAATCTTTATTTTTCTCGGCTACTATGCCCGCCGAAATTGTAAACTTAGCCAATACCATTCTGAACAACCCGGCAAAAGTGGAAGTTACCCCTGTTTCTTCTACCGCCAATACCATTCAGCAGGCCGTTTATTTTGTAGAGAAAAATAATAAACGGAAACTCCTGAATCATGTATTAGCTGACCATTCCATTGAAACTGCTTTGGTGTTTACCCGCACCAAACACGGGGCCGACCGCGTGGTAAAAGACTTAAAACAAGCCGGAATTGAGGCAGAAGCTATTCACGGAAATAAATCGCAAAATGCTCGCCAACGGGCTTTAACGAACTTTAAAAGCCGCACCACCCGCGTGTTAGTAGCTACCGATATTGCCGCCCGCGGCATTGATGTAGAAGAACTGACCCATGTAATTAATTACGAAATTCCGAACGTGCCGGAAACATACGTGCACCGCATTGGCCGGACGGGCCGCGCTGGTGCCAGTGGCATCGCGCTTTCTTTCTGCGATGCCGAAGAAAAAGTATTTCTGCGGGATATTCATAAGTTAATCGCTAAAAATATTCCGGTAATCGAAGAACATCCGTATCACTTTACCCATATTGCCAAGTCCGAAATAGTAGCATCCAGCGCCGAAAAGGCCAAGCAAGAAAATAAACCCAAAAAGAAATGGTTCAGTAACCGCCGGGCTAGTTAAGAATTAAGTTTAGTAAAAAAATAGAAAAGCTATGTTGGGTAAACCGGCATAGCTTTTCTATTCTATTCTTCATAGGAATCTTGCTTTCCAAAAATTATTGCTAAGACTATTGTTTTTAGTATTAATTGACTTTGGGATGACATTTAGAAGGTAAATAACCCTATCTAAATCAATTACCGGCGATTTTGTTCTAGGCCTTTCAATAAGAAAGAAAAAACGGAGTATATATTAAGTTTAATATTCTGATCGAAGAAGAACTTACCAGGGCAGGTAAAACAATATTCAAAAGTGCGCTAAAGCTGTTTACTTATTTATAAGGAATTAACTTATTCAATAACAACTACTTTTAGTATAAGTATAAGCAGAAACAGAGTAAACTTTTTTGGCGGCAATAAATTGTAAGGCGAAGTAGCCAATTGGTATAGTTATTCGTACTCGTACAAGGTGAATCTCATAATAGATACATCATCAACAAACGAACGGATATGTCTTCCTTGATGGGTCTGGTCTCCATTTAAATGCTGATAAACAGTCCACTTGCCGTTTTTGAAAGAACCACGTTCAGTTTTCAGGATTCCGACCTTGTCATTGGTTTTTTTCAAGTTTTTCATTTTGAGCGAAACTCCAAATCCCGCATAATAAAACTCGTTATCTCCCGTCTGTACCAGTATAGCGCCAGCCGGCTCCCATTCCGCTGACTTGGCGCTTGGTTCCCACCCTAAATTAAAGGTATGCCCGGCGGTAAACTCATAATTGCCTAAAACAAAAGTGGTTTCATTTACTTCTTTATCTAATAAAACGCCTTCTACTCGGTTTTGCCCTCTATTCTTATCTAAAAGTGGTTTAATTTGATAAAGGACATTGTACACTTTAGCCAATTTCTCTTCAGTAGCATTAAAAGGGGTACTTGGTATTTGCTCTATGGAGAAAGGAGAAAATCCTAAAGCTTCATAATGCCCGATGGCAAACAAAGCTTTAGCGGCGATGGTGTTATCGAATTTATGTTCTGGGACGAACAAGGGATTACCCTGTCTTACATACAGATCGTTCCATTGTTTAAATTGGGGGTTGTAGAAGTCAGGTGAATAAAAATCGATGTTGGGCGAGCCTGCTTTCCAAACGTCCAAAATATGTGGTAGTGGCCCTGCACTTGGGTATTCTCCGGGCTTGGCATTGGGCCGGTTTAGGGCGGCGTTTACAAACGCCGGTAAAGCGTATTCCTTTTTTCCTGCAGCACTAACTTGGTCGGTGTACCGGGCAAAATAATAGGCCATAAAGATTTCATCGGTCTGTAAGCCTTTGCCAAAAACCTCTTCCCAGCTTCCTTTGGTTTTATATCCAGTACTTTTCTAGACTTCTAGAAATTCCGGGTTTAGTTTCTTTTTGTTCTTTTCCAGATAATTTATTAATTCACGAGGAACCTCTTCCTTGAATTTTTGATTTGCCGAAGAAGAATAATCTCGGGCCGATGGCAGCATCCCGATTTCATTTTCAGGCTGCATCAGAATAACGGTTTGGTAAGCCGCATCAACTTCCCTAATATGGCGCAAAAGCTGTTGGTAAGCGTTCAGGTCGGCTTTTAAGTTATTATTGGAAAATGGCGTCAGAATCTCCTGACTTTCCCCGGATTCGCTCTTGGCCCGAGGAAATCGTTTTTGGTCTAACTTCACCCAGGCAGGAGCATGGCTTGACATACTGTTTTTCCAGGCACCAAACCAAAGCAGCACTAATTTTAAATCGTACTTTCTGGCTTCCTGAATCAAATCATCTACTAATTTATAATCAAATTTTTCCTCCTTAGGCTCTAGCAATTCCCAATAAACAGGTACCAAAACAGTATTTAAGTTTAATTTCTTCAATCTCGGCCACACCAATTCCATAGACTCCATGGTGCTCGCCTTAGAATTGCCCAATTCGCCAGCTAACAATAAAAATGGTTTCCCATTAACCACCATCTGGTATTGGTCTCCTGCTTTCTGTAAATGGGGAATACTTCCTTGGGCAAATACGCTTTTAACTTGACTGGTTAAAAAAACTATTGACAAGAAAATTATCCATTTTATATTCATTCTCTTGAAAGTTAATCTATCCTTCTATTTGTTCTAGTCTTTACTGATTTAGCAGGCCATAACCACACCCGAAATTTTTAGTACTCAGTCCTAATTCATAAAAAATTAGATGTAAGCGCTAACTTATAATTTCATGATGCCCGCTTAGTAGCAGCTATATAGCGTGGTACCGGCTATCTACGCTATGAGTGGAAGTAACGGCAGTCTTTAAACTTATCGTTAATAAAAATTATAAAATGGCATTTATTTAATTTCTTCGCAAGCTCTTCTCTTCTATATTGTTCTATTTAAAAACCAGAAACTGTATTCGCTTTATCTTTTTGGAAATGTATGAATAAAATTCTTCCGGTTACAGAGAAATTTTTCTCTGTTTGGCAGCCAAAACCATTTTATTATTCCTGGCATCTATGCTCACTAAAATATTATTTTCAATAACAACTTTTACTATCACTTTAGTAGTTATTCTGATGATACTGCTTATTCTATAAAATAATAAGGGTAGCATAACTACCCTTATTATCGGGAAACTTCCTAACTAATAAGTAAGCCTAATACCTAAAGGATTACTCAATAGCTTCTATGAGCAATATAGCCTATCTTCATTATCGACCACCTTTTCTTTTGCCGTGGCCACCCTGTTTTCCTTGCATGGTTACTTCACTAATAAAAGTGCCATTGGCATCAAAAGCAAGTCCAACTACGGTCGCATCGGCTTTGGTAATAGCAACCATATAGTTGCCTTGGCTATCCTGCATGGCTTTGGATATAGTTGCGCCGGCATACGTGGCCGTAATATAATCCGTAATAGCCGCGGGTAAACTGGCTACTGCCACTTCGGTGCCGCGAACTTGTTTATGGCTTTTCTCACTCACAAAATTACCGCTGGCATCAAAAATTAACCCCACCGAAGTTCCATCCGCTATTGTAACGTGCAAGATATAATTGCCATTATCGGTGGTACCCGCCCGCTCCACAGTAGCACCGGCGTAGTTAGATGTAATATAGCTAGTAATGGCTGCCGGCAAATCAGCTACAGCTACCTCGGTCAGGTTGCAACTTCTACCATTACGGGTGCCAGTAGCTGTAGAGTCATTCCCCGCATTGGCGGTGGCCAATAAAACCAAATCTACTGCTTCTACTTCAGCCGTGGTTGGGCTTACCTCATTTTGGTCGCAGCTCGAAAGAGTTAATACTATTCCAAGCAAAAAAACACCAATTGATTTTAATTTCATTTTATTGTTTTTTTTAAGTTGATAGATAATTAAAATAGTATGCTGGCCAGCTATACTGGTGAAATTTAAATCATAGGCACTACCAAGTAAAAATCTAAAAATTATAAACTGTTTCGTTGTTTTGATGATGTTCCATTACTAAAATTGGGGCATTATTATTTAAGTCTTTCTTTTGTAAAACAAAATTGGCAAAACAGATGCGCAGCCCCAATGATGTATCGGTAGATAGGCTATAAGTATCGGTGAATTCTTTTTACTTAAATACTGGGGAACGGATCGTCAGCAAACGTATAGAAATTATCCTAAAACCAACCCAGCTATTCGGATTAAATACTTGGAAATTGATTACCTTTAACTTCAGGCAGAGTTGTATTTTTTTTAAACCGAGATAATCAAGTAAAAAGATTTAAATATTGGTTGACTTATCTTAGAGGATAACCACAAATAATATTTCTGAAAGCATAGGACTAAATTGAGCAACTGCCCAGAACTTAATTATACGTTTATTTTATTCTTTTTTACTTCGTCCTTTACTTAGTTTATCCCACATTTCTTCGGGCACCTGGTCTAAATGGTTAAACTCGCCGGCTCCGTATAGCCACTCGCCCCCATCAATGGTAACCACTTCTCCGTTAATAAAACCCGCAAAATCCGACAGCAGGTAAGCCGCTAGGTTTGCTAATTCGGGATGTTCGCCAAATCGTTTTAAAGGTATCCGTTTAATCGGATCAATTTTGCTGGCGAGTTCGTCCGGGAAAAGCCGCGACATAGCACCTTCCGTGGGAAACGGTCCCGGCGCAATGGCGTTAGAGCGAATACCATATTTTGCCCATTCGGCCGCTAAGGATCGGGTTAAGGCTAACACCCCGGCTTTGGCGCAGGCCGATGGAACCACGTAGCCAGATCCGGTCCAGGCGTAGGTAGTTACTATGTTTAAGATAGTACCGGGCTGTTTCTGTTCGATCCAATGCTTGCCGACCGCCAGCGTACAGTTATAACTACCCTTTAATACGATATCCGTTACCACATCAAAGGCTTTGGGACTTAACCGCTCGGTGGGGCTAATAAAATTACCGGCGGCATTATTCACTAATCCGTCTACCCGGCCAAATTTTCCTAAAGCTGCCTGCAGCATTTCCTCAACGGCCGTATAATCGCGTACGTCGCAGGCTACCGGTAAAACTTCGCCTCCTGTTTCCGCAGTTAATTCTGCTGCTGTTGTTTCCACAACATCCATTTTGCGGCTGCAAATAACTACCTGCGCGCCCAACCGCAGAAAAGCGGTGGTCATGGCGCGGCCTAAACCGGTACCACCGCCCGTTACAACTATAACCTGGCCTTTTAAAGCTCCATCTTTTAACATCGAATCGGTATTCATGGGCGGGTAGTTTTAGTTTGCTCTTTTTAAAGATACTAAAAGAGCGGGAAATATTTCCTATATAAACACCCGTGACTTTATTATTTTAACGGCTGAATCTACCATTTCTGCTTTTAATTTTTAAAACTGCCTTGATTACAATCATTAGTAATTAACCAGCAATTTTAGTTTAAATGCTACCTTTGCGCCATTTAGAATTTATGTACCAGCTCATTAACCTGTACCGGAATGCTTTTAGCGGCTTAACTAAACCGGCCTGGGCGCTGGCTTTCGTGATGCTAATTAACCGTACTGGTTCTATGGTAGTGCCCTTTATGAGTGTTTACCTCACCGAAGCCTTAAATTTTAACCTTAAACAAACGGGTATTATTCTAAGCTTATACGGGCTGGGTTCTATGGCGGGCTCATTTTTGGGTGGCTGGC
>Ga0210040_10006642_pt1 | contig 14321 bp, 15 predicted proteins | sample CryGeyCG12114_NA_FD_185462 | JGI IMG/M metagenome (GOLD analysis project Ga0210040, IMG submission 185462) | Groundwater microbial communities from aquifer - Crystal Geyser CG19_WC_8/21/14_NA (SPAdes) (version 2) | ecosystem: Environmental > Aquatic > Deep subsurface > Groundwater | place: USA... | reverse complement strand
ATACAGCTGATGAAGACGGCGGCTTTATAGGTGTTAACCGCTCCACTTCAGATGTCATAGATGTTACTTTTCAGGAAAGAAAGCCTTATAAAGTTGTTTTTCGAAATAATCTTCAGGGTGTTCTCTCCCCCATAAGACAAGTAAACAACGCAGAGATGAAAGTCAAGGGTTTTAAGTGGTTTGATAACAGAAGACCAAAGAGTAAATTCGAACTTTTTGGTAAATAAAGAAAGAGTTTTTTGGTAGCAGACGTTTAGAATTTTAATCAACATTCTTGCGACGCTCCATTCATCTTTTAGGTTCTTTGTGAAACTTTCATCACTTTTTGTTATTCTGGAGTAGTTTTTATATCACAGCAAAGACAAAAAAGAAGTCTGCTATATTGGTAGAGATAAAACAGGAAGCTTCGAACTGTTACCATTGCATTTGCAAGCGACTTCAAACAACATCGCAAAATTGGAATATTAAGAAGGATATGAAAGTTTTTACTTCAACCTTTCGACAAACAAAGATGTTATCATTGTAAACGCATTAATTGAAGGAAAATACAAATTTCGACTTGTGCTTGATACTGTAGCGACACTTACTACTATTGATAGTAATGTCCTTTATTTTTCCGGTTGCGAACTCAAAGACAGTAAAGGTGAACACGAAATTGAGACTTCAAACGAATTATTGTTGTAAAAACCTAGGACATTAAACCGTGGAGACCTTGGTATTGCACTTTCAGACACTTACACCACCCGGGTTTTTTATCACCAGTTTGACAAAATGTTTGCAAAACTGTTTGATGGAGTCAGGCACGACAGCGGAGATGCAGTTGAGTTTGCAAATCAAACCAATCACCATTATGAGCAATTGGGTATTGACCCAAGGTCTAAAACTATCATTTTTTCAGATGCTTTAAACTATGATAAAGTTGCCAGGATTGCTGATTTTTGCCGCGGTAAAATTGGTATGTCATTCGGTATAGGCACCAGCCTTACAAATGATGTTGGTCTTAAACTAATGAATATAGTTATAAAAATGGTAGAGGCGCACCCTGAAGGAGGAGAATGGACACCGGTAGTAAAACTATCTGACGAAAGGGGCAAGTATACAGGAGAAGAAAAAATGATACACTTGGTAAATACGATCTTAAATATACCTGGATAGTAGAAGAAGCGGCATAGTTTTTTAACTTACCCCATTAAATTTGTACTTATGGATATGAATAATCCTGCTGAAATGAGTAATGAGGATCTTGAAAAAGATATGGAACAGAAAAACCAGGAAGCCAAGGCTGCCGGTAACCAGGAGTTAGTGAATAAAAGCACGGCAGCAGAAGGCGAATTAATTAGTCCGTCTGAAGACCCTGCATCAGCACCTCAGGTTGATGCTTCAGGTTTTATTGTGGATGAAGACAGCCAGGATGGAAGTATGCCAGACCCGGAAGCATTAGACAGTTGGGAAAGTGACGACGACGATCCGGATAAAATTTCGGGTTAACGACTTTACTTAACGATAAAAAATATTAACGGTGTTGAGGTATATCAACACCTTTTAATTTTCTGTACATTTCAGTTGCATATAAATCTGTCATACCAGAGATAAGATCAAATGCATTCAAAACCTTTTTATAAGCGGAATCAGTGTCACGAAACTCTGTGAATTGCGGGGGGAATAGCTTTAAAATTTTTTCATCTTTATGGTCAGGCTTTTGTTTAAGCAAGGCAGGTACAAAAAGGTTTAATAGTTCTGCCATTACATTGTAACCAGCTATCTCAATCTCCAAAACAGTATCATGGTTATAGATTTTCTCACTTGAGATCTTCATAACTTCAGCTAAAGCGCCTGTACTATTTTCAATGTTATCCAGCAGGGTATCATTAAAGCTTCCATCCAGTATTTGCTGCCTGTTTTGCCAAAAAACTTCTGCCGCTTTTACCGTCAACAGGTTTATAACCTTAGCTCTTAAATAACTTATCTTCTCGTTGTCATCGTCAATCTTGTTATAAATCTCTAAAGATCTGCTTTCATCATTCGCATTAACCCTAAGAGATTTGATGACATGCAAAAAAGAATTTCTGACCAGTTCATGTGAAAGAATACCAAGCCGGTGAGCATCTTCCATATCAATGATACTATAACAAATATCATCGGCAGCCTCAACAAGATAAACAAACGGATGTCTTTTATAAATAACGGGATCACCTTCCTCACGCCTCATTCCAAGTTTTGCAGCAATGGAATGAATAGCGTCCGCCTCTGATTGAAAAAAGCCAAACTTCTTCCGATGCTTAAAGCGCTTATCAACAGCAGTTGCTTCACAAGGATATTTCAAAATCGAAGCAATGGTTGTGTAGGTTAATCCCAAACCGCCAATTAGCCTGCCTTTAAAGACATGCGTTAATATTCTTATTGCATTTGCATTTCCTTCAAAATTTGAAATATCGGCCCACTCTTTTTCTGTGAATAACTCTTTTAATTCTTTACCATCAATTTCCATTTTAGCATTGTTAATAAAATAGGCAGAAATAGCTTTTTCACCGGAATGGCCAAAAGCGGGATTTCCAATATCATGGGCCAGGCATCCGGCGGCTATCACATTTGACAGTTCATATTTGTAAAACTCATAACTATCCGTGGTTTTATCTGCAATTTCTTTACTTATCTTCTCGCCCACTATATTACCTAATGATCGGCCAACACTTGCTACCTCAAGAGAGTGAGTCAAACGATTATGAACAAAAGTGCTTCCGGGCAAAGGAAAAACCTGTGTTTTGTTTTGAAGCCTTCTAAAAGCTGAAGAAAAAATCAGCCTGTCAAAATCCCGTTGAAAACCGGAACGGGTACCGGCAGTTTCCTCTTTTTGTCCAATCCGTTGTGTAGTAAATATTGTCTCCCAATTCATAATATCAATATACATTCTGGTGAAGCAGTAAAAACAACCAGCAAAAATGATCAAATTATTTCAAATAAAGTTTCTAAAGTTTCTGTTAGTTTAACTACCCTCTTTTCACAATACATAAAACTTTGCCGCAACAATCATTACCTATCTTTGCACACCTAAAATTGAAAAAGTGCTGGCTGAAAGGTTTTTATTACATAATCAGACATTGTGGTTGTCTCCTGAAAGATGTATTTATTGGGAAGAACAAAACTCTTTAATAGTATCAGATTTGCATTTTGGCAAAACAGGACATTTCAGAAAGTCAGGCATTGCGGTTCCCCAAAATGTTTACAAAGAAGATTTACAGCGGCTGGTAAACCACGTGCAATATTATAAACCACAGCAGTTGATTGTTGTAGGAGATCTGTTTCACAGTGTGCAAAACAAAGAGCTGGATTTTTTTAAAAAATGGCGGTTAGATTTCAGTCACCTACACATTCAATTGGTAAAGGGAAATCACGACATTCTAAAAAAAGACTGGTATACTGCGGCTAATATTTCTGTAACAGATACCCATCTGCACGTTGGCAACTTTTGTTTTGTTCACGATATTAGTGAAGCATGTGCTCCATCTGATGACATTCATTATTACTTCAGCGGACACATACATCCTTGTGTCTTATTAAAAGGTTTGGGTAAACAATCTGTATCCTTACCATGTTACTATTTCACCAAAAACTTTGCGGTGCTTCCTGCATTTTCAAAGTTTACCGGTACCGCCATTGTTGATAGAAAGTCAGCTGAAAATGTTTTTGCCATTGTACCTGCCAATCATTCAAAAGGACAACAGGCAACCGTTGTAAAAGTCTGAAGCTAAAACCTGAAAATATTTTCACTTAATTCCTAATTTCGTAGAAGCTGTCTAAATTTTATTTTTTTGGAAACCAGCATTTGTATTTTATGGCAACAGCCGTTGCGACGCTCCGTTCATCTGTAGGTTTTCATAGCGTCTTTAGGTGCTAATATTAAAGTATAAACTAATTTTAGACCGCTTCTTAATTTTTAATTTTTAATTACTGCTCGTGTCTTCTTCAATCAAAATAGCTTACGCTCCGATTTATGCGCATCCTTTGCCTGAAGGTCACAGGTTTCCCATGGTTAAATATGAATTAATACCGGGGCAACTTTTGTATGAAGGGACAATTACAAACGACAATCTGTTCGCGCCTTCTCCCTGTACTGAAGAAATTGTTTTATGGACACATGAAAAAAGTTACTTAGATAAATTATTGAATCAAACTTTATCTCCTTCAGAACAAAGGAAAATCGGTTTTCCACAATCACCAGCGCTAACACAAAGAGAGTTAGTTATCACACAAGGCACTATTGATTGCTGTCATCATGCATTACAAAATGGGATTGCTTTAAATGTTGCCGGCGGTACACATCACTCTTTTGCAGACCGGGGTGAAGGTTTTTGCTTACTAAACGACCAGGGAATGGCTTCCAATTATCTTTTACATAATCAACTAGTCAAACAGATTTTAGTAGTTGATTTAGATGTTCACCAGGGAAATGGTACGGCCAGGCTTTTTGAAAACGAATCAAGGGTTTTTACTTTAAGCATTCATGGTCAGCATAATTATCCTTTTCATAAAGAAACCTCCGACCTTGATATTCCCCTTTTAGATGGAACTGATACTGATACCTACCTTACCTTATTAAAAGAAACCTTGCCTGATTTAATTGAAAAAGTGAAGCCGGACTTTTGCTTTTTTCAGTCGGGCGTAGATATATTAGAAACAGATAAGTTTGGTAAATTAAAGGTGACAACCGAAGGTTGTAAACAAAGAGATGAAATTGTATTCTCGCTACTAAAGCAAAAACAAATACCGGTTGTCGTATCAATGGGCGGGGGTTACTCACCTGACATCAGAAATATTGTAGAGGCTCATTGTAATACATTTAGAACAGCTGTCAGCATTTATGGGTAGACCCGTACTATAATTCGTACCGCACGCTATCCTCGTGTAGCCATTGCTTCATTGTTTCAAAATGATAATTTTTACCTTCCCACAATTGGTTTGAATCAGCTATAGCTTTATCAGCAAAATAACGAGCAAGGTATTTTTTTATATTAAGGAGATCCTGCTCTTCAACATTGGAAGAATAAATTTTAAGAAGCTCTTGCTGAAGGTTGCTTAATGGTTGGGGTGTAGTCATCTCCTTTTATTTGCATAAATTTAAATAAAAGAAATGTAACTGGGATAAAAAATTTAACAACAAAAAAGGCCGGGTTTTGCCCGGCAATGTTTGCTAACCCCCCAAACCCTAATTCATTTTTTTCTTGAGGCTGCTAACCTGTTCCTGTAAATTGTTAACCACATTTGCTAACTGGTTTACATCCCACCGTTGCTGTACGTTTGCTTTTGCAATAATCATCTGAGCCTGCCAAAGTTCTACAATTTCTTCGGCATTTACCTGGTACGGCTCATAAAGAGGATTATCGCTGACCAGTGTAACTTTATTCTTACTGCGGTTACTTTTCAATACTCTTTTATAAACAATACCTTCATTTCTCGACACGACAATATAAGTATTACTGGTCTTTACATCATTAATGTCTTCCACCTTTTCACCAACGATTACTGAACCGCTTTGTGTTGGCAGCATACTGTCCCCGATAATTTCAAATGCACGATAGCTGCCAGCTGCAAGCATAGGTAATGTAAAAGTATTAAGCTCGTCTATAAAGTCAGGGTCAGCATAACCTGCCAGGTAACCTGCAGCGGCTTTTACAGGTACAAATTGTATCTCCGCTGCATTAGCTGACATTTTTAATTGCCGGCGTTTTTCTACATAGCTACTTCCTTTGGCAGTACTTATATCTTTTAATAAAAGTTCGTCAAGCGTAATTTTAAAAATACTGCTGATAATTTCAAGTACTTCAATTCTGGGCTCAGCTCTTTCTTCTTCATACGCTCCCAGAAGCGAACGTTTAATTTTTAGCTTATTTGCAAATTCTTCCTGTGTCCATCCTCTTAACTTTCGAAGATATTTCAAATTCTTACCTGCCTGAGACATAATAAAGGCTAATTTGTTTAGTGCAAATTACTAATTTTATTAGCTTTACAAAAAACATTTTTTTGGGCACCATTATTTTTATACATTCATTTGTACTGATAACGAAATGAATGTATGGCAAAAGCTAAAAAAGCGACCCCCAAAGCGGAAGAAATATCAAACACCGAAACGTCAACAAAACTTAAGCCCGGGCAAGGACCGGAAGAAAGCATAATAAATACAAAGGTTAAAGCAGCAAAAGAATCTGAATCAACTCTAAAAACAGATACAGAGAAACCTGAAAGATCTCCGGAAGAAACACCAATTATTCTTATTACCAATGATGATGGGGTTAATTCTCCGGGAATTGCAGCCCTGGCAGATGCAGTAAAAGGTTTAGGCAAAATAGTGGTAGTCGCACCTGATAAAGCGCAAAGTGGTATGGGTCACGCTATTACTATTGGCTCTCCGCTAAGAATGGTAAGGGTGCATCATTACTTTGATGATACTATAGAAGCTTATGCATGCAACGGTACTCCTGTTGACTGTGTTAAACTTGCTGTAGATAAAGTACTTCATCGCAAACCGGATATTTGTCTAAGTGGCGTTAACCACGGAGCTAATCATTCTATAAATGTCATTTACTCGGGCACTATGTCTGCAGCGCTTGAAGCTGCTATAGAAAGCATACCAAGTGTAGGTTTTTCTTTATTGGATTATAGTCTCGACGCAGATTTTACCGGCGCTAAAAAATATGCACGCCTGATAGTAGAGCAAATATTATCTTCCAAAAAGATAGACAAGCATCTTTGCCTCAATGTCAACTTTCCCGCTTTAAGTGTGGATGAATTAAAGGGTTTAAAAGTCTGCCGACAAGCTTATGCGAAATACGAAGAAGACTTTTTAGAACGTGAAGATCCGCATGGAAAAAAATATTACTGGTTAACCGGTGAATTCGTAAACTTTGATAAAGGCGCTGATACTGATGTCTGGGCACTTAATCACAATTATGCAAGCGTTGTTCCTGTACAATTTGACCTCACAGATTACAAGCTAAAAGAGAAGCTTGAAAAAACTTTTAACTTTTAAATGGAATGTACAAAGACAACTTTAGACTTGGACTTGTTTTAGGATTTATAGCGCCAATCCTTGCAATGTTCATTTATTACTTTATAGTATTTAGAAATCTTGCAACAATAGGTGAATTCATTCATATTATACTTGTACAAAGAACGCTACTTACTGCAATTGTTAGTGTTTCTCTGGTAGCTAATGCAGCTATTTTTACACTATACATAAACAGGCGAAAGGATAGGACAGCAAAGGGTATTTTTATAGCTACCTGCATTTATGGCATTGCTTCACTTCTTTGGAAGTTTGTTTTTTAAGTCGAGCTTATCAATCATCCCACCTTTTCTACGCATAAGACAGTATGGAACCTCAATTTGGAAATTTGATTAGAGAAGCAATAAAATTAGATGTATTAAGCAATATGTAAGTCTTTGTTTAGAATAGCTCTTACATTTTCCAAATGCTCGTCTGTCAGACCAATGAAAGGACTGGTTAATATCAAATTTTCCTTTAAAGAATTTGGAAGTGAATTTAAGGACTTATCATCATCTATAATAATAAAGTCCTCATTTGTCTTGTTGACAATGAACCAATTTAAAATTTCGTCTTTTCGACTAAGATTATCTACATTAATGTCCAGAGACTTTATTTTTTCAACATTAATACCTCTTTTTCTAAAAATACCTTTCCACTCATCAATAGTATAATTTGACTTATGGGAAGTTGTAAGCATAATAGTGGTTTCTTCAGAAATCAAGCTTTGAAGTACACAACTTGCCCTATTACTAAAGGCAGGAAATCCATCATCAAGTAATTCGGGACTTTTCCAACCTTTAGCAGGAACCATTACACCATCTATATCTAAGAATATCAACATTGTAACAAAATTACACCCTATTTCAATAATTCAACGATTTTTTCAATTGGGATATTATTATAATTAGCATCTTGTTCATTTAACATATTTATTTTGGCTTGAGTATCCCAATCCTTGTCCTCAAAAACAACTAATTTCCATTCTACTAACCTGGTTGCTGAGGTACCGCTTGTTGGAACTCTTTCAATAGTAAAATTTGCTAAAAGGGAAGCCAAGTATCTATGATGGCCGTCACAAATTAAGTTATTTTCAACCTTTATACCTGAGAACTTGATTCCGACTAACATTTTTCTATATATTCTGTTTATAATTGGTACACACAATTTTGTATGCGTTGAACTTAACTCAATTTCATTTTTATGAATTAAATCCTGAATAACTTCTTTTGTAACTTTTCTCAATAGATTTCTTGCTTTGAGAAGCCAAATATATTTGAATTTTTAAAGTGGTAACTAAACATTATATAACAAAGTGGTGCTACAAGTCGGTAGTAATCTAAAACTCAAGTTAAATGGTTAGCAGCCATTTAACGACACGGCAAAACCATGGAAAAAAGGGAAACACAGCTTGGTTCTGAAAAAATTCAGATAATAATTAATCTATTGAAGAAAGATAATGGAAAGTTGTGCAATAAGCTCATTGTTTAAGATATGATAATTGTCGAAAAGCAGTAGATCATTAAGTAAAAATCATTCTATTGCCTCAACATCACAACACTTTAACCCAACTATAAAAACTACAAATAACTTGTAACTATGTTTACCCGATCTAATTGTCGCAATCAAATGTTACCTTATTTGCCATAAATAATAACTTTACAAGTATTATTGCTTTTGGTGTTTTATAATTGAAACGAAAAGAGGAAAAAGTGAAACATCAAAAATTAATGCTGAAGTTATATAGCGGGATATAGTTGAACGGAGCGTCGCAACGACTGCTTCATTAAAGATATTAGCCGGCTAACAAAAAATAAAATTTATATTAATAGCAAGGATACAGATGAAATACTACATAATTGCAGGAGAAGCCAGTGGAGACCTACATGGTAGTAATCTTGTAAAACAATTGCACGTTTTAGACACACAGGCAGACATACGATGCTGGGGTGGACAGATGATGCAGTCTGAAGGTGCAACACTTGTAAAAGATTATAAAGACCTTGCATTTATGGGTTTTGTCGAGGTCATTTTGAACCTTAGAACAATTCTAAAAAATATTAGGTTTTGCAAAAAGGACATAAAAAATTACAAACCCGATGTCTTAATACTTATTGATTATCCTGGCTTTAATATCCGGATTGCGGAATGGGCAAAAAAAGAAGGAATAAAAACGGTTTACTATATATCACCCCAAATTTGGGCATGGAAAGAAAATCGTGTACATACCATTAAGAAGCATGTTGATAAAATGCTTGTCATTTTACCCTTTGAAAAAGATTTTTATAGCAAATGGGATTACAAAGTTGAATATGTTGGCCACCCTTTGGCCGAGGTAATTGAAGACTTCAAAAAGAATTATATAGCGCCAACATCAAACAATAAAAAAATTATTGCACTGCTTCCCGGTAGCCGCAAGCAGGAGATAAATATAAAACTTCCGGTCATGCTGGAGGTAAGCAAAGCATTTCCGGAATATGAATTTGTGGTGGCGAAAGCGCCGGGACAAGAGGATAGTTTCTATGAACCTTTTCTTGCCAATTATCATAACGTTTCTGCTATTGGAGGTAAAACTTACCATCTATTAAACCGGGCATCAGCAGCCCTGGTTACAAGTGGTACCGCAACTTTAGAAACAGCCCTTTTTGGTGTACCGGAGGTAGTGTGTTATAAAGGCAATCGGATATCATACGAAATTGCAAAAAGGGTTATTAAGGTTAAATACATTTCACTTGTTAATCTAATTATGGATAAACCTGTAGTCAAGGAGCTGATACAGAATGAAATGAACATCGAAAACTGCATGAAAGAATTGAAGAATTTGCTCGAAAACCCTTCCAGAAAGCAACAATTACAGGAAGACTATTCCAGTTTGAAAAAACTGCTTTCTGAAGGTGGACATGCATCAGCTAATGCTGCAGAAATCATTTATGCTTTTGTAAAAAAATAATATCCGGAGTTACATTGAAAGATGTTTGACAAAAGGTAACCTGAAAAACTCTTCGTCCATTTCACTTTCTTATGTTTCGGCCAAAGCCATTATAATTGGAAGATTACATCAGTGAAACAGCAATCAAAAAAAAGCTCGCTAAAAAAAAGGGCCTCTCCGTGGAAACGGAGCGGCCTCTAACGATTGCTTGCCATATGAAAATCTTCGAAATTTATTTTTGTGCTGACCTTTACAGCTTAGTTAGTAACCTGGGCGGTAGTTCATATATCTTCTACCCTTTTGCTTTGGCTAAATTAAGACGACAAAGGTTATGATTTAGATTAATTTATTGTAAACTGATGATAGCTAACCTTTGATTTAATTAATGAAACCTTTAGTGGCAAAGGGTTTTATTGAATTTTACATATGATTACCAAGATTAAAAAGAGCTTAATTTTTTTAAAAAAAAGAAGAAAAAGTAAAAAAAATACAACTTTGTTTATCTTTCAATTTAAATAAAGAGAAAAATCTGTAAAAATTATTAATATAATTTTTAATCTTAATAAAACTTTAGTCACTAAATAATTTAGCTGTTTTTTTTATTTTTAGTTCCTTACATAAGAAAATCACAATTAGACGGGAAAAACTAAAAATTTATAGAAGTCAGAAAGAATAGCAGATAAAAAAATGGCCTCTCCGTGGAAACGGAGCGGCCTCTAACGATTGCTTGCCATATGAAAATCTTGAAATCTTATATTTGTGCTGACTATTACAGCTTAGTGCATTTTAAGAATCTGTACTATTTCTCATTGTTGCATAACAAAAGTAAGACGAGTTTGCAAAAATAATAAAACAAGTTGTCCGTCGTTATATCATGGCTATAGCGTTAAAACTTTAGTTAAACCTTTGCCAGCAGCGACTTTTGCCATAATTTAATACCGATGCCCAACCGAGTTTCTGATACATTATTTCAATTAATTCATTCACTTGAAAAGTCTGAAAAAAGAAATTTTAAGCTTTATATCAAAAGAAACTCTGCCAAAGAGGACCTTAAAATCATCCAGTTATTTGATGCAATAGACAAACTACAGGAATACGATGAGAAACAGCTTTTAAAAAAACTTCCGTCTATAGAAAAGCCTCAACTGGCTAACTTGAAGGCCCATTTATACAAACAGGTACTTGCAAGCCTCCGACTGTTGAAGACAGCGGAAAATATAGACCTTCAATTGCATGAACAATTGGACTATGCCCGTATTTTATATAATAAAGGACTGTATTTACAAAGCCTTAAAATATTAGATAAAATAAAAGAGCTGGCGCGTTCTTATAACCAGGACAGTTTTCTTATCCGGGTCATTTCGTTAGAAAAGAAAATTGAAACGCTTCACATTACCAGAAGCATGCAAGACAGGGCTGATCAACTTACTGCAGAAGCAAATGACGTAAATGAAAGAAGACTGATAATAACACAACTGTCCAACCTCGCACTACAATTATATAGCTGGTATATAAAAAACGGACATGCAAGAAATGAAGAAGACGAAGAAGGTGTAAAAAAGTTTTTTTATGAACAATTACCATCAAATGCTCATCAACTAACAGGTTTTTATGAAAAATTATACCTGTACCAAAGCTATTGCTGGTACGCATTTATCAGGCAGGACTTTTTGATGTATTACAGGTATACACAAAAATGGGTTGACCTTTTTCACGAACAGGAATTAATGATTGGTGTAGAAACGGGTCACTACATAAAAGGGATGCACAACTTGCTTAACGCACACTTTGATTTGCGTAATTTTCGCGAATTCAAAATCGCCTTATCCCAGTTTGAAAAGTTTGCAGCCTCTTCAGCTTCAAATCATCACGATAACTTCAGGATACAAACCTTTGTCTATATCTACAGTGCTAAAATAAACCAACACTTTATGTTTGGCACTTTTGCCGAAGGTTTGTCCCTGGTTCCTGAAATAACACAAAAGCTACAGGAGTATTCTATATACCTGGACAGGCATCGAATCCTGGTACTAAATTATAAAATTGCCACTCTTCATTTCGGCAATGGAGATTTTGAAACATGTATTGATTATTTGCATAAGATTATTAACGAAAATGTCGACTTGCGAAATGACCTGCAGTGTTATGCAAGACTAATGCACCTGATGGCCCATTTTGAGTTGGGGAACTTTGAAATTATAGAATCTCTTACAAGATCTGTATATCGTTTTATGTCTAAGATGCAAAACCTGACAGTAGTAGAAGAAGAAATGTTTAGGTTTTTACGCGGCTCATTCCGGGTTTCAAGGTCGAAACTAAAGGCAGAGTTTGAAAAGTTCCTAAATAAAATAAAATATTTAGAGAAAAGCCGCTTTGAAACCCGTTCGTTTGCCTACCTCGATATTATCTCGTGGTTAGAAAGTAAAGTTAGCGGCAAAACAATGAGCCAGGTGATTATGGAAAAATGTGCAGCAAGCCGCAGGAATGGTTGAAAAAAGCCTTATTTGGAAAGGAAATTTTAAAACCACTTTTTAAAGGATAAAAAAAGCTATAAACTAATTTTTGTAATTCTTTTTGTACTAATTTTATTCCTCACCAAAGAAAAGGAGGTATTCATGCAATCTACAGATAAATCATGGAGGCCTTCGGTTAGTATCGCCTAACCGGGCTAATCCATAAAAATAATCTGCTGACGCTCATAAGCGTTAGGGCCCCTAAGATAGTACTTAGGGGCTTTTTTATTAACTAACTCTCTCTTTGCTGGTTGATGCCTTCCATCGCTTTATTACGTGCTTTATCAGCTTCTTCACCTGATAATCGTTCTGGTCCGTCCGATACGTTTTGCGATTCGCCGGTATTAATATCTCCACCAGGAATGTTTTTTTCGCGATTTACTTCGGCTCTATCTCCCGGCTTTTGGATATCGTCATCTTCTAATAGCATATAATATAATTTTGCGTGACAAAGAACCTACAGCAAAAAAAGTTATGCCGTCGCTTCTGCCCTCAAATGTGCAATTTTACCAATAGTTTTACTGCAAAAAAGTCTTCACAAGAATGATTATTTAAAGTAATCGCTATAATTTAAACAGTTGTGTCAATCAAAATTTAAAAAAAGGGCAATAGTATTTAAACAGCTTTAAAAATAGGTGGTTGGAAAATTCACATGGCAAGAAAATTGAATAACGTACAGCATCTATTTAACTAAAAATACAAATATGAGCACTAACTTAAATCCGCAGCACAGTGAAGGACCAGTAGCTACAGCTATTGAAGAGCAAACAGCAAAGTTACCATCAGACTTATTTTTATGGGCGGGCATTGGGTTTATGGCTGTTTCATTGGGTTTACAACTTGCCGGAAAACAAAAGGCAAGTAATTTTGTTGGACATTGGCCAACAAACGTTTTAATATTGGGCTTGTACAATAAATTAGTAAAACTTGAAGGTCACGATTAATCCTTCATTAACTCATTTAAAAATAAAACAGGTTTAAGTCGCTGACTTAAACCTGTTTTATTTTATAACTACTTACTTTGTTGGAAACGTAGAAGTCGTTGGTTAAGGTTTACCGATAAGTATTGAAGTAAGCTACTTACAGTCAAAACGCAGATTTCTAAATCGAAGAATTTTTTATCGCCATCCTGATAATTAAACCATAAATAAAACTTAATGATCAAACGAATTTATTCGCATAATTAGGATTTCTATACATTCAACTTTTATTATTTTTCATCCCACCCCATTTACAGCACTTATGCTAACAGTTATTAAAAGAACTACCGGACTTGCTATTATTTCATTTCTTTTCACAATAAGCGCCTTCTCTCAATTTGACACAACTGCTTTATCATCTCAGTTAGTGAGGTCAAAAGACAATCTTGGTAAAGAGGTAGCTTTTATATTATATAAAGACGGAAAGATTTTGTACAAAAAAGAATTAGGCGGCATGACTATAAAAACGCCTGTATCAATAGGCGCAAGTAGTCAATGGCTAACAACAGCGCTTGTTATGCTCCTTGTTCAGGAAGGAAAAATTTCACTGGATGATAAAGTAAGTTCTTACCTGCCCATCTTTTCTAAATATTATAAAGGATTTATTACCATCAGACATTGCTTAACGAATTTTACAGGTATAAAATCTGAAGAAGGTGTTGCTAAAATTCTCCAAAAAAACAAGTTCTCTTCTCTTGAGGCTGAAGTAAATGAATTGGCAGGCAAAAGAGATATCCAGACCAATGCAGGAACAGAATTTAGGTATAGCAATGTTGGTTTTGATATAGCAGCCAGGGTACTGGAAGTGGTAACGAAACGAACATTTGACAGGTTAATGATGGAACGTATAATAAGACCAC
>Ga0210040_10006640_pt1 | contig 14323 bp, 13 predicted proteins | sample CryGeyCG12114_NA_FD_185462 | JGI IMG/M metagenome (GOLD analysis project Ga0210040, IMG submission 185462) | Groundwater microbial communities from aquifer - Crystal Geyser CG19_WC_8/21/14_NA (SPAdes) (version 2) | ecosystem: Environmental > Aquatic > Deep subsurface > Groundwater | place: USA... | reverse complement strand
ACACCCGCGGCGTGCAGGTAGAAGGCACCATCGACAAGAAGCTGGGCTTCTACACCTTCCTGGCCGATAACCAGATGGGCGTGCCCGCCTACGTGCAGCAGCGCATTCAGCGCGACAACATTGTGCCACACGAGGGCTACTGGAAGTATTTTAAAACCCAGGGCGGCTCGCAATACGACTTTCTTTCGGCGCGGGGCTACGTGACCTACGCTGCCAGCAAGCATATCAACTTACAGCTGGGCCACGACCGCAACTTCATCGGCAACGGCTACCGGTCCCTGATTTTGTCGGACTACGCGGCGCCCTACTTCTTTCTGAAGATTAATACCCGCATCTGGAAGTTCAACTACGAGAATCTGTTCACGCAGATGACGGCGGATAAGGGTAATGTCGACGCCGTCTACCAGAAGAAATATATGACCTTCCACCACTTGAGCTTCGACGTGACGCCGAACTTAAACGTAGGCGTGTTTGAGTCGGTGATGTTTGGACGCGGGAAAGGCGGCTACGAACTGGGCTACCTCAACCCGATTATCTTTTACCGCAGTGTGGAGCAGCAAGTGGGCTCGGAGGACAACTCCCTACTCGGCCTCGATTTCAAGTGGAACATCAAGCACACGGCGCAGCTCTACGGCCAGCTGGTACTGGACGAGTTCGTACTCAGCCAGGTGCGCTCCGGCGACGGCTGGTGGGCCAACAAGCAGTCCATTCAGCTGGGGGCCAAGTACATCGATGTAGCCGGCATTCGCAACTTCGACTTGCAGGGCGAGTTCAACTACATTCGCCCCTACACTTACCAGCACGAGGATAAGTACCGCAACTACCAGCACTACAATCAGCCGCTGGCCCACCCCATGGGCGCCAACCTCTACGAGTTTATCGGCATTGCCAGCTACCAGCCCCCGCGCCTACCCCGCCTGAACCTAGTGGGCAAGGCCTTCTACTCGGTGCAGGGCCTGGATTTGCCCCCGGTACCGAACTATCCGGTTATCGGGTCTACCAACAACTACGGCGGCAACGTGCTGTATCCTTATAATATTCGCCCTCTGAACGCCGACGGCACGCTGCGCGAGTATGGCTACCAGGTCGGTGACGGTAACCGCAGCAAGCTGCTCCACCTCGACTTCACGGCCAGCTACCAGTTGTTCCATAATTTCTGGCTGGATGGCAAGCAGATCATTCGGCACCGCAGCTCGCAGTACGAAACGGGGCTGGAAGGCACCGAGAGCTACACGTCGTTGTCGATACGCTGGAACATTGCCCAGCGCCTGCACGAGTTTTAGTAGGGGCGCCTTGCAGGCGCCCGCCGTTGTGGTGGCTATTTACACGTATCAGACTTGAGATTTACGCGTCGTCGTGCAACGATAGGCGCGTGCAACGCGCCCCAGCATGCGTCACGACCCGGCCACGATTCTGCTCTACCGGCCCGTTAATCAGCAGGAGTTGGATTTGATTGCGGCAGCCGACTGGCTGGCGTTTCCGCCGCGCCTGCCGGAGCAGCCCATCTTCTACCCCGTCCTCAACCAGGAGTACGCCACCCAAATTGCCCGCGACTGGAATGTGCCCTACTATGGCGTGGGCTACGTGCTCCGCTTTGCCTTAGACGCCGACTACGCGGCCCTGTTCCCGGTGCAAAACGTGGGCGAGCAGCACCACGATGAACTATGGGTGCCCGCCGAGGAACTGGCCGAATTCAACCGCCAGATTGTGGGGCAGATTGAGGTAGTAGCCGTGTTTCAGTAGGAAGGCTGCGCAGGTGCCCGCCGCTGGACAACAATCGCTGTTTATAAGCAACCTCTGCCAACAACGGGCGCCTGCGAGGCGCCCCTACGTTTTCACCTACCTTTGCAGCGGATATGAAGACTTACCTCCGCATTCTGCAATACGCACGGCCCTACGCCGACTTCCTGCCGCTGTACGTTGTGTACACGGTGCTGACCATCTTCTTCAGCATTGGCAACTTCACGCTGATTATTCCGCTGCTGAGCGTGCTGTTCGACAAAGCCGACAAGGTGCCGGTGCAGGCACCCGCGCAGCTGCCCGACTTTCGCCCTACCCTGCAATGGGTAACGGATACGTTCAACTACTTCTTCGCCGACGTGCTGACGGCGCGGGGCAAGCTGGGGGCGCTGGCGTTTGTGTGCGTGGTGGTGGTGTGCTCGGTGCTGCTCAGCAACGTGTTTCGCTACCTCAGCCTCCGCCTGTTGGCGCGGGTGCGGGCCCGCGTGATTCGCAATCTGCGCCACGACCTCTATCACCGCATCATTCAACTGCAACTGGGCTTTTTTGGCGGCGAGCGGAAGGGCGACCTAATGTCGCGCTTCACGAGCGATGTGCAGGAAGTGGAAACCTCGGTGGTCAATACGATGACAGCCATTATCAAGGAGCCCCTCACGATTATTGCCTACTTCATCGTGCTGTTTCACATTTCGGTGCCGCTCACGCTGTTTACCCTTATCCTACTCCCTATTTCGGGCGGATTGATTGCTGGTATTGCCAAGCGCCTGCGCCGCCAAGCCGAGATGAGCCAGAGCACGCTGGGCACCATGCTCTCGGTGATTGACGAGACGCTGGGCGGCATTCGGGTGATCAAGGCGTTTAACGCGCAGGACTACATCAAGGGAAAGTTTGAGGAGCAGAACGACCAGTACGCCCGCACGTCCCGCGCCATTGACAATATCCGCGACCTGGCCTCGCCCTTCTCCGAATTTGCGGGCGTGTCGGTGGTGGCGGGCCTGCTCTACTTCGGCGGCGTGCTGATTTTGGGTGGGGAGTCCGACCTCGTGGGCGAAACGTTTATTGGCTACGTGGTGCTGTTTTCGCAGGTGCTCACGCCCGCCAAGGCGCTGTCGTCGTCGTTTGGCAACATCCAGCGCGGCCTGGTGGCCGGCGAGCGGGTGTTGCAAATCATCGACACCCAGCCCGCCATCCGCGACCTACCCCAGGCGAAGGTGCTACCCGCCTTCGAGCAGCAGATTGAACTGCGGGATGTTTCCTTTGGCTACGGCGACGAACTGGTATTGCAAAACATTGATCTAACCATCAAAAAAGGCAAAACTGTAGCTTTGGTAGGTCCCTCGGGCGGCGGCAAAAGCACCCTGGCCGACTTGCTACCCCGCTTCTACGACCCTACTGGTGGGCAGCTGCTCATCGACGGGCATGACGTCCGGGCCTGCACTCTGCACTCGGTGCGCGACCAGATGGGCGTCGTTACGCAGGAAAGCATTCTGTTCAATGACACCATTTTCAATAACATTCGCTTCAACACTCAAGCTACGGAAGCCGAGGTGATAGAGGCGGCCAAAATTGCCAACGCCCACGAGTTCATTGCGGCTACTCCCGACGGCTACCAAACGCTCATCGGCGACCGCGGCTCGCGTCTATCGGGTGGGCAGCGGCAGCGCCTGAGCATTGCGCGGGCTATCCTGCGCAACCCGCCCATCCTGATTCTGGACGAGGCTACCTCGGCCCTGGATACGGAATCGGAAAAGCTAGTGCAGGAAGCCCTCACCCGCCTCATGCAGCACCGTACCTCCCTGGTGATTGCCCACCGCCTGAGCACCGTGCAACATGCCGACGAGATTATCGTGTTGCAGCACGGCCGCATTGTGGAGCGCGGCACGCACGAGGAGTTGCTGCGTCAGACGGGCGGACTGTATCAGCGCCTGAGTCAGCTACAGGGCAGCGGGGCCTTGGTGTAGATTCTCATAGAAGCACAACCTTATGAGAGCTAACATCTGTTGCCATTCATTCGTTAATACCTATAGAATACACTATGTATTTATACGTAAAGGATAAGTAATATCCTATATTTAACTCCCTGCAAGTCTACTGCCCGGTGGCAGATGACTTTTCATTCATCTTTCGACCTTAGCTTTTTTCCATAATATGCTGTTTCTCAAACGCCTCGTCACGATTTTGGTAATGGTTTACTTGCTGCTGGCGCTGCTGTTTATCTTCAGCCCGGCCGCACGCGACACCTTTGCTTCGGCTATCGGTTTGGCTACCGAGTTGTCTGCTTTCTATAATACGTTGTTCATAGTAGCCGTGGTGCTGCTGGCCTTGCAACTCATTACTGAGAACCTCGACAGCGCCCTACTCCGGCGCTCCGTGGCCCAGCAGGAAGGCAAGGTGAATGAGTTGAAAGCCCGCCTCTACGACCAGCAGATGGAACTGCGCGAGCGGGATTTTCAGCAGCGCCCCGGCGTGGCCACGGGCACTACCACCTACCCCGACCAGCCCCTTACCGGCCCGACGCCTGCGGCCCCTACCCGCGACGAGTCCACCCGGCCAATGTTTCCGCAGCAAGACCCCAGCCTGAGCAATGCCCCGCTGACGAAGCCCAACAGTATCATTCCACCCACTGCGCCCGACGCCGAGAATCGCGCAGGGCGCTAACTTTGCGCCGTGACTCATTCTCCCTTTGCCGACCTCATCCGCTCCGAGCTGACGGATGCGCGTGCCCTACTAGACCGCTTTCTAACCGAGCCCCGCAACATAGCCGTTATTGAACAGGCTGCCCGCCTGATGGCCGACGCGCTTCGCCAGGGTGGTAAAATTCTGACCTGCGGTAATGGTGGTTCGCTCTGCGATGCCCAGCATTTTGCCGAGGAGCTTTCCGGCCGCTTCCGCCACGACCGGCCCGCTTTCGCCGCCATTGCCCTCACCGAAGCCTCGCACATGACCTGCGTAGCCAACGACTATGGCTTCGAATTCGTGTTTAGCCGCTTTGTGCAGGCGCTAGGCCGCCCTAGCGACGTGCTCTTGGCTATTAGCACCAGCGGCAATTCGCCTAACATTCTGCGCGCAGCCGAAGCAGCTAAAGCGGCCGGCATGAGCGTGGTAGGCCTCACCGGCAAGGACGGTGGCCAGCTCGCCGCCCTGTGCGACGTGGAAATCCGGGTGCCGCACGCCGGCTACGCCGACCGGATTCAGGAAGTCCATATCAAGGCAATTCACATTATGATTCTGCTGATTGAGAAACTGATGGCCGCGTAACGCCCAGTAGGAACTGGCGTTATTTCTTCACTGCGGCACGTTTTTCGACAATCACCAAAGCCGGCTCTGTGCAGCCGGCTTTTTCTTTTCCCTCTTCCTATCCGTATTCCTACCCCCGATGCTTACCAAGACCTACGGCTCGGCCGTGCAGGGTGTTAATGCCACTACTATTACTATTGAGGTTGTCGTGACGGCCGGGACGTTATTTTACGTGGTCGGGCTGCCCGATAATGCTATCAAGGAAAGCCAGCAGCGGGTAGAAGCGGCGCTCAAGTTTCGGGGCTACCGGATGCCCCGCACCAAAGTGGTGGTAAACATGGCCCCGGCTGATATCCGCAAGGAGGGCTCGGCCTACGATTTGCCGATTGCGCTGGGCATCCTGCACGCTTCGCAGCAGCTCACCACTGAGCGGCTGGGCGAGTACATTATTATGGGCGAATTGGCGTTGGATGGTGGCTTGCGGCCCGTGCGCGGGGTGCTGCCCATTGCCATTCAGGCTCGCAAAGAGGGCTTCAAGGGCTTTATCCTGCCGAAGGAAAATGCTCAGGAAGCCGCTATCGTCAACAGCCTCGACATTATTCCCGTGGAGACGATGCAGGAAGCCATCGACTTTTTCGAGGGTAGGCGCGACATTGCCCCGCTGAAGGTCGACACACGCGACATCTTTCAGCACACTGCTAACCAGTACGCCGCCGACTTTTCCGACGTACAGGGACAGGAAAACATCAAGCGGGCGCTGGAAATTGCCGCTGCGGGTGGTCACAATGTGATTATGATCGGGCCGCCCGGTGCGGGCAAAACCATGCTGGCCAAGCGCCTACCCAGCATTTTACCAGCCCTGAACATGCATGAGGCGCTGGAAGCCACCAAGATACATTCGGTGGCTGGCAAGCTAGGTACCAACGCCTCGCTGCTGAATACGCGTCCGTTTCGCTCGCCGCACCATACCATTTCCGACGTGGCGCTGGTAGGCGGGGGCAGCAATCCGCAGCCGGGCGAAATTTCTTTGGCGCACAACGGCGTGCTGTTTCTGGATGAGCTGCCGGAGTTCAAGCGCTCGGTGCTGGAGGTGATGCGCCAGCCCCTGGAGGAGCGCCGCGTCACTATTTCGCGGGCCAAGGTCAGCATCGATTTTCCAGCCAACTTTATGCTGATTGCCAGCATGAATCCTTGCCCGTGCGGCTACTACAACCACCCCGAAAAGGAGTGCGTGTGCGGCCCCGGCATCGTGCAGCGCTACCTCAACAAAGTCAGCGGCCCGCTCATCGACCGCATCGACCTGCACGTGGAAGTCACGCCCGTCACCTTCGACCAGATGACGGAGACGCGCAAAGCAGAAACCAGCGAGGCCATTCAGCAGCGGGTGGAAAAGGCCCGTCAGGTGCAGGCTGCGCGCTTTCAGGACTTTCCCGAAATTCACTCCAATGCTATGATGCCCTCGCAAATGGTGAAGGATATTTGCCAGATCAACCCGGCGGGCCGCGCCCTCCTCAAAACTGCCATGGAACGCCTCGGCCTCTCCGCCCGCGCCTACGACCGCATCCTGAAAGTGGCCCGCACCATCGCCGACCTGGCTGGCACCGACGAAATCTGCATTGAGCACTTGGCCGAAGCCATTCAGTACCGCAGCCTGGACCGCGAAGGCTGGGCGGGGTGATAGAGGGAGGTAAATTTCCCTGCAAAGCGTAAACGGCACCATGACACGTTTACCTCCCTACTTCCGTAGCTTTGCATTACCATGTACAAAGCTCTCCTAAAGCCCCTGCTCTTCAATTTCGATGCGGAGCGCGCTCATCACTTGGTGTTCAACAATTTGCAGCGGGCCTACCGGATGCCGGGCACGGCAGCACTATTGCGCAGGCTGTACGACTTCCAGGATCCTACCTTAGAGCGTACTGTCTTCGGGCTGACCTTCCGCAATCCGGTGGGGTTGGCTGCGGGCTTCGACAAAAATGCCCTACTCACCGATGAACTGGGGGCGCTGGGCTTTGGCTTTGTGGAGATTGGAACGGTGACGCCACGGCCCCAACCGGGCAACCCGCTGCCGCGCCTATTTCGGCTGCCGCAAGACGAGGCGCTGGTGAACCGCATGGGCTTCAACAACGAAGGCGCCGCCGCCGCCGCTACCCGGCTCCGGCAACGCCGCAATCAGCAGCTCATCATTGGCGGCAACATTGGCAAGAACAAGGACACGCCCAACGAGCAAGCGGCCCAGGACTATGTGGCCTGCGTGGAGGCGCTGCACGAAGTAGTCGATTATTTCGTGGTGAACGTATCGTCGCCGAACACGCCGGGGCTGCGGCAGTTGCAGGAGCGCGAGCCCCTGATTCGGCTGCTGCAAGCGGTGCAAGCCCGCAACCAGTCCCTACCCGTCCCGCGCCCGCTCCTGCTCAAAATTGCCCCTGACCTCACCGACTCCCAACTCGACGACATTCTGCTCATCGCCCGCGAAACGAACCTAGCGGGCCTAGTAGCCACCAACACCACCATCAGCCGCGCCGACTTGCGCACCGATACGGCGCACGTAGCTGGCCTGGGAGCAGGCGGCCTGAGCGGCAAGCCACTGCGCCAGCGCGCTACCGACGTCATTCGGTACTTGCACCGCCAGTCGCAGGGCGCCCTACCCATCATTGGGGCCGGCGGCATCCACTCGCCCCAGGATGCGCAGGAAAAGCTAGCGGCGGGGGCCTCGCTGGTGCAACTCTACACGGGCTTTATATATGAGGGACCAGCGCTGGTGAAACGAATCAATCAAGCATTGGTCCAGTAAAAATAGTTGTAAGCCGTCCCTACCCCAACGCTTCCGCCTGAATCTGGATGGGCACTACTTCATCGGGGCGCTTGTGGGCGAACTGCCGCTTGTAGCGCTGCTGCACCCAAATCATGGGCGGCACCATCACCAGCGTGGGCCACAGAAAGTTGATGGGCCAGGGAATAAATGTGAGGCTGGTAGCCGAAAACGCCGATACCGCAGCAATATACGAGCCCACGAACCCCGAAATATGGTTCAGCAGCCACTGCCCCGAGGCCGGCGGCGCCGGGCGTAGGAACGACCACAATTGCCGCCCGGCCAGCATCAGGCCGATGGCGCCAAACACGAGGGACGGCACCACGCCGCTGGTTGCGCCATACACCAGCGTGCCCGCGAAAATCAATACGCCCGCGCCCGTCCCTACCCAGTCGAGTAGGGCGGGGCGCTGCCCGTGGCCCAAGGGCTTGAGGTAGAGCGCGCGGTAGCCAAAGAAGGCCAGGTAGAGGCTAAAAATGCCGGTCAGCAGCAGAAAAGTGAGGCCCTTGAAGCTGGCCGCCACAATAGCCGTGGTGCCGGCCACTACCATTGCCCAAAAAAACACGCGTCCCCACTGCCGGTGTGCCGTGCCGCCCTTGCGGACATACATGGCCACGGGCGCCACGAAAAACCCCAGGAAGCCGGCCGCAATGTGTACCCAGCGGTTGAGTAGGAGAAAGTCTTCCATGGCGGTGAGGTGATAAGCTTATCAAACACAAGACTGGGCAATAGCGCGTCCGTGGATTAAAGATGAAAACCTTTGGCGGAAGCCGTTGCTTTTTGTTGCTCAAACGTTAGCTGGCACAGATGAAGAGGAGGATTTACCTACTGAGTCGTCGATGCCCATGCCCTACCACCTTCCGTTTTCCTCGCCCCGCACGCCCACTTTACCATGAAAAAGCCAGGTCCTACCCTAGCTCCCGAGCAAATCAACCGCGTTATTGAAATGGCTTGGGAAGACCGCACTCCCTTTGAAGCCATCGAACTACAATTTGGCCTCAGCGAAGGCCAGGTAATTCAGCTGATGCGGCGGCAGTTGAAGGCGTCGTCGTGGCGCATGTGGCGGGCCCGGGTGCAAGGCCGGGCGGCCAAGCACCGCGCCAAAAGCGCCGTCGATGACGCCCGCTTCAAATCGACCCGCCAGCGCGCCATCACGTTTAACAAGATACCGAAACGGTAGTGCGGTAATCCGTTCGGGGTTTGACTAGGCAGATTCTACTACCGGCTTCCACGAAGCATCAAACGCCCCCATCACAATTTGACCCCTACCCGAAACTCCACTACATCGGCGGCGCCGCGGTGGGCCTTCAGGTCTACGTCGCCGAACAGGCGGTCGGTGAAGTGGTATTTCAGTCCCAGCCGCTCGTAGTAGAACTTGTTGGATTTATAGGGATTATAAACGTAGAAACCCAGGTGGGTGACGAACGCCAAACGGCCAAACAGCAGTTCGTGGCCTACGTACACGCCGCCTTTCTTCACGTCGGGTTGATGCTCGCCGGCGCTGGTGGTGTCGCGGAGCTGCGCCGCCAGCGACCGGTCGTTGAAGCCTTCTATTCCCACTAGCAGGTTGCTCTTGCGCCCTACCCGCCGCCCTAAGGCCACCGTCACGGAGTAGACGGAGTACTTCGTCTTGTCCGATTCGTTGAGCTGCTTGTAGCCGTAGCTGCTGCTGACATTCAGAAAGTTACGCCCGATGTCAGTAGGCCGGGAGTTGGGAGCCAAGGGTTGGTGCTGGAACTCGCGCTGCTGGTAATAATTCAGCCCCACGCTCACTGTGGGCAAGTTGATGCCGAAGTTGGGCTTGCTGGTAGCGCCGTTGGAGTAGTGATTGAGCGCTACCCCCAGCAACAACCCCAAATGCTGGCTCAGGGCCACATCGTACTCCGTGCGGAGTTGGATGGTGGCATTCAGTCGCGAGCTGACGATGGTATTTTTGTGGTTGGTTTCCTGATTATAGGGCGTAGGAAAATACCCTACTCCCGTACCCAAGCGGAAGCGCACCTCTTGTCGGGGCGTGTGCCAGAACGTTTTGTTGAGGTAGATGCTGGTCGCGTACGACTTCCCCAGCACCGGATTGTGATAGTCGTAATACACCAGCGCCAGGCCCACTTTGGGGTAGCGGTACCAGGCGTGCCAGGGCTCGGTACCGGTGGTTTGGCGCTGGAAATTCACCTCGAAGCCCGTGGGATGCGACACGGCCAGGTGCTGCACGGCCGGCGTGTGGGCAATGATGAAGCTGCCCTGGGCGTAGGCGCCGACGATGTAGGGGTAGGCCGGTTGTGGGGCCTGGGCAAGCGCCACGGTTGCTACCCCCATCAACAGCAATACCGAGCCTAAACAAGCCCGCCAGCCAAGCCCGGAAAGAGCCAGCGGACGCAGAAAACAGAAATAATTCTGAGAAAAATCTGGGGAAACGGGTAAGCTTACTCGCTGCACGTAACTACTTGATTGAAGATCAATTGCCAGGAAACGTATTCATATATAGATAGTTATGAATACGGGTATTTACTGCCTTTTCTCTGTTCTGCTCTGTAACCTTACCCCCTATTATGGCAGTATGAGCCCTTAAAATTAGCGGATAAACAAACTATCCGCACTTTATCATTGCCTAAAACGGCATCTCACGTATGAAAAAAGTTGCTCTATTCTCACTCGCACTGGTATCGGCTGCTTCGGTAGCGAATGCACAATCAACCAACGGGGTGCGCGTTGGTATTCGGGTTGGCGGTACGCTGGCTAACATTGGCGGCAAAGATGCTGACATGGTAGGCGGCTACAGCGGCGACCTCAACTACAAGCTGGGCTACAATGCAGGCCTGTCGTTTCAGATTCCGCTGAGCAGCGACGGTTTCTGGACCCTAGCGCCTGAATTGATCTATAACCGCAAGGGTTTCGAGAATGCTTACCAGATTACTGGTGCCGACTTGCAAACTTCAACTGCTATTCCAGCCGGCACCAACCGCACTAACCTGGATAAGTTTGAATATGAGAACAAGCGCGTGCTTAGCTACATTGAGGTGCCCATTCCGGTGCGCGTGAACACGGCTCCCGGTGGCTCAGGCCTGTATTTTGAGCTGGGTCCGCAGGTAGGCTACATGGTCGCTTCGAAGCGCGAAATCACCCGTACCTACAAATACAATCCATCAGCGGGTGACTCAAAAGTTCCGGATGGCGTTGATAAGTCTAAGGAGGACCTCGCTAGCTTCGACATTGGTGGTGTGGCCGGCCTCGGCTACCAAACTGCTGGTGGCTTCAGCGTAGGTGTACGTTACAACCAGGGTTTCAAAAGCTTGTTCGATACTAAAAACGTAAGCGCTACCAATGAGCCAAAAGCGTTCAACCGCGCCTTCATGGTGCAGGTAGGCTACCTACTGCCATTGGGCAAGTAATCATCTGTTTGCCAATACAATAAAAAAGAGGAGCCAGTGGCTCCTCTTTTTTATTGTCGCTCTATTGTATCCAAATCCGCTGTAATCCGTTTTAAGGCGCATATGCCGGTTGGTAGTTGGAAGATTGAAAGCGCTAAGTGGGCATATACCACCCTATCCTTTTGTAACAACATGAAAAAGACCTTAATCCTGGCGGGCGCCTTGGCTACCGCTGCTATGTTTTCTGCCCAGCAGTCGCACGCACAGGGCATTCGCTTCGGCTTGAAAGCCGGTGCAAACCTCACCAACCTGTCGGGTAGCATCGAAAACGATGGCTTCTACAAAAACAAGGTTGGTTTTGTAGGTGGCGCTATGCTGAATGTTGGCCTACTGGCCGACGGTTTCCTGTCGCTCCAGCCGGAAGTGCTGTACTCGCAGAAAGGCTACAAGTACGACGAATCGGCCGTATTCAACACGGTATCCTACAGCGGCAAGTCGACTTATAATTACATCGACGTGCCTGTGCTGCTGAAGCTAAACGCTGGCGGTGTTTTCTTTGAAGCAGGTCCGCAGTATAGCTACCTGCTCAACGTAAAGGACGACTCGCAGCAGTCGATTGCAGGCGTCGTGAATACGAATTACACAGCTGACCGCAGCCTGGACCGCGTAAATCGCAACGAAATTGGTTACGTGGCTGGCTTAGGCTTCCAGAGCAACGGCGGCTTCCTGCTCGACGTCCGTTACAACGGCTCGTTCACGGACTTCGCTAAAGACGGCTACCAGAACAACGACCTGCGCAATGCGCGCAACCAAGTGTTCCAAGCCTCAGTAGGCTTCCTGCTGCCCGGCAAGTAGGCCGATCAGCTTTGTAAAACAGAAAGCCCGTTTCCATTGCTGGAAACGGGCTTTCTGTTTTACAAAGCGTCTAAGAAACGCTTTTAGTAGTTACTCCGCCGAAGCCGCCGCATAATTCTGGAAAAACAGCGGAATGGTTTCAATGCCCTTCAGAAAGTTGAACACGCCGTAGTGCTCGTTGGGCGAGTGAATGGCGTCGGAGTCCAAGCCGAAGCCAAACAGGACTGTATCCACGTTTAGCTTGCTCTTGAACATGGCTACAATGGGAATAGAGCCGCCGCCGCGGGTAGGCACGGGCTTCTTGCCAAAGGTGGTTTCCATGGCCGCCGCAGCGGCCCGGTAGGCCACCGAGTCGGTGGGCGTTACTACGGGCTCGCCGCCGTGGTGGGGGCGCACTTGCACCGTAACGCCCGCCGGAGCGATGCTAGCAAAGTGCTGCTGGAACAGCGTAGTGATGTCGTCGGAAGTCTGGTACGGCACCAGGCGCATCGAAATCTTGGCAAACGCTTTCGAGGGAATCACCGTTTTGGCGCCTTCACCGGTGTAGCCCCCCCAAATGCCGTTCACGTCCAGGGTAGGCCGGATGCCGATGCGCTCCACGGTGGTATAGCCTTTTTCGCCGTAGGTGGCGGGTAGACCGATGCTTTGCTTGAACTCCTCGTCGGAGTGGGGCACGCGGTTCAGCTCGGCGCGTTCATCGGCGCTTAGCTCGTCCACGTTGTCGTAGAAGCCGGGAATGGTAATGTGGTTGTTCTCGTCGTGCAGGGAGGCAATCATCTTGCACAGCACGTTGATAGGATTGGCCACGCCGCCCCCGTAGAGGCCGGAGTGCAGGTCGCGGTTGGGGCCCCTCACCTCTACTTCGTGGTAGCTCAGGCCGCGCAGCCCTACCTCAATGCTGGGCTGGTCGTTGGCCAACATGCCAGTATCGGAAATCAGCACGACGTCAGCGGCCAGCTTTTCCCGGTTGCTTTCCACGAAGATGCCCAGATTGCTGGAGCCTACTTCCTCCTCGCCTTCCACCATGAACTTCACGTTGCAGGGCACACCGCCCTGCTGCTGCATCAGCTCGAACGCCTTAACGTGCATGTATACCTGACCCTTGTCGTCGCAGGCGCCACGGGCGTAGATTTTGTCGTCCTTGATTACCGGCTCGAAGGGCGGCGAATTCCATAGTTCGTAGGGGTCGGCGGGCTGCACGTCGTAGTGGCCATACACGAGCACCGTGGGTAGGGCGGGGTCTACCAGTTTCTCGCCATATACAATGGGGTAGCCGGCCGTCTGGCACAGTTCCACATTGTCGACACCGGCTTCTTCAAGGCGCTGCTTGAGGTAGTCGGCGGCCTCCAGCACGTCGCCTTTGAACTTAGGATCGGCCGACACGCTGGGGATGCGGAGCCAGTCGATGAGTTCCGTAAGAAAGCGCTGTTGGTTGTCTTCGAGATAGGTAGGCATAAGGAACGGGTAGGGGCACGTGGCACGCGCCCGGCGTTGGGAAATGGTTAGGTAGAGGCGCCTTGCAGGCGCCCGAGTTTGCATTGGGCTAGTTAATAGATACGAAAGTACGGCTGTGTCGTTTAGATTGTGCTAGGCAGCAAGCAGCGCCCCTACTTCTTCCCAAACAACGGCACCCTACTCTCCGTGCCGGCCCGCAGCCGCCCGATGTTGGCCCGGTGGGTGTAAATCAGCAGCGCCGCTACCAAGAAGCCGAACCACAGCAGCAACTGATTATCGGGTCGAAACGGGGGTAGCAGCTGTAGCAGCGCAAACGCCACGCCCGCCGTCATCGACGACAAAGACACGTAGCGGGTGATGAGCAGCATGGCAATGAACACCAGAATACATACGCCCACCGTGGCGGGCGCAATGGCCAGCATCACACCCAAGATAGTGGCCACGCCCTTGCCGCCCCGAAAGCCCGCAAACACCGGGTAGATGTGCCCTACTACTGCCAGCACACCGCACACCAGTTGGAAGTAAAGCAGCTGATCGGGCGCAATGGCACCCTGCTGCAACATTACGGCCGCCAGCGACGCGGCGGCCCAGCCCTTCAGCACATCCACGGCCATCACAAAAGAGCCCGGTCCTTTGCCCAGTACCCGAAAAGTGTTGGTAGCTCCCGAGTTGCCAGAGCCGTGCTCCCGAATATCGAGGCCGAAAAACGCGCGCCCTACCCACAGGGCCGTCGGGATGGAACCGAGCAGGTAGGCGCCCACCAGTAGACTAAGCACGAGGGGAATATTCATTTAATAGCGTACAGTTAGTATTGAACAGGGCAAGCAGTCCGGCCAGCGCAGCCGGGTAGCACTAGTGG
>Ga0210040_10006639_pt1 | contig 14323 bp, 12 predicted proteins | sample CryGeyCG12114_NA_FD_185462 | JGI IMG/M metagenome (GOLD analysis project Ga0210040, IMG submission 185462) | Groundwater microbial communities from aquifer - Crystal Geyser CG19_WC_8/21/14_NA (SPAdes) (version 2) | ecosystem: Environmental > Aquatic > Deep subsurface > Groundwater | place: USA... | reverse complement strand
GCTCATTAACCATTACAGAGGCTGTAGCAGTTAAACCGGCAGCACAATTTTCGGCACTACCGTATTCAACTAAATAAACATTAGGAAAGAATGGTGCTGGCGGTATATTACTTACATCATTCCACAGGTTATTTACCGTAAATAATAAATAATCTTCCTCTCCTACATTATTCGGTTCGCCGGGCTCCCAATCCGTAAAACTCAACGGGGTGTTGCTCTCCGGCCCGGTTACCCAACGCCAAGTACCCTCTACTGCTGCATCACTGCCTCCTAACCAGGCCCGTTGGCCTAATTGCACATTTAACATTATTTGCCGGAGATATTCATTTTCGGCCCGCGAGGTAACTGTGGCCAGGTAACCTTTCATCCCATTATAAGACTTAGCAGCAGCTTGCATCATAGCATCCTGCCAGCTTATGCCACCCGAAGCGAAAATTTGTTCATAATAATGCGCTTCTCCGTTTACCATAAAGGGAGTGCCCAACCGGGTTTCCGGTTCTCTTCTTAGGCGGTAATTAAAAGTTACTGCACCACTAGCACCGGGTGCCGGGGTATAAGTAAATAGGTGGGTACTTTCATCATAAGTAAGCATGCCATTGCTGGGTTGAGTAAAACTTTCCAGTTCCAGCTTTTCTGCATCGTTAGCCAGCAAGGCATTTAAAGAGAAGGTAAGCGATCTATTATTATCAACCGAACCAAGCTGGTCGTTATTCGCAATCTGAACACAGAAGCTTTGAGCCAAAGCAATCTGGGTAATTAAAAATAAAGCTATAAAACTAAAAAAACTCTTAGAACTAATTTTCATACATGATTTATATTTTTGTTTAGGTGATTTGCGTGGTAGATATAGGGCATATTAGCTTTAGGTAAGGCAGGAAATAACCTAACTAAACAAGTTAAAGCAATACGAGTGGGGAACATCCTGCAAAGTATCAGATACTGATACTAACGCATATAAGAGTAGGTATTAAATAGTAAATTTTATTTAATCATAAGCAGTAATGATTTATTTTGGTGTAATCTTCTTTTTATATTATCAAGAGATTTATATGATTTAATTATTAAATTATTATACGATTACTATACGAATAAAATAAAATAAGGTAACGCTATATTTTAAATTTATAATGGTTTAAAGTTGCGCAGGCTTTACCAGGCAATTACTTAAGTTTTATATTTTTATTTTAGACAGAGTACAATACCTGTATAGCCGAGCCTCTGTAACTCTTTTTGTTTTATTAGGCCGAAATTATATAAAGGATAAATAGGCTGGTTTTAATAATTTTTTGTGGTGGGGCTTTCGGTTGTATTTGGCTATCCAGCGGCTATTCCCCGGTATAAAGTAATGCCATTATCCGCCTAGTTGCAAAGGCGCTGATATTGAGTCGTGCGCTTCTGATAAATAACCGCTTTATTTAAATGCTGCCTAATAACCGACTAGCCGACTTTAAAGTATCTTATAGCGATAATGTTATTATTTATATTATTTCCAGATTTAATAGGTTAAATTTTTGCCTATGCAGGTTTGCTAATTTTATTATTTAAACTTCAAGGGTATCTGCAATACCTTGTAATACAATAAATACTAAAATTAAAAAATTGAATAGCGCTTTAATGCCCATTGTTTATAATATAAGTTTAAGCAGGTAGGCTGCGTTTTATAAAGAAAAAATCTTTACCTTTGCCCCTGTTTTTAAAAGAGGCTTAACCGATTAGAAATAAAATAAATATCTGGTAATTAGTATATAAAACTAAGTTGCTGGTATAATTATTTTAGCTGAATACTATTAGTTTGTTTAAGGCCTTCAAAACAGAATACGCAATAATTTTTATTACCGTAACTATAATTGGAAACAACAAAAGCCCTGAAAGCTCCGGAATTACAAAACTTAAAAACGGACGAGCACGAAAATTGGACAGAAGTAATAGAGCCCCGTACCAATTTGCTAGATTTACGCCTGGGCGACGTGTGGCGCTACCGCGATTTGGTAATGATGTTTGTGCGCCGCGACTTTATCTCTACTTATAAACAAACGGTACTGGGCCCCATTTGGTTTATTATCCAACCCATCTTAACTACCATTACCTTTATTATTATTTTTGGGCGGGTGGCGCAAATTTCTACCGATGGATTACCCATGGTAGCTTTTTATTTAGCCGGTATTACCATTTGGAATTATTTCTCCATTACCTTAACCTCAACTTCGGCGGTTTTTACGAATAATGCCGGCATATTCGGTAAGGTTTATTTTCCGCGCCTTACCATGCCTTTATCCATTGTTATTTCCAACTTGGTGCGGTTTTTAATCCAGTTGGGCTTGTTTCTGGTGGTATGGGCTTATTACTTAATTAAAGGCAATACCAATATTCAACCGAACTGGCTGATTGCGTTAACTCCTTTTCTTATTATCATTATGGGTTTACTTTCGCTGGGCCTGGGTATGATATTTAGCTCCTTAACTACCAAATACCGCGATTTAGCTATGTTATTGGGCTTTGGTATACAATTGCTCATGTACGCTACCCCGGTTATCTATCCTTTATCTAGTGTGCCGGAAAAATACAGATGGTTGGTACTGGCTAATCCCATGAGTTCTATTGTAGAATCTTTCCGGTATGCCTTTCTGGGTTCGGGTACTTTTAGCTGGAATTACCTGGGCTATAGCCTGCTGTTTACTGCCGTAATATTGTTTATAGGTACTATTATTTTTAATAAAGTAGAAAAAAGCTTTACCGATACGGTTTAACAGTTTACAGTTAACAGTAATCAGTGAACAATTAATAATCAAAAAGTTTAATGAGTAATACAGCCATAAAGGTAGAGAACTTAGGTAAAATGTACCGGTTAGGCGAAGTAGGAACCGGTACGATTGGCCAGGACCTGAACCGTTGGTGGGCCAAAGTACGGGGCAAAGAAGACCCTTTTGCTAAGATTGGTGAAACCAACGATCGGACTGTTAAAGGCAACAGCGATTATGTTTGGTCTTTGAAAAACATAAATTTTCAAGTACAACAAGGTGAAATACTAGGCATTATAGGCCGTAACGGCGCGGGTAAATCTACTTTATTAAAAATCCTTTCTAAAGTAACAGCTCCCACCAAAGGTAATGTTAAAGTAAAAGGCCGGATTGCGTCTTTACTGGAAGTTGGTACCGGCTTTCACCCGGAACTTACCGGAAGGGAGAACATATTCCTAAACGGAGCTATTTTAGGTATGACCAAAACCGAAATCAGGAGCAAATTTGATGAAATAGTGGACTTTTCGGGTGTAGAACGCTATATAGATACTCCTGTGAAAAGATATTCTTCTGGAATGTATGTACGGTTGGCTTTTGCAGTATCTGCCTTTCTGGAGCCGGAAATATTAATTATTGATGAGGTGTTAGCGGTAGGCGATGCGGAGTTCCAGAAAAAGTGCCTGGGTCGGATGAAAGATGTTAGTGTAAATGATGGCCGTACTGTTTTATTTGTGAGTCATAATATGGCTGCTGTCTCTACATTATGCACCAAAGGATTGTTGTTGCAGTACGGAACGGTTCTTGATTTTGGATATACTAAGGAAATTATAGATAAATATATTGTAATCGCAAAAAGTTCTAACGGGGAGTTATCAGAAGAGGAAATAAAAGTTTCTAAACAATGTGATAAATTAAAATTTAAAAGAATCTCTTTATTAGGAAAGAACGGTCCATCTACTAGTTTTGGTTTAGATGAGGATATAATTTGTGAAATTGAATATACAGTATTAGAGGAAACTACAACAGTACCTAGTATACATGTGCTGAATAAACATGGTGATTGTATATTAGCTTCCTTTAACTCCGATTCAGCAAATTTGATACGAGATCAGTACTATAATAAAGTTTTATCAAAAGGAATTTATAAGGTTCATTGTGTTATTCCTAAGTTCTTTTTAAATGATACGCAATATTCAATTAGTGCTTTCCTTTCCACAGATACCAGTTTCCAAAATATGACGGTAGCAGAAGAAGTGTTAACTTTTGAAGTGCACGAAACAGGCGATATGCGGCAGGAATATATTGGTGGCTGGGTTGGTCAGATTAGACCAAAGTTAGAATGGGATACAATAAAAGTTGCTTAGTATGAAAGTAGTAATTCTGGCAGGGGGCTTAGGTACCCGCCTTTCTGAAGAAACTGTATTGAAGCCCAAGCCAATGGTTGATATTGGGGATATGCCAATATTATGGCACATCATGAAAATTTATTCTGCCAATGGGTTCACTGATTTTATAATTTGTCTGGGTTATAAAGGGTATGTAATAAAAGAATATTTTGCTAATTACTTTTTGCACAAGTCGGATGTAACTATTAATCTAAAGGAAAACTCAGTTAAAGTACATGATAGCTTTGCTGAACCTTGGAATATTACTTTAGTAGATACGGGTTTTGATACCATGACGGGAGGACGGATTAAACGAGTAAAACACCATATCGGCAATGATACTTTTTTACTAACCTATGGCGATGGCGTTTCGGATATTAATATACAAGATTCCGTAGCATTTCATAAGCAAAGTGGCAAGCTTTGTACGGTAACTGCCGTACAACCCAGTGGTAGATTTGGCGCTATTAATTTGGGTAATGATTTAAATGTAGCTTCCTTCACCGAAAAGCCTAAAGGTGATGGCGCCTGGATAAACGGAGGGTTCTTTGTTTGTGAACCTAAGGTAATTGATTACATAGAAAATGATAGTATTAGCTGGGAAAAAGAACCTATGGAAAGAATCGCTGCTGAAGGGCAAATGGCTGCGTATAAGCACGAAGGTTTTTGGAAACCTATGGACACTTTACGAGATAAACAAGAGTTAGAAAGAGACTGGCAAACCGGGCATGCTAAATGGAAAACTTGGTAAGCGCCTGCACTAAAGCATTTTCATGAATAAATCATTGCTAGAGAATACTTATAAAGGGAAAAAAGTATTTATTACGGGTCATACTGGGTTTAAAGGGAGTTGGATTTTGCAATGGTTTTATCTTCTTGGTGCTCAAATAAAAGGATATGCTTTAGCTCCTGAAAATACAGATGATTTATACAACCTGTTAGATGGCAATACTTTATGTAATTCTATCATTGCCGATCTAAGAGATGCTGAAACGCTGGAAGACGCCATATTAGATTTTAACCCTGATTTTATCTTCCATTTGGCCGCCCAGCCCTTAGTTCGCCGTTCGTACGAAATACCTGCTGAAACCTTTATTGTAAATGCTATTGGTACTGCTTATGTATTGGATGCTGTAAGAAAGCTTGAAAAGTCTTGTGTCGTAGTTTTAATTACTACCGATAAGGTGTACGAGAATAAAGAGTGGGTGTATCCGTACCGGGAAAATGACCGGTTAGGAGGGTATGACCCTTATAGCGCCAGTAAAGCCTGTGCGGAACTGGTAATTAATTCTTATACGCAATCTTTTTTTAATCCGGCTGCATATCACCAGCACCAAAAAGCCATTGCCAGTACGCGCGCGGGTAACGTTATCGGTGGCGGAGACTGGGCTAAAGACCGGATTATTCCGGATATTATACGCGCCTTGCAGAATCAGAAGCCCGTACAAGTTCGCAACCCAAAGGCAGTACGGCCCTGGCAGCACGTATTGGAACCTCTGGGAGGATATTTATTATTAGGAGCAAAGTTGGCAGAGGATCCTATTAAATATATGGGTGCCTGGAATTTCGGACCTTTGGCAGAAGACAATAAAAGTGTGGAGGAGTTGGTCCAAACGGCAATTGATATTTGGGGGGCTGGTATTTACGAAAAAACCAATCTGGAAAACCAACCGCATGAAGCAGGCTTACTTAAATTAGATATTAGCAAAGCTCTTTCGGTTCTGAATTGGCAACCAAAGTGGTGCGCCAGTGAAGCTATTGAGCAAACAATAAAATGGTACCGGTTTTTTATGGATAACCCAACTGGTATAAAAACTTTTACTACTGCCGCTATTGAGCAATACATGAACTTATAATGAGCAGTAAAAAGGTAGTTATTATAGGTGCTAATTCATTTTTAGGCCGAAATTTAATAGAAGAGCTACGTCAAAGTTCTTTTGATTTAACTTTGTTTGCCCGCAACCAAGCAGATAGTTTTAAGGATTACGCATTTGAGATATTTAACTATCCCCAAAATCCGCTTGATTTTAATAAGGTAATAAAAGCGGATGTAATTATTTACGCGGTGGGAGCCGGGGTGCAAGCTTCCTTAAAAGAATCTTCAGAATTAATTTTTCAGTTAAATGCCTTTCTTCCTATTTCTTTACTAAATTTTTTACAGGAAAATAAATTTCAAGGCAAAATCGTAACTTTTGGTTCTTACTTTGAACTTGGCAATAAAGCAGAAGCAAAAGCCTATTCAGAAGATGAGTTGGTAAGTATTAATACTTTAGTTCCTAATCATTATTGCGGCTCTAAACGCTTGCTCACCCGTTTTATAGGTAATGGGTTATTAACTATAAACTATTATCATTTAATTCTTCCTACCATTTACGGTCCTGGCGAAAATCAGAGTCGCCTTATTCCTTATGTAGTTAATCAATTAATTAATAAGTTGCCTTTAACTTTAACCAGTGGAGAACAATCGCGCGCTTATTTATACGTAAAGGATTTATGCCGGCTTTTAGAAGAGTTTATTACAGAAGATTTTGCTCCTGGTATTTACAATGTGGCGGCTGCTGAACAATTGCAGGTAAAAAGTTTGGTTCAGCTAATAAGCCTGAACCTAAATCTGCCCTTAAACTTTACCGCTAATGCTGCTATTCGGAATGATGTAGCCATGAAACATCTGGAACTTAATGCTGTTAAGCTATCTAAAGCTACTACCTGGAAGCCTAAAAAAAGAATAACCGATATTATTCATCTTTATAAAAAAGATAAAATCGCTTAAAATGCTTAAACATTTAAATGACCCTGTTTTGCTGGAAAGTCTCCGGTTAATAGCAGATAAGAATACAAGTAAATCAATCGTTCCGGGTCAGGATTACATACCCGTTACGGGTAAAATACTCGATGCCGAAGATTTGTTGTATGGCGTAGATGCCACCCTGGATGGCTGGTTAACAACCGGCCGTTACGCCAATGAATTCGAAAGAGAATTTGCCCGCTACTTTGGCAGCCGCTTTTCTTTGCTGGTTAACTCTGGTTCTTCGGCTAATTTAGTAGCATTTTATGCCCTTACTTCCCCTAAATTAGGTGATAGAGCAATAAAGCCAGGCGATGAAGTAATAACGGTTGCTGCTGGTTTCCCCACTACCGTAAATCCAATGGTTCAGTTTGGCTGTGTTCCGGTTTTTATAGATGTAGATATACCTACATATAATATAAAAGCCGAATTAATTGAAGCTGCCATATCACCTATGACCAAAGCAATTATGTTGGCACATACGCTGGGCAATCCTTTTAACCTGGGGCTGGTAATGGAAATAGCTAAAAAATATAATCTTTGGGTAATCGAAGATGATTGTGATTCTTTAGGCGCAACTTATAATGGTAAAAATACGGGTACTTTTGGCGATTTGGCAACAGTATCTTTTTACCCCGCGCACCATATTACCATGGGCGAAGGTGGCTCAGTATTAGTAAATAATGCTTCTCTAAAAAAGATTGCCGAAAGTTTCCGGGACTGGGGTCGGGATTGCTGGTGCGAACCCGGAAAAGATAATACCTGCGGCAAACGCTTCGATTGGCAATTAGGGGAATTGCCCTGTGGTTATGATCATAAATATACCTACTCCCATATTGGCTTTAACTTAAAAGTAACCGATATGCAAGCGGCAATTGGTTTAAGCCAGTTGAAAAAGGCGGATAAGTTTGTTCAGAAACGAAGAGAAAACTACTCCCTTTTATACCAAAAGCTAAAACCGTTGGAAGAGCATTTTATACTACCGGAACCTACTCCCAATAGCGAACCTAGTTGGTTTGGTTTCTTACTCACGGTAAGAGAAACTAGCCCTATCAATAGAAATGATTTAGTGCGTTACTTGGAAGAAAATAAAATTGGTACCCGTTTACTCTTTGCTGGCAACCTTACAAAACAGCCTGCTTACCAGAATATTCAGAAAAGAGTGATGGGAGATTTAACTAATACTGATACTATTATGAACCGTTCTTTTTGGCTAGGCGTTTGGCCTGGTTTAAATGAAGACCATTATGGATACATAGTAGAAAAAATTAAAAAGTTTATTAGTCTTACATTATCAAAACAATAAAGTAATAGTACTAAAAAAATAGTTGAGATTTTACTGAATACGTTTACTGCTATAACTATTTGTGTATTTATTTTAGAAAGTTAATAATAGTATGGCTATAAATAAAATTTTAACAATAGGTATTCCAACTTATAACAGAGCCTCAGATTTAGATAAATGTCTAAGTTCTCTTTTAAACCAAGTACAGGAGTTTGAAGAATATATTGAAATTTTTATTTCAGATAATAACTCAGAAGATCAAACATCTGAAATTGTCCAAAAATATGTTTCTTCGGGATTTAAAATCAATCTGTTTAGACAAAAGCAGAATGTGGGAATGGATAAAAATTTTGCTACTTTATATGAAAAGTGCCAAACAAAATATTTATGGTTGTTTTCTGATGATGATATTTTGCTACCTGATGGATTGAATAAAATAATGCATATTCTTAAACATAAAGAAGCTGGGGTTTTGTACTTAAATAATTATTGGTATGACAAACAAATTGATTTTTCTAAAATTGAAATTAATGAACCGATAAAGTATGTTGAATATAATGATTCTATTAAATTTGTAGAAAGAGTAAATTATTGGTTTACTTTTTTAACTGGAAATATTATAAATAAAGATATCATTAAAGATAAGATAGATATATATGAGTTTGATCAAACATATTTACTTCAACTTAGTTGGGTAATACCAGCTGTATTTCAAGGCATATCTAGTTTTGTTATTGAAAATACAGTTTTAGCTTGTAAAGCAAATAATACTGGTGGATATAAGCTATACAAAGTATTTGGTAAAAATTTTAATTATGTCATGGATAAATTGATAAAAAAGGGATATGATAAAAGGCTAAAGAAAATTATTAATTATCATTTAATTAATAATTTTTTTCCTGCTTTTTTATGTAATAATTCTAAAAATTTTGAAAAAGAAAACTATTTTTCGATTCTATTTCCAATTTTTTGGAAATACCCAATTTTTTGGAGAAAAATTATGCCTATTTTAATTAAAAAACATATTCAAGCAAGTAATAAGTATGCTTAAGAAATTACTTGCTAAACTCCTTTATCGAATTAGTAACTCAGTTGCATATGCTCTCTTACAGCCAGAGCAATGGAGCCAGAAGGTAGTAAGCCAATTTAAAAGTTTCGGCGAAAATTCGCAACTACCTAATTCTGTAATAATAAAAAATCCACAATATATTTCAATTGGTGATAACTTTTATTCACTTAATAATTTAAGATTAGAAGCCTGGGATGAATATCTAGCTCAAAAGTTTTTCCCGGAAATCATTATTGGTAATAATGTTATTATGAATACTGATTGCCATATAGGATGCATTAACAAAATAGTAATTGGTAATGATGTTTTGATGGCAAGTAGAATATATATATCAGATCATTCACACGGCCATATAACTAAGCAAGCTTTAGAACTCTCTCCAGTCAAACGGCCATTAGTATCAAAGGGACCAGTAATTATAGAAGATAATGTATGGATAGGAGAAGGAGTTTGTATATTGCCTGGTATTACAATTGGTGTTAATGCTATAATTGGAGCTAATGCGGTAGTAACAAAAGATGTTCCGGCAAATACTGTAGTAGCAGGTAATCCAGCTAAAATTTTAAAGGATTTTAATTAATGAATGTTGCTTTTACAATCTGTTCAAATAACTACTTAGCTAAGGCAAAGGTTGTCGCAGATACTTTTATTACACACCATCCTGATTATGAATTTTTATTTTTTCTTGTTGATATTATAGATAATAATCTAGATTATTCGACTTTAGGAAAATACCAGTTGATTCAAATTCATAAAATTGTGCCTAATATCGAAGAACTAGCTACTAAGTATAATATTGTTGAATTAAATACAGCTGTTAAACCAGCTATCTTTCTTTATTTTTTATATAAATTAAATATTAACACAGTCATATACCTCGATCCAGATTTAATGATTTTTAACAGATTTGTGGAAGTTGAGGAAGAACTAAAAAAAGGAAATACTAACCTTGTAATTACGCCTCATTTTTGTTCACCGATTGATGATGGTAAATACCCTTCTGAAATTGACTTTATGCCTTTTGGTTTATATAATTTGGGATTTATTGCTATAAAAAATTCTATAGAATCTAAACACTTCCTTAAATGGTGGCATGAACGATTGATGAAATACTGCTATATACAGCCAGATAAGGCAATGTTTACTGACCAACTTTGGGTTAATTATGCGCCTTTATTTTTCAATGGGGTTAGTATATTAAAACATTTAGGATATAACGTAGCAAACTGGAACTTATATGAAAGAGAGATAACAGTTAATGATGATGTATTCTATATTAATCAAAAATATGAACTTAAATTTTTCCATTTCAGCAATTACCAATTTGATAATCCATATATTATATCTAAATATCAAAACAGGCATAATATAAATGATAAGCCGTATTTAAGATTACTAATTGATAAATATCAGACTCAATTAATAGATAACAAACAGGCAGACTTTAGTAAAAGTAAATGTTACTATAACTTATTTTATCTAAATAATCAGGCTGAAATCAAAACGAAAGCTGATCTAGAACACTATACATTTAGGAGAAAACTAAAAAATAAAGTTATATATTTCGTTTCCTCAATTTTTGGAGAATAAGCAAGCAACTTTTTACATATTTAAGTAAATTGATATAGCTAATTTAAAATAAGATGTTAAATGCATTATGTATTATCATTCCTGTTCATTCTTCAAATCCTTCTCGTTATGAGTTAATATCTTTTCAGCAATGTTTTAAAATATTAGGAAAGCACTCAATAAAGATAATCGCTCCCCAAGGACTTAATTTAGATAAATACAAAAATGTGATACCTGAGTTTGTTACAGTATTTATAGATCCTAAATGGCAGTCAAGTATAACGGGGTATAATAAATTGAAAACAAGTCGTTTTTTTTATAACCTGTTTAGTGAATACAAATATTTATTAACGTATGAGTTAGATGCTTTTGTTTTTAAAGATGATTTAGCGTATTGGTGCGGTAAAGGATATGATTACATAGGCGCTCCTTGGTTTGAAGGATTTGATGTTTCTCCAGAAAATGCTAATTTAATTGGAGTTGGTAATTCTGGTTTTTCTTTAAGGAAAATTGACTCCGTACAAAATGTCTTAGCGAATTTATTTTATAAAAATCCATCTGAGTACAATAGTGGTTATTTGAATTTAACTAAAGCATACATTAAAATGCCTTTTAGATGGTTTATGAACCAATTAGGTGAGAACTATACTGTTCAAAACTATTATGATTATTATGAAGATATTTTTTTTTCATTTACAACGCCTATGTATTTCAAAAACTTTAAAATAGCTCCTAAGGAAGAGGCTTTGAAATTTAGTTTCGAAGTCAAACCTGAACGCCTCTTCGAATTAAATAATCATAAATTACCTATGGGATGTCATGCATGGTGGAGATATAATCTAAACTTCTGGAGGCCTTTTATAGAGCAATATGGTTATACCTTATGAAGATTTTAATATCTATTATCGTTCCAACATATAATTCAATTGCAACAATAGATACATGTTTAAATAGCATAACTAAACAAACATTTACAAATTTAGAAGTTGTTATTGTTGATGGCGCATCATCAGATGGGACAGATAACTTCATTAAAACATTTGCAAATAAAGATAATAGAATTGTATGGGTTTCTAAAAGGGACAAAGGCATCTATGATGCTATGAATAAAGGTGTAGAATTGTGCAATGGCGATTGGGTTCTTTTTTTGGGAAGTGATGATTATTTACACGATATAAGAGTATTAGAAGATATTAGTTTTTTTCTTCAAAAGACTTCTGCTGATATTGTCTATGGTGATGCTATATTAATAAGCAATAAGGAACGGTATGGTGGACAGTTTGATATACTGCGTTTACACATTCTTAATAATCTTTGCCATCAAACAATTTTTTATCGTAGATCAATTTTTAACAAGTTAGGAAAATATAATCTTAGCTATCCTATTTATGCCGACTGGGATTTTAATATCAGATGCTTTCGCCATACTGAAATTAAAACACAATATATCCAAAGGGATATTGTTGTTTTTAATAATTTAACTGGAGTGAGTAGCCTTCCTCATGAAGATAGTTTTCTTAAAGAGATCCCCGTTAGTTATATAAAAGAATTGAATACCTTGAAAAGAGAGAATAAAGAATTACTTAACTCCAGACCTTATATTATCGGTAACTCTATCTATAATGCTATCAAGAAAGTAGGTGTTGTTGCATTTATGAACAAACTCAGAAAAACATAAAAAATGGAAGTCTTTTTGAAGGTTGGAAAAAGGTTTTAATTGCCGGAATTTATACAAGAAGACCGCTTTATTACATTAAAAATGGACTTTATTGGCACCTAAAAAGACTTACTAACCCCTGATTTATTGTTCCTTTATTATACAATCCTATTGCAATATATGAAATTTGCCTTTGTATCTTTAATGAATGGGGTTGCCTGGGGTGGCAGTGAGGAGTTATGGTATAGAACGGCAAAACTTGTATTAACAAGAGGCAATACGGTTTATACTTTAACCAAAAAGTGGCCCACCGTACCTGCTAAAGTTGCTGAATTGCAAAAGTTAGGAGCGAATACAGAATTTTATTATGAGCCGGAATATTCCAGAGCAGCTAGAATTAAGATTAAATTTAAACTGAAAAAATATGTTAGGTATGTAGTGCCGGATATTGCCGCAGATTTATACATTTTTTCTTTTGGTACCACTTTCGATTTTATTTTTCACCAGTATATAATAGATGAAATTATAAAGCCCGGCAGGCCCTATATATTTATAAGTCAGCATAATGTTGAATCGGGAAATTTAATTATTGGTTCGCAACGGGCCTTTGGCATTAATCTGATGCAAAATGCTATTCAGTTTCTTTTTGTTTCGGAACGGAATTTAATTACGGCTCAACGGCAAATAGCTCATGCAATACCCAATGCCCAACTTATAAGTAACCCCATCAATATAAAAAAAACCGGTATAAAGTCTTATCCTGCTTCCCCCAGGCTATTAATGGCCTGCGTTGCCCGGCTAGACTGTAGTTTTAAAGGCCAGGACATTTTATTGCAGGCTTTAAGCGGCAAGCCTTGGAAAAACAGGAACTTTTCTTTAAAGTTTTATGGTACCGGACCGCACCAAGAGCATCTGCAAGAGCTAATCCTGATGTTTGATTTACAGGATAAGGTTACGGTTGAAGGTCATGTAAATGATATAGATTTAATTTGGGAAAATAATCAGGTACTGGTATTGCCATCTATAAGCGAAGGTACTCCTTTGGCCCTGATAGAAGCTATGTTATCAGGCCGGGCTGCTCTGGCAACAGATGTTGGTGATAATGGAAAATATGTATTAAATGGTAATACTGGCTTTCTGGCCGATTGGGCTTCTGTAAAATGCTTGTCTGTTGCTTTAGAGGAATTATGGCAGCAAAAAGAAAACCTTCGGGAAATGGGAGAAAAAGCTTACGAGCATGCTTTGCAAATAACCGATTTAGATCCGGTACAAACGTTAATGAATTTAATTGAAGTTCATAATAAAAGATTACCGGTTAGCTAAGCTTAAAATTACTAAAGCCTTTTTTAATTGTTTAGTTAAATCCTGGTTTAAAAGCCAAATTAAGATATAAATGAATAAACTTTGTCCGGCAGGATTTTCGATAGTGTTATGTACGCATAATGGCGAAAGCCGGCTGGAGCCAACTTTAAGGCATTTGGCGGCCTTAACAGTTCCGGCCGAGAATGCCTTGGAATTAATTGTGGTAAACAACGCCTCCACGGATAACTCGAAAAACCTGGTTCAGGATACCTGGGTAAAATTAGGCATACCTTTCCCGATTAAGGTATTGGACGAAAGCCGGCCAGGTAAGGGCTATGCCGTCGAAACCGGTTATGATGCCGCTACTTTAGAGCACATTGTAACCGTAGATGACGATAATTGGTTAAACCCGGACTACCTGTTGCAAGCGTTAAAAATTTTTGAAGATAATCCGGAGGCAGGTGTTTTACAAGGCCAATGCCAGGCTTTTTTCCAAAGCGAACCACCACCCTGGTTCCAGGAATTTAAGTATT
>Ga0210040_10006638_pt1 | contig 14323 bp, 10 predicted proteins | sample CryGeyCG12114_NA_FD_185462 | JGI IMG/M metagenome (GOLD analysis project Ga0210040, IMG submission 185462) | Groundwater microbial communities from aquifer - Crystal Geyser CG19_WC_8/21/14_NA (SPAdes) (version 2) | ecosystem: Environmental > Aquatic > Deep subsurface > Groundwater | place: USA... | reverse complement strand
ATAGAGCCGATAAGTGCCGTCGCTTCCACCGCCGATGGGGTTGTGATGGCCGGTAGCGCTGACGATGAGCGTACCGGACGCAGCATAGTGGACGGCGACCGAATTGTGATCGTCCTGCGTATACCGAACATTGCCCAGCATCCGCGCAGCGATGATCTGCCCGGTGCCTTCTTCGATCTCGGCGACGCCCTGCTGGCCGTAATAGTTTGTAAACCCGACGCCCACGATCGGCAGGGTCGGGTGCCGTGCAGCCACCGTCGTCCACCAGCTTTGCGCGGCGTCGTTGAGGTAACCGGGTCGCCAGGCGTTCACATTGTCGCCCAGCTCCTGCAATTGGGCGTCGGAAACACGCTCGGCCCAAATCGCGGCTTCGAACAGCGTTGCTCCCTTGGGAATGCTAATCACAGCGCGCTGCGGCGTGGAGGCCGAGCAATTGCCAGCGGTCTGGAAGCTGCGAAGCTCGGCGAGCGCGCCGTAGCGGCCGGTTCTGATCTGCGCGTTGGTGTAGTCCATGGCGCAGAGCCAGCACTCGCCCTGCCCGGCGGCATAGGTGACGCCGCCATTCACCGTCTGGGCGTCGTCCCCATCGAGGCGCCGGCCCTGGTAGTCGATCTCGCCATAATTATCGATCCGCATCTGATGGCGTGCGCTGGACTTGTTGCTGGCGGTGGAGACCATGACGAGGTCGTAGCGCTGGCTTCCGCTCGTCTCAGGCAGGTTCTCGCCGTTCCAGTATGATGAGATCCCACTGGCAGCGGAGAACGCCGCGCGGTGAGCGGCCGCGAGCGCAATGTCGATCTGCGAAGTGCCCGGGTTCTTCGCTCCCACGGTCCCGCGCGGCCCCTCGACAGCCGTCGCGTCGCTTGAGAGTGCCAGCCACGCTCCGGAATGGTCGTCCCAGGCATGCGTGATCGTGGTAACCCCCGCCGCCTGCACATCGGCCCAGGTGGCAACGTCGATATTGCCGGTTAGCCGCCAGCGAGCGGTTTGCGAGATCGCTTTTGGCGCCCGCCCGCCGATCATCACCACCGGTTTGGCGGTCACGCTGTCCAGCGGCGGCGGTATGACGGGTTCGGTGGAGGTCAGCGGCACAATCGTTTGGAGAGGGCTGTTGCTGCTGCCTTCGAGCGTCTCGGTCAGCACGAGATCGCCGCTCTCGGGGTCGTAAGTCCCGTCATGGGTGAAGGTGCGTGTGGCGCTGTCCACCGTCACACCGGCCGGCGTGGAGGCCACGGTGACGACAGAGCCGTTGGTGGCGCCGTCGATCGTGGCATGCGTGCACAGGCGGCGCGTCAGAACGGTCGAAGACAGCGAGAGCGGGGTGAGTGCCGGCACTGGAGCCGCCTTGGGCTTCTTCTTGAATACCTTGCGCATGAAGGCTTGTACCTCGGTGTTGGCCGGGATGGTGATCGTGCTACCGGTCGGATTGAACAGATGGACCGTCACCGTGTCCGCGGCAGAGATCGTCGGGCTGATCTGCAGCGCCCCGGTTGGCGCGCCAAGCCAGCTCACGCTGGTAACCCGATCGCCCATTGCCGCTCCGGCAACAGTGATATGGATCGAGGCAGTGCCGCCCGGGGCGACGGCTACTCCGCTGTCGAGCAAGAGCGAGCCGCTGAGCTCGAACTGCTGCTTTGTCGAATAGCCAGCCTCGGCCCACAGCTTGGCCGTGGCGTCCCACCGCAGGTCGATGTAATCGCCCATGTTGCTGAGGTGACGATCTTCCTGAAGTTCCGCGCCGGCGCCGGTTCTCGCCAGGCCTACGACACCCGCCCCCGGCGTACTGCCGCAACCGCCGTGATAGATACGCGTCCTCTGCCCGTCTGGCGTGACGAAGCCATCGCCCAGGCGCATGCTCAGCAAGTCGTCAGTGACCGGGTAGATCACATTGACCGGGCCCGGGCGTGGCGCGAAGATGAAATCCGCGTCTGGCGACATGGAGTTCGGGAACGCCCGGCAATCGATCGGCGTGAAGCCCTCCTCAATGACGATCTTCGGCCAGGCGAAGCCCGGATGCGTGTCGGGGTCCGCACCGGCGCTCGGGAGCGTTCCCTCGACATCGTAGGCGTGCCGGGAGGTGCCGGTGAGGGAGAAGGTAACGGTCTTTTCGTCCAGCAGCCCGGCCCGGATGCACAGCACGTTGAGGAATGCGTTGTTCTGGGCCACGGCATGCGCGGTGCGATGGCAGCTTGCGCGAACCTTGATGTTGCGCGGCGGCGTGTAGTAGGTGCCCGCCGGCGTATCAGGTACCTGCGTGACGAGGTCTGGCGGGCCTTCGACACGCACCGCATCGAGACCGTCCTCGCGGTCGACCCAGGCGTCGATTTCTAGATCGATGTCCTCAAGCCTGCCGTAATTGCTAAGCTCGACGGAAGAATCGCTCGTGCGCAGGCGGCCGCGCATATACGCGCCCAGCCTGAGGGCGGCGACATTCTCCACCAATGTTCCCTGGAACACGCAATAGGGCGGCAGCTTGTCGGTTTCGCGCAGTGGATAGGCATCGCAGAAGCCCTGCTCACAGCCTTCGGGACCGCCGCCCGCACCTCCAGCCACTGTGCAAACTGGCGTGTCGTAGAACCGGCCGCCTATGAAGGTGTGGCCGTATCCGCCCATGATCTGGTTTTCGCCGGCATTGCCGGCCTGCAGGTTGATGTAGGTGCCTTTGGAGGCGACGCCGCATTTCAGCGCGGAATTCGGCGAGCCGTCGAACACGCAGTTCTCCAGCAGCTCTTCCTTCTTGGTCGTCTTTCCGTCCAGATAGTAGATGTCGCCCGCGCAATTGCGGATGGTGACGCCGCGAAGGTGAACTCGGCGCACGTTGTCACGGATGTGCAGGCCGCAATTGGTTGAGTTCACATTACTGCGATCGCCGGGCGTGTAAGTGACGTTGCAATCGACCTCGATATTCTCGAGCCGCAATTGCTCCAGCGTCGGCGCCGAAGGATCGACGAAGATGGCGTGTCCGATCCAGGGGGACCTCTCCGGCCCGTATCCCGGCGTCCAGGCAACGCCCGAATCCGGCATCGCCACCATCTGTGTAGCTTGGTCGTTCGAACCGCCTTCCGAATTGCGGCAGTCGAGATAGACACGCGAGGAGCCGGAGCCGACCAGTTCGATCGCGCTGCTGATCACCATATAGGATCCGGCCGGATCGAGATAATCCAGTCCGTTCGGACGCACCGGCGCCCACAGCTCGTATCTCGGCTGCGACAGCACAACGCCCTGGAGCCCTACAGCCTCTGCATAGGCGATCGCCGCCTGGATGTAGGGCTGCTGGTTGACGCCAGGAACATAGGCCGGACAGCCAACCTGTTCCGGCGTGACGAAGCCGCGCTGATCACCGGTCAGGCGAAAATACCGGCCGCTGCTGCCTTGGAAAACCGCTTCCGGATGTGCCTTGAGCAGCGCTTCGTCGGCGAGAGCATCGGCGATGTAGGTCGCGACACCAAGACCGGCGCTGGAGTGACCGCTGCTGTCGATACGGTTCACGTAGTCGGGAAGGCCTACCTGGCTGAGTTCGGCAAAAGTCAGCGGAATGAGCGCCGCTGCTTGCCTAGCGAGCGCGCGGGCGGCGAAATCGAGTGCGCTCACTGCAGCACCTGCTGGACAAGCCCGTTGAGCTGAACCAAATGGGTGACGTGCGACTCGCTCGCGAGCTCGCCATGCAGGGGAAGCAAGCCCTCGACCTGCGTAAGGGGCGCCGCAAAGGCGGCGGTCGACAGCGTGCCGTCCATGTGAGCGAGCGCAGAAGCCACAGGCGCACCGCAGTATGAATTGGAACTTATCTGTAAAGTTTGGAACATCGGGGCTTCTCGCTAGGGAAGAGACCCGACCTCAGCTAGAAACGGTTTCTTAAGTAGGAAAGCACGAAATCTCCAACCACTACTTACAGATTATCGTGCGGCTAGCTTTTCCATTCGCGAGTTGGAGATGCTGGTGAAGGATTTGAGGCACGGCGCGGGCGAAGACCAAAGGGATAATCGCCAGGTCTTACGCTCTACGCGGCTCCCCTCCGGCCGCCAACCTCAAGAGTTCACCGATCGACACCGCTGCCATGAGCAGGACGATCGGTACCACGGTTAATTTTTCCGAGAAGCGCAGCGCCGGCGACCGTGTCACCCGCAATGTCTTTCGCAAGCCGCCGCCGACTTCCGCCTTCACCAGGCGCAGCAGGCCTACCTCTCGGCGGGTCCAAGCGCCCCCCGCCACGCGGCGTCGCTTCTTGAGCAGGTCGAATAGTCCACTGCGCGAGGGGTGGCGAACCACTGCGTCGGCCGAATAGACGATCCGGTGTCCGCTGGCAGCCAATCGAGAGGACAGGATCCAATCACCGCCGGATTTGACCTTTTCATTAAATCCGCCAGCCTCCTCGACTAGATTCCTCCGGCTAACCCAATTGGCTGTTACGCATGTGCTCCGCTGGGCCGCTTCCTTCTGCTTGAAGGAGAGTTCGCGCTCGACCAGGAAGGCACTGCGCGATCCTTCTGCGCCAGGTACAACCTCTATATGACCGGCAAGGACGCCGATGGCCGGATCGGATTCGAGCACCGGTATGGCGGCGGCGAGCCACCCGCGATCGGCAATGCAGTCTGCATCGGTGAATGCGACGTACTTACCCGTCGCTTTCTGCAAGCCCTTGTTCCGCGCCGCATAGGAGCCGGGCTTCATCTGTTCGAGCAGAAGCACCCCGGCAAAGTCGGCAACGATCTTTTTCGTATTGTCCGAAGATCCGTTGTCGACAACGATGATCTGCACCGCATCGCGCGGATATGTCTGATCCAGAAGCGATCGTATCGTCGCGCCGATCGTCGCTTCGCCATTCCAGACCGGGACAATTACACTGACGCTTGGCGCGTCCTCCATCGGTTGCCCTCCTCGATGCAGGTGAAAACCGCCTCCCACATCTCCCGAGATTTCTGCTTCTCCCTGCTCGAAGCGGCCGCAAGGGATTCCCTCGCCTGCGGATCCTGCGAAAGGTTGATCAGCCGGTCGACTTTCGCGTCCCAATCTTCCGGCTTGCCGAGATCGATCACGCATTCGTCCAGCGCGTAATCCTGCATCAGCGCATCGTATTTATGCGACCACCCGCAGGCCAGCGCCGGCACCGCTGATGCGAGCGCACTGACCAGAGCGTGATAGCGTGACGATATCACTCCGGCCGCGCTGCCCAGTATTGCCTTTGCCGCGAGAGCGCCGTCCGGCCAATGCAGCTCCAGCGGCTCGGCAAGCCGTTCATTGAGCCGGCGGGCCACCGCTTCGTCCTTTGGTCCTTCATGGATCAGCACGCGCGGCGTCAATCCGCGCGCACGCATCAGTTCGACCGTCCGGGCGAGGAAATCCAGGTAGCGGGGCTGGGCGCCGCGTCCATCTTTCTCCAGTACCTTGGTGTTGGGCACGATCCAGTACCCCCCGGCCAGGCTTTGATCGGCAATCTGCGTGGTCTCGAGGAGGTTGGAGAAGTCGGGCGCGCGCCGCAGGTTCTCGCCTGCCCCGCCGGTCACATCGCAAATGTGATTGTACGATTCCTCGTCCCGGGCGAATACCAGGTCAGCTTGCGGCAGCGCCTCGCGCAGCAGGCTCCGGGCCTCGGGATCGGAGAACGGGCCAAACGCCTGCGGGAGCAAGATCACCTTGGAGCCCTTTGGCCTTTCGATGATCGTCTTCGCCAGCCTGTGCTTCAGCTTCCGCGTCGGCCAGGCGTCGCCATAGGCAAAGCCCGAACCATCGAGGATGACGTCGATCTCGGAGCGCCGCACCAGCGTGCCGATGCGGCACGCTGCATCGGGAAGTCTCTCCCATGTGGCGGCGAGGCCCGGCGGCAGCTTCTCGCGCGGCAGGCTAGCCCACAGCCCGTGCTTGAGGCGCATGGCAGGATCGAAGCGATACGTGATCGCCATCCGCGCATCGGCGCGCCAGCCACGGACCATCCGGCAACACGCCTCCAGCATCAAGAGCGCACCCTTGTTGTGGCTGTCGATGCCCAGCACTTCAAATGTACAGCTCATGCCGGCTCCGTTCTCCCCCTGCACCGAACGCCGGACCTCGGTGAACGCGCCGCCTCAAGGCTGCTCCCGATTGTGCAGTGCGGCATCGGGCACGGGTTTTCAATTGTTAAATACGTCATAACGCATCCTTTTTCGCATGTCCGGCGGCTGGAGCTGTGATACCGCCCCCGCAAGTTCACGAGGCGGTGAGGGTCAACCGGTTGCAAATCGGCAAACGCGTCTATGGCAAGCTGACGGGCAGCGGCGGCATAGGTCGAACATTCCAAGGCTTCTCTTGGCTGCTGGCTGACAAGTTGGTCACCTTGGGCGCAGCGCTGCTCGTGGCCATCCCGATCGCCCGCTTTCTCGGCCCGACCGATTTCGGCCTGCTGACGTTCGTCAATTCATTCGTCGCGATCATGATCCCCTTGAGCTCCGTCGGCCTGGAGAACATGGTCACCCGGTACCTGGTAGAGCGCCGGGACGATCAGGGCCTGGTTATGGGCACCGTCCTGTTCATCCGGAAGGCCGTCGGTGTGATCGTGGTGGCGCTGTTTGGCCTCTATTGCTTGTTCGGCCCCTTCCCCGACGATCGCATGAGGTTCTTCGCCTTCCTCACCATCGCGGCGGCCGTCGCCGGCAATGCATCCATCTTCAAGAACTGGTTCTCGGCGAACCATCAACTTCGTGCCCTAGCGATAGCGAACACCTGCAAAACGCTCGTCCTGAGCGCCTGGCGCCTCCTGCTCATATACCTCGACGCGCCGCTCTCGGCCTTCATCTACACGGTGGCGTTCGACCTCGGAACAACCGGGCTGATCGCCTGGTTCGCCTATTCGCGCGTCGCGACAGAGCGGCTCCAGTTCTCGATCAGCACCCCACTCGCGCGAGAGCTGCTTTCCAAGTCGTGGCCGCTCGCGATATCAAGCTTGGCAGCGGCGCTCTACCTCAAGCTGGACGTCATTCTGCTTACGTCGATGAGCTCTCCGGCAGAAGCAGGTCTGTATGGCGCCGCGGCAAGACTTTCGGAGATCTGGTACTTCGTCCCGTCGCTGCTAATGACCGCGATTTTTCCCACTTTCCTCAAGATCAGGCGCAGAGGCGTTAAAGAATATAGCAACTTCCTGCAGGACGTTCTTGACGTTCTTGCGGGGACGGGGATGCTTCTTGCGATATTTGTTACGTTCGCGGCTCCGCTTATAATCAGCATCTTGTATGGCCCCAGCTTCGCCAGAGCTGCCGATATTCTTTCTATACATATCTGGGCCGGCGTCTTTATCTTCATGCGTGCCGTCTTGAGCAGGTGGCTTATCGCGGAGGATCTTTATTTCTTCTCGCTGCTCACGCACGGCTCGGGAGCGATCGTCAACATTGCGCTCAACCTCTGGCTCATCCCGATCCTGGGCGGGAAAGGTGCAGCAATCTCGACGCTGCTCAGCTATTCCACGTCGAGTTACCTGTCGCTCTGCCTGTCGAAGAAAACGCGTCCCATGTGCTGGAAGATGACGCTGGCACTCTTCTGGCCCAGACGACTTCCCGAAGTTTACAACCGTTTGCGCCTGGAGCTGAAAAGATGAGCGTCACGGGGAAGCCCGGCCTGGCCAAGCGCCTGAGCTATCTTCCCGGGCGCGCACGCCAGGTCATCACCCGCGGAGCGGCGAAGAATCCCGTCCTGCGGTGGTCGCAGCGCACGTTAGTGGCCGGCGAACACCGCCGCGAGATCGATGCGGTGGCGGCCGGCCAGCGGCGTTACGTCCATGATCTCGAGGGGGAAGCCAGAAGCTATCCGCTCCTGCGCCGCAACGTACATCGGCTGGAGAAGGGCCTGATCATGCGACCGCGCCGCGAATCCTTCGCAGCGGATTACATCGGCGCCACTGTGAAGACCTATGTCAAGGCGACTGCCGTACCCGATTTCGATCCGGGCGAGCTGCAGTGGGCGAGCGATGTGATGACCGCTTATTTCGCAACCGTCTCTCACAAGCATCCCAAGATCGCTGAAGCGCACCGGCTGTTCGCGGCGGCGGCGCTGCAAACCGACCCTGCGGCGGTGAAGTTCATCCCCTACGAGCGCGACCTGCAGAACCAGCCGGTTACAATCGAGCAGTTCGAGCAATTGTGCATGCGCCGGCGATCGGTGCGCTGGTACGAACAGCGCCCCGTCGACCGGGCGCTGATCGACCGCGCGTTGCAGGCAGCCGGGCAGGCGCCCAGCGCCTGCAACCGGCAACCGTTCTTCTTTCGCATCATCGATGATCCTGAACGGGCGCACGAAATTGCCGCTCTCCCCCCGGGCACGAAGGGTTTCGCCCATCAAGTGCCCGTCGTCGCCGCCCTCGTCGGGCGCTTGCGCGCCTATCCGCTAACGCGCGACCGCCATGCGATCTATATAGACGGCGCGCTGGCAGCGATGTCGCTGATGTTCGCGCTGGAGTCCCTCGGGCTGGCAAGCTGTGCGATCAACTGGCCAGATCAGGAGCCGGAAGAAGCAAATATCCGCAAGGCGCTGGACCTTGATGCCGATGAGCGTGTCATCATGCTGATCGCTTTGGGCTGGCCCAGCCCCTCCGGTATGGTCCCGCGGTCGATCAAGAAGGGGTTGGACGAGATGCGCTCATACGGCTGAGACCCTGGCGCATTGGCAGAACATCTGACGTCAGCATCTGCTCGAGCCTGCAGCTCCACGCCTTCTAAAACATCGCCTCAATGAGCTTAGCTGCAGGCTTTTTCAGCCTTCCACGAAGCCGCGGCAAGCTAAGCGGCCCAAGCATGCGTTAATGGGTACAAACCTTCGGCCTGGCCAAGTCAACCGGCTTGAAGACGAGCAACTCGCGCTCGATTAAATTGTAGTCAGGGAGCGGATAAGTGGCTGCACTTGTCCGGTTGAATTGCCGTCCATTCATGGTGAAGGAAACCCAATCATCCGGGTGCCGCCGGAACCAGCGTTCCAAATCGAAGCGCACCATGCCGAGCCCGCGACGGGCGCGATCCTGCATCGAGGGATCGGACGAATCCGTCAGTATAGCGACATCGCGCTGGTAGTCGGCGATATATAGAGGCGACGTGATTATAAGATGGTTGGTCGTGCCCCCCTCGGTGTGCAGATTGCTGAACATCGCAATCGAACTTTCTGTCTTCAGACCTAGGTAAGGCGACAGGCACGACACGAAGAGGACGCCGGGCAGAACGTAAGCCCACTTGGGGACCGGCGGGAGAGCCTGCGGCCGATAGGGCAGAGCCGCGAGCGCGGACCAGGTCAACAGCACCATGGCTATGCCGCCGATGACCGCCCACAGGACCATCCACGTCGAGTGCCACACCATGAGGTCGGTGACCTCCAGATCGCTCGCTTGGGCACGCAGGTAACTGGCGAGGGCAAAGGAAGCGGCCACGCCGATCAGCAGCGCAACTGTTGCAGACACTCCTGCGGAGGGCGTCCGAACGCGTCGCAGGATTGCCGACGTTCGAGTATGGAAGGCGACGCTCACTTCGCGCGGCACGGACAAGGTGTAGAGCGCGAATACGAGGCTCGAAAAATCCATGTACCAGGAATAGGCAGAGATCGGGATCACGTAGTGAAACCAGAGGGCGAGGATCAGCCCAACGGCGAAGAAGCGCCGCCAGAACAGGCTCACGATAGCGATGCCCTCCAGCACGAATGTTGCGATGATCGACCCATATCGGCCGACGAGATTGTCTTCGAGGCCGAAGGTGCTCGTCAGCGGCCGATACAAGGCCACTGCGCAGCTTGCGTCAGGATCCAGGAAGTCGACGTTGATCTTGTGGAATATGCCGTAGAAGTACATCGTGGCTAGCAGCAGCCGTGCGACCATCCGCAGGGTTTCGTATGCATTCTCTCGAGCCAGATCGGCGCCTTCGTGCTTGGACCAGGTGGCGAGGACCGCCACCACGATCGCACAATTCATGAAGAACGCGATCGTCTGATTGTTCGAAGCCACCGGCAGTCTGAACAGATACTGCAGCACCATCGCGCCTGCGAGCAGGAGCAGCAGAGCGAGCCTGCGCGGCTGCACGATAAGCGCAAGCGCAGCCGCCAGAATGAGGTATTCCACGAGCGCAAGCTTGATGCCGCGCTGGAACATGAGAAGTTCCGGGTGGGAAACCGTGCTGAAGATCAGCGCAACTGCCCACATCACGGAGAATGCAATCAATCCGTCCGCCGCCTTGGGCTTCGCGTCGCCTGATGTCGCTCTCCCCCGAACGGAGTCGATCCAGTTTACATGAGTAGTAGCCACTGCTCGCCCCGCGCCTCGTAGACCATTCATATCAGCTATGCGTCACCGTTCGCCCCGAAGGACGGCCGAATCACTCGGTTGCGTTACCGTCATCGGTGGGTGCGCCACCACACTGATTGTAGAAACCGCACCCTGTGCGCACGGGCATGTGGACGAATGCAATCAGAACGCCGACCGCGGCGAGGCCCGCTGTAAATCCGAGCACTGCCTTCTTCCACCCCTGCGCCATCCCTGTTCCGATCTGATCCATTGAAGCTTCAAGCAGTAAATCCAAGAAGCGCCCCGCACCAGCGTTGCGCGATGCGTGTCCCGATCTGATCCATGCGAGGCCGGAGGGCCCTGAGCCACCTTGACTTGTGCGGTGCAATATAACACTATTGCGCAGGTGAGGCAAATGCGTTTCTCACGTCAAGGTGTGGGTTTAAATGAACGTCGTCGATCTTGCAGCATTGGATGGTGAGCACTTCGATATAATTATTGTGGGTTCAGGCTTCGGCTCCTCCTTCTACTTGCACCGCCTTCTTCAGAACAAGCCTGCTCGGCGTATTTTGGTGCTGGAATGGGGAAAGCATTTTACGCACGATCAGCAGATACTAGCCAATAAGAATACGGACATTCCATCGCGGTCGACCTACACCTCCGCCTCTTCCAAGCCGTGGAATTTCACGATTGGCTTTGGCGGAGGCACCAATTGCTGGTTCGGACAAGCGCCACGCTTCCACCCGTCCGACTTCGAGCTGAAGTCTCGATATGGAATGGCGGCGGACTGGCCGCTCACTTACGGTGACCTCGAGGAGTCCTACCTCGCCGCCGAACAGATCATGTCAATCTCGGGCGATGCGGCCATGGCGCAGGTCCTTCCTCGCTCCGGCGCCTTCCCGCAGCCGCCGCACCGCATGTCGGCACCCGACCGGCTCATGAAAGGCGCGCAGCCCGACCGGCACTTCGTGATGCCGACCGCCCGCGCAAGAGTGGCGACGGAGACGCGTAGCTCCTGCTGTGCCAGCTTTCGCTGCTGGCTCTGTCCGGTCGATGCGAAATTTACGGCCAATAATGGCCTGGTTGACCTGTTTGCGAACGAGGCGGTGCAAATCGCGCTCAACGCGAAAGTAGACCGGTTCGTGGCGGGCGCCGATGCGGTCCAATCCGCCATCGTCGAAGTCGGAGGCAAAGAGATCAGGGTTTCGGCGGATCGCTTCGTGCTCGGCGCGAATGCGATCCATAGCCCAGCGATCCTGCTGCGGTCCGATATGGGCGGCGGGCTGACTGGCGTGGGGCTGCATGAGTCCTACGGATCCCACGTGGAAGCCTATCTGGATGGGCTCGACAATTTCGACGGCAGTACGATCACCACGGGGCTGAACTACAGCCTCTACGACGGCGAGCACCGCTCACAGGCCGGAGCCGCGCTTATCTACTTCGACAATCGCTGGACTCACGGCCTGCGTCCCGAGCGGGACCGCTGGCGGCAGACACTTCCCTTGATGATCGTGGCCGAGGATCTGCCGGAAAACGAGAACACGGTGTCTGTTGACGCTTCCGGCGCTCCGGTGATCGCCTACAAGGGGCCGTCCGACTATGCGAAGCGCGGCCAGCAGCGCGCCTTCGATCTTTTGCCCGAGGTTCTGGCACCGCTTCCTGTCGAGAAGATCGCCTTCAGATCCTGGCGCGAAACGGAATCACACCTGCAAGGAACCTTGCGGATGGGGAACGACCCGCAAAGCTCGGTCATTGACGCAAAGATGATACACCATCGCTGGCGAAACCTGACCGTTGTCGGCACGTCCGTCTTCCCAACCTGCTCCGCTGCAAACCCCAGCCTGACAGCAGCCGCGCTGTCATTGCGGGCGGCCTCGCTAGCTTAGGAATATCGCCATGACTGAATTGAGGCGCAGAACGCTTCTTGCGGGACTGGGCGTGGGCGCCCTGGGGATTGTCGGGTTCGCTGGTCTCGAGATGACCTCCAGCGAGACGGAACTCGTGCGGTCGATCCTCGATCGGCTGGTTGGACCTTTCAACATGCGCAAACCCCAGTTCGACAGCTTCGTCTCCGATCTCGACACTTATCGCGGGAGAGCGGGCGATCTGAAAATGTCCGGGTACCGCGCGCTGTCGAGCGGCTATCTACAATGGGCGCCGGACGTGGTGCCCGACCGCATCGGTGATGAGTACGACCGGTACGAGCGTAAGGTGCTCACGAACTTTCTCGTGAGGACAGATTATCTGCAGCTCGGGAATCCGCAAACGGACTTCGTCACGATGATCGGCGAGGCGCCGTGCCGAAGCCCTTTTGCGCAATTCGACATGGCCTAGCCCGCGCCAGAAGAGATTGGCGTGAGGCCTTGGGAGATTGGCGAGTGCAGGCGAAGCAAAAGTACGAGGATCTAGAACTGCTGCGCGGCTTGGCTGCCGTCGGCGTGACGATCTATCACTTCAATCATGGGTTCATGTCGGCGGAAACCGCGTCCCAGGCAGCGCGTTCGCTCGGCATTGTCGTCGAGCCGCCTTTCGTGCTCGGTATCTTCAACGGCCCCTTCATGGTCGCGATCTTCTTCGTATTGTCGAGCTATTCGCTGACTTTCCGGCTGCTGGAGACCAGGCGCCCCAAGGCGGTGCTGATTGCGATTGCGAAGCGGCTTCCACGGCTGTTCCCGCTGGCATTCGTCGGCGCATTGTTTGCGGGGCTGCTGCAAGTCGCGGGATTGATGTTCAACCGCGAGGCGGCGGCCCTCACCGGATCCGAATGGATGAGCAGGACCGGAGGAGTGAAGATGGGGCCCGGATGGGACGAACCCTCACTCCTCGGCGCCGCGCTCGACGGGGTTGTGCTCTTCGTTAACGGCTTCAGCCAGTATAACGCGGCACTCTGGACGATGGGGCTCGAATTGATCGGCGGCATTCTCGCCCTCATCACTGCGGCTCTCATCGCAGGCAGCTTGCGGCCGGTACGGGACCTCGTCATCGCTGCGGCTCTGGTGATCGGCGGCCTGTACATTCATCCGCTGTGCGCGGTTTGCGTGGGAGCCGTGCTCGTAACAAAGTACCTTCACCATCGGCCGGTCCGCTTTTCCGCCCGTATAGCGGTTCCATTGCTCATCCTTGGAGTAGTGATTGGTTCTAGCTATTCCGTGTTCGAAGACGTGCTCGAGGGCGGGCCGTTCGAGGCGCAAGCGGATCGTTTGCAGTGGCTGTTGCATGGCTTTGCTGCATTGATCGTCTTTCTCGGCGTGCATTGCTGGGGGCGCTTGCGCGATCGATCGTGGCCGGTCGGGCGGTGGCTGGGCCGTATGTCCTTTTCAACCTATGTGCTGCACATGCCTGTGCATGCGAGCGTGGGCGCAGGCTTGATCGTGCTGCTTGGCTATTCAGGTCTTACGACCCTAGTGGCGCTTGCAGCTTCGATGGCGGTGATCTTTCTTCTCTCGATCCCGCTTGCAGCCTTCGACGAGCGGTGGGTGAAGGTAGTGAACCGGACGGCGGCGAAATGGACTAACCGCCTGCCCGCCGAGCGAGCCAAGCCGGTCGGCAGCGACGCTCCCTAGACGTGACCCAGTACAGTGAAACCTTCGCTGGTGCGGCTGCACTCTTGTCCGGCACCGACATGCCGCACGAAGAGAGGGCAGCAAATGTTCGACTGTGGGACACACCAGTCGAAAGGAACTACCGCGTGTCGGCAGCCCGTGATTCCGCTGATATGCGGCGCGCACCAGAAACGATTCAAGTCGAGGCGAGATCCAATGATCCATCGGCAGGAGGGGTCTACGATGGAATACCGGTCGTACGCTGATTTGGCGGATACTGTCGTTCGCAATGCTCACCATGTGCCGTTGGATGTGGACCTTGTGGTGGGGGTTCCACGCAGCGGAATCATCCCGGCGAGTATTCTGGCACTGCAGCTTAACCGCCCTTTCCAGGAGCTGGAAGCTTATCTTGCCGGCTGTCCCATCAAGGTTGGGCGGACAGCCAAGGCGGTAATCTCCACTGAACGGCCGGTGCGCCGAATTCTTGTCGTGGACGACAGCGTCGCGTCAGGGGAATCGGCCCGCGCCGTCAGAGCCCGTCTCCGGCAGGAGAAACCCGGTG
>Ga0210040_10006637_pt1 | contig 14324 bp, 7 predicted proteins | sample CryGeyCG12114_NA_FD_185462 | JGI IMG/M metagenome (GOLD analysis project Ga0210040, IMG submission 185462) | Groundwater microbial communities from aquifer - Crystal Geyser CG19_WC_8/21/14_NA (SPAdes) (version 2) | ecosystem: Environmental > Aquatic > Deep subsurface > Groundwater | place: USA... | reverse complement strand
TAATAACTAACTAAAGAAGACAAGCATTGTCTTCATTTCTGGTAAATGATTGCAGTCACTTTTGTTAGAAAACTAGGGTGAGTGGAGTGAACTGTGTATTGAATGATGATGAGTAGGGCTATAGTTAGTGGGGAAGCAGTTTTTATTCAGGGTCTTGTAGTTTATTAATGGCATAGATCATCAGTGATGAGCAAAGTATACATTCACAGTCAATAGAAGTAGTGCGCTATGGTTTTTAAACTTGAAACCGGTAATTTTTAATTAACGAACGAGCGCATTTGCTATGTAGATGCATTGCCTAGGAGGGATCGAAAGATGGAATATTTAAATAGCCGGTGGTAGAATCTAATATGGTAGTTCCAATCCCTCCTAATGAGCCCCATATCTTTCCAGAACACCGATTCATAATTAATGAAGGTAATCACAGAGGAAGTCCATAAACCTTTTGTCACCCTTTCTTCCCTTTCATGCTACACAGGGCATTGGAAAAATGTTAGCAAGAAAATTGTATCCTTTTCAATTGAGTCGGTCGGTATTGTGAATAATGTGCATCTATACACACACTAACAAGCTAGCTAGTACATTTTGATGATGAATCCTGTACACAAAGTTATCTCTCTTTGTTTATCTATCCAGCATTTTTGAATCCTTGATTACTTACTGTTTGTCTGTAGAAAAAAATACGGTATTCATTATTACGAAACGTACTGTGTACCTTTTTGGTCGGCATGTGGAAGTATAAGACACAAAGTACAGGTATAAAAATTCTTTGGAACGCTGTAGTTCTCTTTTGATTGATTGAAAAGGAACAGAGTGTTGATACATTGTGGAGATAAAAATAGGATCAATTATTATTATTACTTGAGTGGCGGTAGACCTCAAATAGTTTTCGTATTGTGCTAACTAACTAACAAGCTATGTGTACCTGTGTTTTTTGGCTGGGGTTTAAGTGTGGTTGTTTAGTCATCGTCTTTAGTCAGTAAGTAGTAAGTTTCAAAGGGGGGAAGTATTTCTACTACAGTTGGTTATTAGAAGAGTGCTTCATCATCTTTGACTTTTTCATCATCTGATAAGTGCTGTATGAAAATGGAGGGGTTAAATATGAACCGTTCTTGAAATTTTTTATATTGTATAGAAAGCAATTTTCGCTGAACAGAGTGATGAATTGCTAGATTTGTTTGACTGACTAAACTTCCCTTCATATGATTTTTTTATATTTTTTATGCACTCTCTAAGAAGATATTTGTTAGGTTAATTGGTTTGCGTGATTTCCTGTTGAAAAATTAGTTTTAGTGTTGCAATATTTACAATGCATCAAATTTACAAGTATTGATTGGAGTTTTGTGAATTCACAAGGGATTGATTGGCCAGAAAAACTGCTTTGCTATACAATGCAAATCATAAATTCCTTTCAACCAGCTTTTGAAATAAGTGCAATACATTTTTTCCATGATGTGGAATTCCATGTGCATAGTAGTATTTTACTTGATTGCATTACAAAGATTCACAAAACTACATATTACACACGAAAGTGTCAGATTTGACAAGTGGAAAATTAGTTTTCAAACCGACAGTATGATATAAATGTCATAAACGGGTACTTTAGACTATCTACTACCTACCACTCATTGTGATGAAAAAATCTTCATACATGAAACACACATGTGTGAAAACGGTGGATTGTTCAGACAAAAAAATGTCACTCAAATCCAATTTAAATGCATACTTTTATATCACTGTCAAAATGCTGTATACAAGATTACAATGTAACTAAATGAAATTTTAATTTTGCTCCAAGGCATCTCTTCACACATTCATTCGTACAAAAAAAGCGTCAGAAAACTAAATTACAATAATTATGTTCTGCTTTTCATGTATAAATTAGATCACAGTTTGCCAAGCGTCTGCACAATACTTTTAACAATGGACTTGATTTGCATTTTTCTATTGTTTTTCAAAATGTTTGACTTGACGGAATTACTGACTTTTCCTATCCTTCGTAGTACCTACTGTTTCTCAATTCAGGCAGTCAAACTTGCCCATATGATCGATTCAATTTGTGAAATGTTGATAGCTACAGATGAAATATCGTAACACCATATATGTAAAGGATAAGGATGATCAACAAGTTAAATTTTTTGTCTACAGATTGAAATCATCACGGATGATCATTGTGCTTGGGAAATCAATCATGTTGAAACGACTGCTGACAACCACATGGATCGTTTGTGGTCTTGGCGTGATCAACTGTGCAAGTTTTACGACAGACTATTGGGCCACGGCTTTTAAAAGCAGTGGCGGCAACTCGCAGGAGCTGAACGATGAAAGCAAATCTAATAACAGGGCGGAGGCTCTTCAACTTGGTAAGTGGAATAAATGTATTCAGAATGGGGGACATTACTGTTTTTTTGTGTACTGACGAGTGAATTTTTAAGCTTCTAAGGAATTCTATTAGAGTTTAGTATCATTAGGTAAATTTTTGGTTGAGAAAACCAGGAGCCTCTCTGGAGAGCGTCATTAGCCGATTATTTATCGCCCAAGTTTTCCCTCAGAACTGGCATCTTTCCGTAACTCATTAGGCTTTGAAAGAAACCATTAAATGAAGGAATATTCTCTTGAGAAAAAATGCAAGTTTTTTTTATATCTTTTGTGTACCATCACCTCTCTGCCTAATTAGTAATTGGGATTCGGGAGGGAACTCTGACGGTATGGTATGGGTTTTGTAAACACTAATTAATTAGGTAGCCATTCAACTTGTTGGGCATTCTTGATTGTTGGTGTTATTTTTTGCTTGAATGCATAAGAGATAAGGGAACCAAATGATAAAACTGTTTTTATTACGTATGAAATGATTTGAGTCGAGTGAAGGAACTTTGCCATGTAGCATAACTAACTAATTAAAGATGCCATTGAGTTTTACGACAGGAATTGATGTTTTTAAAAGGAAGTGTAACATAAAGAAAATCATAATCTGGCTTGTGGTGCGGTATAATTTGTAATCTTTATGAATGAATCAAGAAAATACTTGAGTATTGTTTGGAACCGGTTTTTGGGTCAACGATAAATTAGTCGAGTTTTTTTATCGTAGGAGTTAGTTTGAGTTTAAGATCATTTTTTAACATGTTGTACACTCTGTAAATGATGTGCTAGAAAATTGTATAAGCTTGATTTTTTTTGTGTCGATGAAAGTTGTCAGGTTTGCACCACCTGTTTAAAATATGAGAGCCATCATTGAAAAGCTCATGATCATTTATGAGCTAACGCTACTACTTTACTACTGGGCAAATGATTTTTTTGGCTGAAGTTGGGAGTTTAGTTAGTTTGAGAATTGGATTTTATTGAAAACACAGTGTATAATTTATTTCAGTGCTAGTAGGCAGCAAAGTAATTACAGTAGACACGATTCTATTTCCTTTTTGTAGGAACAAATTGTTGTCAAGGTTCACCTGTGCATTTTAATCCGAATTTCACACTAAAATGAGAGGTTTTTTGAATAAGTGAATTTGAGTTTGGACGCTGTAAATGTATATTATGATTTTTTTTAGTAGCTAAGATAAAAGTTTGGTATGATCAATAAGTAAATGAATCTATATTACATATTTATTCGGGGACGTCGGGGAGTATTGATATTTTTAGACTTTTTGTAAAACGAACTAACCATTTAATATTGCAATCCCGGTTTCAAGTTTTCCAACATTCTAAACCCGACTTTACACAATTTATAAGTTATTCATACAACTTTGTATAGCGTGCAGCCCTAAATTGAAAACATCATGAAGGATTCCCTAAAACATTCATTTCTAATGTCTTCCCATTTCCTCTGTAAACAAAGATGAAGTAATACTCTTAGTTAGTCCCTTGCACAGAGAATAATAACAATGGTCATTACTGTTCTGTTTTGAGACCATAGAGCTAACAATATTCATGAGTTCTTTAGCCATTGGTAAATTACAAAGTCGTATAGGTGGAGCACTTTTGTTTGTTCAAGTCAGCTTTTATGTGGCTTTGGTGAGTGAGGATTGTCGTTTCACAAAAATAATGCACTTTCTGTTGCACCTAAATGAATCCATAAACATAAATAAAGATGAGCATTCTTGAACTAGTAGCTGGCAATAAATAAACTCGTTCTTTTTAGAACTGACAATGCTGCAACTGATTAGTTTGTACTTTCAATTAGCATTTACAATATCCCTTCTTCGACTCCTCAGCTTTTTTGGACAGAATTTTAAATCGTTTTTGGATTTTTACACTTTAGTAACAGGGAAACTTTCTGCTTATTATTGGCAGTAAATATACCCGCACCAGTACATTGAAGTAGAGATGGGCTCTCATTAAGTGCAGGGAGTCAATAATCACACGGTTTCTGTAATGTTAGCACTCAGCTCATTAAATGAATTGCATTCTACTTACTATATACTTTTCCCCGAAGTTCCTGGAGGGTGAAAAAATTCACTACCAGGTTGTGGTTCCAGCATCCAGTCAATAAAGACAACAACTGTACAATAAATGTGCATTTCCAGATAGTTATAGATAGAGGAGGGTTGCAGTTTCCACAATCCCACAGATTTTCCTTGAGCTCATAATATTAAAGATGTGTTCCATACTCCTCTGTGTGAATAGCTGTAACAAAGGAAAAAAAATGTCTCCCTAACTCCGTCTGTGGGAAGAGATGCAATCTGCTAATGATACGAAAAATAAGAGATGAATACAATCCCATTGTAACAACGAATGGAGATGATGAGCTGACCAAAAGATTTTACTATTTGGTTGGACTGTGGACTGTCAGTTAGTTAGCTAGTTAACTAGAAAAGTAACTAAAAACTGCTTTGGTAGGTAGGTAGGTGGACTTTGATAGTTGACTGAATCCTCATAAGGAAAACGAAAGGCATAGAAAAAACTACTGCTGCCATAACTTTTTGAACTGGTGACATTTTTATGCTTGCCAACTAACTTAGTTACTCTATTCTCAAAACTCAAACGGACGTCGAATACACACAAATGCATGTCCCATAGCATTGCATTCCCTCCGTTTCAATTCTGCTCGGACTATAGTTAGAAAATGGAGGTGAAAAAGCTAGACCGTTAGTTTTTACTTTTTACAGTGTTCGACGAGGGAAATAAACTTTCAGGTTGATTTTGGTTATGTGCTGTGATTTTAATTCCATTAGTGAGTTTAGAATATTATTCAATATTGTCATCTACTGTATACATAAGGGGAAAGTTTTGAATGGACTGAAACTTTGTACTTTGGTGAGTAGATTGTAGTTAGTTAAATAGGAACTGGCTGAAGGTATTTGTTTGCACGCAGTATGGGATAAAAATTAATTAAAAGTAGTATGTTAAAAAGTTGACTGGAGAGTTGAGTATTGGCTATGTACACGGATTAATTATTAGGCAAATGGATTTCTTAATCGAGAGTGTAGACACGAGTTTATATAGTTAGTTAGTTCTAAAGAAAGTTGTGTACTGTATCAGCTTACGTGTAATTGATTTTTTAATGAGAAACTGGCTGGGTGAGCTAAAGTATATAATCTCAGGGGGCTCATGCCGATATGCAATGCCTTGTTGGGATAAAAATGTAATCCTATTGAAATGCTTAAGTAAGTAAAGTTACAAACTTACGAACGACGTGTGTGTGGTGTAGTGTAGTAAAAATTTAATCTTGTAATAGATGTGTCCTTAAATCCCTTTTTGTATCTACTAGGACCTTAGATTTTGTAAATTGTAGTCTTACATCTATTTCCCGGTAAAATATTTACTCTTTCGGAAAAGATGCAAAATTGTTTTTCAATGATACGCAATGTCATCCAACGAATTCTCCTATCTAATTTGTGTCGCCTTTCATTCTTTGCATTTTGTTAAATAGATAATGGTACACGTTACGATGATGAATAGGAATGCGCAAAAATGAAACTTGTGTGGCTAAACACATCATAAATGCGATAACAATGCTGTTGCAATTTAATATCACTTATGGGAAGAAAGATGAATTAGTATGTAAGTAAGTATACGAGGCATGAGGAGAGTATTAACAAACTAACTAGCTGAGAGCCGTGCAGTAATAATAATATGAGAACGCAGGCAGAGTGAGCGAGGGTGAAAAGAAATGAAGGGAAACGAATATGACATGACATGACAAGTAATCAACCTGTCATAATAAGCTCATTTAATCCTTTCTTCTTGTTATTAGCTGGAAGGAGAGTTCTATAGTTAGCTAGTTGGTTATAACTTTAGTTAGGCTGAGCTGCACTAACTTTTCCAAACGGGAAATAATAACATTATCATTATTTTATAGTTGGCTACGAAGTATTGAAGCCGTGATACAATATATGTATTTGTAGGCTCACTAATTTGGGTTTCATGATGATGGAGGGATCCAATTATTGTTATGCAGTAGTATCGCTTTCATTTGCCTTCTGCGAGAGGCTAGCAAGATACAAAAAGTAGTGGTTTTTTTTATTGATTCGTTTTTTAAAAATATTTGAGGTTTGTTAAATGTTTGTTGAATAGAATAAAATATTTTTGTAGTATGTTGATCGTACAATTAGTTTGGCAACTCAATTGAAGCCGAAATGTATAGTCACTTGTTTGTACGTAGGTGCAGAAAGATGTAATTTTCCGTCCAGATGGGAAGGTCCATGGTTCCAGTCAGGTGTGAGACATTCCATTAAAATAAATAAGAATACAATCAACATAAAAGGCCACTGCCTTGAGTCCACAGGAGATAAATACGTAGTATACGATGAGTAAGTGACTTGAATAATTTAGCCAGTCATTTGAAAACTTTACTTGCTTACTTTAGTTATAGTTATGAATGCAACTTGTTTCCAATTTCACTGTATGGAGCCTCTTATTTGGAGTCTTGATTTGTATGCAAAAACTAATTTGATTTTTCACTGTTCGCAGAACCCGTGATTGCTTCAGGTGCCTAGTTTTTAACCAAAGACATGAAAATGTGCTCCAGTACAAAGAAAGTAAGCAATTTTTTTTACAAAACTTAACAATGCTGTGATTGTGATTGTATACTTTTATGTACAATTCAATTTAGAATAAAATCGGGAGAACTTGCAATTAACTAAATGTAGGAAATGATTGCAATTTGTACTTTTGTGTGCACAGCATTTTGTTTACCAAAACGTGAGCCACTGCAAAAGATTTGCTCAACAATCACTGGAGATGCAAATCTCTACACAATGTTCCGTCTTGATGGAGTGCCCATCACTTGTCCTTTTCAAGGAGCTTATACATTTTCCTACAACTCTGGTCATGGAGAATGTTCACATCCAACTTCAACTACTCATTCCTGTACAAATTCATCCCACATTGTATTCAACTACCAAGCTTGTCCTGATGTTCCTGGCACACAGAGTTCAGGTAAGGCTAATAAAAAAAACTATTTCATCTTTTTTGGAGCATTAAAGATTGTTGAAACCTCGTATAAATGCGATTTTATGAGTAGCAGAAGGAAGGTTTAGATGTTTATGCAATAATTTAGAAAACTTTACTGTGGTTTGGTACAAAAAGTGCTGAGAGAACCAGAATAGTTTCGATTTATTGAAAATTTAGGAAGGCAAATCCAGTTTTTTAAAGTTTTATGGAAAATTCTGCACACTTCTTATCCGGCCCATAAAATGAAGCAGATGGCTGGGACGACAGTGAGACCACCGGTTTCCGTTGGAGCTCCTTCCAGGTAGCCGTTGCATTTTTCCAAAGTGGCTAAAAATGTAAAAGAAATGAATTTTTAGAAATTATGTGTAAAACAAGGTTTGGAATTGTAGGTGCATAAATAGAGTAACTGGTCTCTCGTACTTTTGGTTTCAGGATTAATTGCCTGGAAAATAAAAAATATGGAGTTTTTGGTTAGGCACAAATTATTTATTTGTTGGATAACTATGTTGTTGGAACTAACTGCATTCTTATAATTTGATAACTTACTGGCATGGCGGAAGCCACGGCAAACAAAACGACCAAGAGACTTAAAACTTTGAAAGATGCCATGATTGCTGATTCACGAATGACATGATTGTTTAATTTGGGAGCTATTTATATGATTTTTTTGTTATAATTCCAAGTTGTTTCTCACTCTCACTCAGTCCAGATCTAGTTAAATATACATGCGTCACAATCAGAAGGAAATTACCGCTGATTTTGTATGTTGTGAGACTTCATTTTGCGGGTACAGATGCACAAGGCTCGAAATGTCCTTGAAATTCATTGTTTAACCAGAAACTGAAACCCTAGTTAGTATCCTAAAGTATGTACCAAGGTGATAATGTGGTCCGTTGAACAATTAAACACTAGGATTTACATCCGTGCATCGTGCATGTATTTTTTTGCGTACTAAACTAAACTACACAAATTTTGTGTACAAAGCTAATGCATATGATTTTGTCGTACTTGCTATTTGCGGTTATACTCGTACCACAGATACTATTTTTTCTCTGTGGAAATCCTTTCATTTTATGAATTCGTTCACACCGACGCACATATTCCACAAATATTTGCAATCAATACTATAACTTTTAATTCGTCATCCTTGCGTTGCTTTCGTATAGGATCTGAAACCAAAGCACGATAGATAACTTGATCGATGACTTGTCCATATTAATTTTTGCCAATTTTGTCCCTTTAGTGGAGGAAATGGAATGCTTGGCATCTTGGAAAGAAGGCTCCTCCCGCTATCTCGTCGGTCTAATCCAATATCAACATCATGCTTCATATGAGGACAGATTCCGATGCTTTGCTTATGAGCGACCCAACAGTAGTGGTAGATATAGTCCAAGCTGGATGTCCGATGAAAATAGTTTTCCCACTAGAATGAATTTTTCTACCTATCATGAGCATAATGATGATGGCGATAATAATAGTGAGACCAATAAAATAATGCGTGTGGCTCAGTCTGGAGACGCTACTTGCAATGGTTTGGCAGCTATGGAAGGTTCCAGGACGATGACAATGCAAAAAGGTATGTAAAGTTCCATGATAATAATAGAGATAATGTCATGATAATGGTGCAAATGGGCAAACTTTTACCCTCTTTTTTACCCATTTGCATAATGTATCAAGATGTGGAAAAATGCTCAAGAATTCGGAATCAGTGTACTGTGCTTTAAGTGATACCGGATTTGGGGACACAAAATGGTTTCTAGATTTAGCTAGATAGTTAAAACAAAAAAGCACCGTATTTAACCGTGAATCTATGTTCAGAATGTACGAGTTTGATTTTTTCGAACTGGTTTTAAATTGCCATGTACAAGTTAAGTCCTACAGCAGTAGTAAAAGTTGACTTGTGCATTAGTAGTCATCCAGGTAGGTTTTTCAATGATGACTCTCATTAGGGGACTAAATAAGTGTTTAGGTGTAGAAAAGACGATATCTTGAAAAACGAGGTGATTCCCAGTGCAAGAAAAGGCAAGAAATCCTCATCATCATTACATGACACCATCTATCTAGGAATTTTATTGTCATTCCCTTTTTAACTGGCAACCCACCACATGGCATAATAATGCAATGATTCGGGTGAAAAAAGTCTCCCCACTTCACTTATGGCTTGTACTATTACCATGTGATTTTGAAATGATCCAGTAGGAGTGAGTGAGTGAAGAGTGTGAGAGCATTTTCACATACATATGTGGATGAAGCTCCCTAAGTTCATTCATATTATTGTTTACCTAAGCATTTTCCTTTTATCTTATGCTTTGAACTTGGTGACTGACTTGTCTTGCATTTGATTCCACTAAAAGAGTGCATTGTGCAGACTACATGGATGTAGTTTAGCTAGGGAGTGAGTGAGAGGGAAAAAAGGATTTAACCATGGGAATCTTTTCCTTTCCTCAGCTTTTTTTTGGAATCCCTAGTGGATGAAAGCATATAGTGCAGTAAGTAAGTACTTTTTTCAGATGATTCCTACAGATTTAGTGAGGAAAATGATGGGAGAAAGTACGTTAGTTACAAGATTTTACGGTTTTTTGTTGGACGAGTATGAAGTATAGTGAGTATTTACAGTTGATGACTATATATGTATTTTGACGGTGTAGACTATAGTGCATAATATTGGGTCATATTTTGGACCGGAGGAAAATTTTGTTAGTTACAACTCATTTTTGAAAGTATTTGCTCATCTATGAGTAAGTGGATGATAAATTTAAAAATTTCCGTACGGTTTTAAATGAGAAAGTAACTATTTTGGACAAAACTGTCGAAAGTAACTTTATAAATCAAGTGGAAAAAGTTTTTGAGACTTGGAATCTGCGATCTCGTGAGTTGTGAGTAGTATATACGTAGAAGGAAAGAAATGAGTAAAAAGTATGATGAGTTGTTTTTGTGCAGTAAAAAAAGTTGCCATTAGTTTGTTGGTAAGTTTCACCTGCCTTGATAGGGAGTTTAAAAAAAGTTTCATTTGATACAAGGGGGGTAGGAATAAGACATTGATGTTAACTGACAGTGAGAAGAGGAATCGTATACAATTAAGTGAGGTGAGCTGAAATGTGCTCGTTTATAAAGTTTTTGTGTGGTCTGTCATACCAAGTTGATGCCTGTTAAGTAAATGGGAAAAAAATGAAGTGAAAAAGTTAATAATATGCCGCAAATCTTTTTGGCCTCGGTTTGTTAGTCATTCTTTTAAACTGTCTTTAGAGCTAAGGGGCTCAAAGTTTAAACTTGGTTTTAGCCTGTAATTACATACTTACTTGTGAAAATTTGTAATTCTTACGTGAATTCCATATAGGTTTGAGATTTTTTTTGCTTCCATGTAGGTATTCATTTGTTTAACATAAGAGCCTCTTTTGTACAGTTTGAATTCCCTTTGTTTCCGCAGCTGTTTCGTTTTCTCGTTTTCGTTTCTTTATGCCCTCAATGATCCAATTTGTTTTCTTCCCATATGCTCTAGTTTTGTACTCATAACGTACCTATTTTTTTCAGTTGAGAAGAAAGCAGGATGCAGATTCCCATCATGGACTCAAAAGAGCTCACAATGGACCACTTTGGATAAAAAAAATTTCTTCACATTTGATTCAAGTGGGAAACTTGAAGTCCATGTGAGTTCTAATGATGGCAGTAATAAAACTGGAAGGGAAATCATGATGGCAGCTTCTTGCTTTGACATTGAAGCTTTGATCAATGACAAAAACGTCGTCTTGATTCTAGAGTCAACTGCTGGGTGGTAAGAACAAAGCAATGAATATCAGTATTTCACTCTTTATAAAGCTTTAGATTTCAATAGTTAACTATCCTAGTAACTAATTCTGTTTTCATTGCATCATTCGAATTTTTCAGAATGCGAATCTTAATCAGTAGTAGTATAGTAGTTTGTAATGAATCTCACAGTATGGCCTTATTGTTGCGTGCGTAAAAAGATGTTGAACTTGCTTGAAAACTAAAAAATGTTTTGCTTGCAGCAATACGGGTTTCGTGTGCACAGCCATATATGGACGCGGCAAAGATATTCTCGAGATTCAAATGGGTACGATGATGCATAAACTATAATACACTCACTCAGTTTTTCAGATGAACAAACACATTCATTTCTCGTGTACTAATCTTGTTGATTTTTGTCCTTTTGTGAACTAATTCATGAACCATAATGTGAATGAAATGACTTTGGTGTGCACATATAGGGAAGATGGTGAGGAGATCGGAAGATGCTTGTCACATGTCAAATTTTAACACCAGTGAAGCCCCTTATGTCACATTAGTGGGTAAGTTAAGAGCTCTGTGTATGGAAACTTAGTGTACAATCATGGAGTTGACTGCAATTTATTTGCATTTTTAGGCAATAATCATTCGCACTAATGTTCCGCTCTGAGTTCCAAGAAGGACTTAAGTTATGCGCATATTGTTGCTACTAGATAAGTTTCCTAACAAGGGTCACGTTTAGGGTGATTAACTGGAGAGCATAAACTTTTGTTCCTATGCTATTACGTCTTGTTGATGTATTTTATGGCTGGAGTTGTCATTACTGTGCGTACTAATTTACTGGATGAGTTTTAGTCAGTTTGTGCAAAATGCTGATTTCTGTCTAGCTGGTTTTGCTGGTAGGTAGTTAGTTAGTTAGTTATAGTTAGTAGTCATTTCCTCTCAGTGTGACGAAAGTTTGTCTGCTCACTTTGGCTAAATGTACGTGTTTGTACAAAAAAATGGCATTGTGGTGATAAATATTTAGCCAATTGTTAGTTGTAGTGGAAAACAAATGGAGAGTTTGTGTGCGTTTCATGTTTGGAGATATTTGAAAATCTATAGATTCCCAGCATGGGACTTGGGACTGTAGTAGTATCTTAAAGTTTAATCCTCTGGGAAATGGATAGAGATAAATACGCGATACTAGAATGATGAAGAGGAGACTCGTCGCGAATATAAATAGATGCACTTTATTCCGCCATTGCCATTGCATGTATTTGAGGGGAGAATGAAAAGAGGAATATACTTTAGTCTAGGGGAATTGGAAATACAAGATTCTGGTTTTCTTGCTTTTACATAATATTGGTTTCTCTTTTTAAGATATTGCATACGGGTGTACATTTTGATTTATTCCTTTTTCAAGTATTTTGACAACGGCTCACACACTAGTTATAACTGGGATGGACTAGTGCGGAAAAATGAAATCCTATGCTGATAAATGCTTTATTTATGCTTGCATTAATAAGTTTATGCATGAAATATTTTATTTACTTACTTAGCGTCAAATCCAAAAGCTAGCAAATGCGCGTATTGGGGTCACTACGGAGTCATCATGCCTGAACGGGATGCGTATTTGGACAACAAAGGGAAAAGTTCCGCAGTCTCCTGTGGATCCTTCAATGTGGGATGTAAAGAACGAACAATTTTACATTTCTATCAGACTTGTCCTGTGAAGGCTACATCGGCTGAACACGTGTATTTCACCAAAGACATTATGACTGCAGGTATGTGCTAGTTTTAAAATAATTGAGAAAGATCGGTTGGCTTTTTTGTTGTGTAAAAAGTGTATCAGCTTTTCTGTGTAGATCTAGAGTACGATATTTTCTTATGGGGCATACTTCCAAAAGAAATGTAACAAAGGTGTAGCTTGCTACAGATTTGTAGAAAGTTCAGCGAGTTGAAATTCAATTTGCTATGATGATGATGAAGAAAGGGGAAAAATTGACCCTAGACTGACAATTTATTTACACTGGAATCTTTTTTCTCTCCCAATATCTTCTTTTAGAGTATACTTGTCACGCATCATGGGAAGAACAAGATGGGATCAGTTTCATTGTAACAACCCAATCAACATCTTCCCAGAGTCCTGGAAAATCACTGTGTTTTCGGTTCACGAAAAGGAATGAGTTGAGCGACGAAATTCCTAAGGAACAAATTTGGTTCGAGTCGAGTTTCAGTAGGAGTGACCCATTGTTAAGTAGTTCAGCTGAGGAGACGAGTAGTAGTAATAAAAGCAGGGATGATGCTTTTGAGATTTCAATTTTTGCTGACTCGTGTCAACGGACCAGTGGAAATCAATTACCTAGTTTTATCAACACTATTAACAAAACTACTGTTTTGTACACTTTTAACGTCACTAGAATGGGTAAGTTAATTACACGTTTTTAATCTAATCAAATAATTTGCAGCCGATAATCGATCAATAATAGAAGCACAAGCTGTATAGTGCATAGCATACTTTGTATCTTCAACAGAAAAGCCCCTTTTTTTAGTAGGGACAGGCGAACAGGGAGTTATCGTTTGAATTTGAATAAATAAATAAATAATACCGAATTTAGCTAGCTATCTGCTAACCAACCATAAGCAGCACAATAATTTAACTTTTAGCGCTTGTATTGCACATAGAAGACTAAGAAGACTATTTGACTATTAATCAAAGCAATGGTTGCAAACAAAGACATTAATAGTTGTTATCGAGTCTGCGCAAATCATTGTGCTCGCTATTAGTTGGTATTGGCGGCAAACCGAATCACGAATCTTTTGTTACATCTCTTTAACTGATTGCTTAAATGAACATAAGTCCCAAACTGAAGTAACTATATCAGTGAAATTAAATTATTTTCCCCGTATTCTGTGTTCTGTGTTTATTATTCACTCGCTTTGGAATCTAGTCTAGTGAGTAGAGTGGTAGAGTGGACGTGGGAAGATAAATATAAGGATGGGTACTGACTGAACTGTTAAAAAAACAGAAGCTTCATTAACGATTGTTTGTCTTATTTTTGCTTAGGTCACTGTTCGGACGTGAATTCATCATGGTCACTGGAACCCACTGGATATCTCGCCTCATTAGTTCCTTTCGCTGTTATTGTGAGCACCACTTGGTTATTTCAATGATATAGATAGATAGCTATAGTTGTAGGGATTCCATG
>Ga0210040_10006636_pt1 | contig 14325 bp, 6 predicted proteins | sample CryGeyCG12114_NA_FD_185462 | JGI IMG/M metagenome (GOLD analysis project Ga0210040, IMG submission 185462) | Groundwater microbial communities from aquifer - Crystal Geyser CG19_WC_8/21/14_NA (SPAdes) (version 2) | ecosystem: Environmental > Aquatic > Deep subsurface > Groundwater | place: USA... | reverse complement strand
TCATGATTTATGATTGACGATTGGTGGTTCCGCGCATGCTCAATTTAATAGTTTTCAGTTTTGTTTTCTATGTTCCCTTACACCGCGCATAGTCAATGGCATAAAGCGTATTACTTTATAACACTAAAATATTGATGCAAAAAATATGTCTCATGAGTAGGTAAGACGACTAACTATTTACTATTTATTATGAATTTTTTGATTTTTTTAAATTAGTTGATTTTTGTGTGATGAATGCAGCCAAAGTAGGCAAGGCAAGCAAATGCAAGTTTAGCTTAATTTTAAAAATGATACACTTACCCGTGCTAAGTTGACTCTGCTGGTGGGGCTCCATGCCAGGGTAATGAGTACCCGATGTAATGTGGCTAGCAAATGGCATCCTATCCTTGGGATGTACAAAGTCGATAAAATTTCTTCCGAGAAGCATGTCCTGTGGAAATCCCAAAATATCTGAAATTCCAGACGTGATGTAAACCACGATCCCATCCTCCATTGATATCACTGCGGCGAACTCATTCTGTATATAAAAATAACATCAGTCGATCATGATTCCAAATACAATTCTACGAAGCGATATTACTTTAAACTGAACCTTTTATAACCCCACAATAACTTTTAATGACATTGCATTCTTTAAATAACAAAAACTTATCTTTGAATTCGGATCGTGTTTGCAAGCTATCAGTTTCGATTATTGGAAACTACTCGTATTACATCATTAATAGGTTAGTAAAAAAGTAGAATAGTGACTGACTGCACACATAATTCTTAAAATTTATAAACTGAGACAACTATGCTCGTCAATACTCACCTCATTTTTTATTGCATTATCGTCCTTGAAAAATTCTGAAAAACAGCCTTCAATTTTATCCAAAGGAGACGAAGCAACTTTGCCATCTTCACTCGAATCAGCATCTACGCAGAAATTAAAATAAAATTTCTGATCTCTTACATAATATTAGACAGCACCTCTCAACGCCCTAAAAATCATTTAAAAAGTTTACCAATCATTGGCTCCTGGAAGTTCTTCATGCAAGATAATGCATGAGTTAATGCTGCCATTTTTAAAGCCTTTGTATCTTGTCCAGGGATAGTCATTTTACTGCCATTAGAGCATTGTTGTTGCGTTTGCTGGGATTGATTGGCCACATTCAATACTACAGGACTTGGGGAGCCGTGTTCCACAGTCTGAGATCCCCCGCTTTTCCGAAGTTCATCTTGGGATGAAGGTCGAGGTTCATTTTTGCCACTACTGTTAATATTGGTGGTACCATTCTCCCCACTAGAGTTGTTTCCACTTTTACATCCATGTTCACCAATGAATTTTTTTTTATTCTTATTTCCAACAGACAGTCGTCGGCTTTGGTGAGGGTTACTTTGTGTGTTGAAACTAATTGTCCCATTGCTCGAATGTGGTTGACATTCAGTGCTAAATATTAAAGTTAATAAATGTTACTGATTATGCTCACATTCAATTTTTTTAGTATTAAGTTTTAATAAATGACGATGCGTACTTGGAAACAGGCGTTGTTGGACAGCCGGATCCGCTACCGCTTGAAGAAGAGCTGTGCTGTGATTTTGAGCTTCCAGAGCTTCATAAAATAATAACAAAAATATTCGCTATAGTTTTGCACAATTTCTAAGTATTTTTATTTCATTAAAGAGTTTTTGAAAACAAAAGAGCCTTAGAAGTTTGTTAAATAGCATATGAAAGACTGGAGTAAAAATACTTTCAAATTAAAAACTCACGTAGGAAAACATGTGAGCAAAGTAGCGCAGCGAAGACAGCACAAAGAGATAATTAGATCTGAATAGAGCCTATTGAACACAACTTTGCTCTTCAAAATTCACTTACATGCTGAATAATATATATTCATTGCTTTTCATCCAAAAATAGCAAACTTCATTAAAAGACGCATAATAGATCAGAAAATCAGAAATGATACAATAAATCACAATAATTGTGTAATACATAGAATAAATTAGTGCTAGGATTCATCAAAAAAGTATATTGATCGCTTCTTTTGATCAAGTCTCGCTAAATTTGATCTTCTGTAACCTTGAGGTTAATGATATATCAAAGTTCTTTCCCCACACAGTTTTTATATGTGGGTGTTTCAAAGTTGAAGGTATCAGATTCAGTTCAGTATTCCTGATAATTAAGAAAAATGACAAACAAGACAATCAATTTACCTTCGCTGAGACTGGGTATTACTACCAGATTTGTGAGATCCATATCCAGAATCGGATGCAATTTTGGTATTCATGAGCACCGCGCTCCTTTGGCCACTGCCTCCACTGCTATCATCCATGTTTACCGTGAGTCCAATTCCCCGTCCTTTGGGTTTTCCTGAGTTTCCCATCATCAAATTTATCTTTGATAACATCATTTCGTGTGTTTTTTTGTATATCAGCCTCTTTTATACTGTCCGTATGAATGTAGTACAATTTTTATGTATACCAAATGTTTTTGCTTTGTGAATGATTGACCACTGAGAGTGAGTACACAAATAATATTGATTTACTAGAAAATTCTGTTTTCACTGTAAACTGTAAGCCCGTCACAGATTTGAGATTCCCAAGTGTTGAGAGAAAAAAGATACCGCAGTGGGTGACGGATGCGATGAAAGTGACTTGGAATACTTTCTTTGTAAATTAATTTTAATGAGGAGAAATATTTATATTCCAGTAGAGTTTTTGGCGGCTCAAATTAAAGAAATTGTGGTGTTATATTTTGCAAAAACGAAACATGGAAAGGATGGATAACTTTTTCTACAGATAACTAACATGATTTGATTTTTAATGATAAGTAAGATAGGTACGACTGCCTGAAAAAATTATGCGCGACAATAATAATCCATCATTTTGCTTAAAATATGGCTACACAATATATACTGTACATGCATTTGCATAGTCAAATATGCGATGAAGAGTTTATTGAAAAATGGTCTCAATAACTCCTGAAATTTTGGGTTTGCATGAATAGGCAACTTTCTCCAACTTTCTTCCATGCACAATGTGACATTTGTGAACCATTCTCAATGCTGTATAACATAAAATAGGCATAACACAAACGCTCATAAATATGAACCCCGAATTGTAAATCTGCCATAGTTTAGCTCGTAAAGTCCATGAAAATGCTTTAAAATTATACAAAAGATGCTAAAAACAGTAAAATGCGCAGAGATGAATCATAAACTCCGTAAGTATTCCATTCCTTTCCTCAATTATACAATGACCCATGCAAACTACAGCTTACTAATTGACTAGATGCCAACCATAAACTCATTTTTCAAAACATACCTCAACTTCACCCAACTTGATAAAAATTAGTTTAGTGTTGTGCTGCCAACAAATCAATTCACGTAGGACTTGTATCACCAGTGGTTTTGGTCGGGTATTTGCCACCACGCATTTTTGTCCGCTTCAGAGTAACTTTTGAACCCCACCGAAGAATTGTAACCGTCGCAACTCACTAATTAACAATAATTATTCAAAAATTCGTTAATACCTTCAAGTACAGAATTGTTTACCACTTCACGTATTACTACAATTCAGGCTGATGATGGTCCTTTCACTTCAATAATGTCAAAGTCGTCAGTTGACAATTTAGAAGACTCAGTTAGATAATTGCACCAAGATTTAGGTTAAAAATTACCGATTCGAAAAGTTAATTGTTTGTCGAGTACGTAATGTACTAACAAATGAACCGAGTGAAAATTCACGGAGAGAACAATTCGAAACTTTTATGAATGATCACTTAAAACAGACTGTAACCTCTGCCTGGTTTGCAATACAGTTTATACAGAAACAATCTATTGAGGCTACATTAGGCGTTGAATTCGGATTTCTGAGCATAGTTAGGTACATGCATGCTTGTTTTAGCCGAGAGCTTTTTATTCGTCGTAACAAGAAATATAAGTGGAAAGTTTTGCAAACAGTTCCAGTTTGTATGCACTGCAGTAGCCGTACATACGTTTTTAGTTTATGTATTAAATTAGTTGCTTTGATTTGTGTTGCTGGGAACTGAAATGGGTTCATCCAAACCAAGTCACGCGGTTGACAATGTGAGGTGCGTGCATAGCCATAGTCAGTCAGTGATCCAATGGAAAGTCAATGTGGAGCACACATTAAGCAGTGAAAGTTGTTGTAGTAGCATGTACGATTAAATTAGAATGTGCTTTTTAGGAGCATTGTAGGTAGTTACTTAATTAATTCTGTATTATAAATACTGGTTGTTTTACTACAGAGCGTAAGGGAGAAAATATTATGTCGGGTGGAGAACTAGAATTAATTAACTGTCTAACTAAGTTAGGAAATTTCATCATGAGAATTTTTTTGGTATCTTTTTAAAAACAATTTATATTGTGCAAATACAATAAAGAAGGATAATTTTTGTTTCGCAGAATTTGGAAACTAGCAATTCGGATACTTTAAAGCGTGTTTGTCCATGCCTACCTACCTTATTGTTGACTGATTCGCTATTTGATTAACTGTGGTTTTTTAAAATTTTTTCCTTAAGCTAGTATTCATATTTTCAACTCTATAGGGGGAGAACATGTTAGTTATCCAGTCTCACACAATAATAAAGATATGAAGAGACCATGACATACTACTATTACAAAGGACTGTAAATTATATCAAGCTGGTTGGGGCTGAGGATATCTCATTATTTTTAAGAGTTGGTGAATTATTACGAAATACATTATGATAATGATGCAATAAGAAAATACATGTATGTGCGTCATTTCACAATGCCGTACATAGTAAGTTAGCTTCTGTGTCGTGTTTGTTGTTAACCACTGGGATGCATAGAATTGAAAACTATAAGTTACAATATCAAATACTTAGTTAGTTAGAAAGTTGGGTGAAATGGTAATTCCATATGCTTAATCTTCATAAACGAAAGCAGTAGTATAGAAATGCTTGAAATTGACAAAAAAGTTTCTGATTGCTTGAGTACGCAATTTGGTTGCTCCACGCTGCGAAACATGCCGCATTGACGTACACGTACATATTTCCAATGTCAATATTATTATTTATCTGTTGTCAACGAAGAACTTACAATCTCAATCTTCGAACCAATCACAATGCAAATAAAGCAGCAGTCTTATACAGCATAAAGTTCATAGCAAACTAATTAGGAATCAGCATGTCATCTTTGTGCCGTTGATGATGCGTGTATCAGCCATTTTCAACATGCATTCATCCATGCAGGCATTGTATGCAATCATAGGCCTTTAAAAACGTTGATTATGGCCAATGACGAGAAAGAAGAAAACAATTGATTTTTTTAGCACTTAATGTTGCTGGGGCTCGTCCCGAGCTCCCCAAATTTATTGAGATGATAAAGTTAAAAAAAATTATGCAAACCTGTTTAAGCATGAGTCTATAATGAGCGAATATTAAGAGCACATGCTTTTCTCTCTGCTACAATGACGGTTAAGCAAAAGGAACGGCGTTTGTATACAAGTGAAAATAACTTTTATTTGTATATGCATGCATCATTATTCAGCGAATACAGTGAAAATACTTACATTGAAATGTCATTAAAGTACATAAACTTGAAATGATGAAATATATTCATCATGCCCATAGTAAATGTACCAACTACTGAATATTTTAGAAATTTTCACGTTTGCAAGGCTTCGAACTAATTATTTCAATTCTCAAAAGTTAGATAATATTAATTAATTTTTTGTTTGATATCAAGCAAAATGCATATTAGGTTGCCTCATTTTACGACCAGCTGCCTTCCGAATGCTCTTATCATGAATATGAACCTCTAATTGAAAGCAAATAAACAAGAAATTATATGTAAGTTCGCGAGAATATCTTACTGTTTTCTAGAAATGCTATGAAAGTGTCATTAAAATAGCTTAATATAGAATCAAGCCAATTTGAATATAAAAGTGAGTGTAAAAAAAGTGCTACTACAGATAACATATAAAAAAGCTCAGAAAATTCCTGCATGTAAGTCATTCTTTTTATGTAAATGTAAATAATGATTTAATAGAGTACAGACAAACTAGCTAACCAATAACGGACGGTATCGGGTTAACATTAAAAAATTAAATTTTGAATTGCTACAGCTATTTTGTAGAGGATTTATAAAAATAAGTGCTTAAAACCTCGAAAATTTTCTAACTATACGAGCCGATAGCTTTAAGGATTAAAAAAAATTGCTATAAAAAATTCACTGTGAATTTTTTGAAGTATATTTCTGTTGCTGCAATTGGATAGCTACTCGGAGAACAGCAGACGCAACTCTTTGTTGAAAACATAATTAAAACATGCGGATTCCATTGGTATACTCAAAACACCAAAATTGGGTACAAACTTTCTGATACGGAGTGTGAAAAACAAAAACCTCTCTTCACGCAATGCTACAGTTGTGTCTTCTTGGAGCCATCGGCGAGTATATAAGGACGTTTTCGAGATTTCCAATGCATATTATGTAGTTTTGAATTCTCTACAGGATCTTTAGCTAAAATACATTGTTATAATGTTAACTAGATTGATACCGTTCTTGAATGAATCAATACACCTCCAAAACGTTTACGAAAACTAGCTTTATTGACCACCACATTCAACGAAACGTGAGTTATACAGTTACATGTTGATTTACAATCACCCCCGACATAAGTACACGCAATAATAATATACACAGTTCACAAAAATCCAATGCACTCATAATAATATATAGATATTTTATTGGGTATTTTGTTCTCACCCAGGTCCCTACAGTTCATCCTGCTGTAGTTAGTTAGTTAACATCCCCCTTTGTAGAGTTTTTTACATGTTACACTGATCTCCTAAAATCCAATTCTCACAAATTCAAATACCAACCACACACACTTAACCTTAAAAAAAAGTATAATAGTACGTAGATCTAACTAAGCCCAAGCTATATTCAAGTTTGATCTCAAAAAAATTGACTCTATCTGTCCATAGAAATTAAATGGAAAGCAATAATCATTGTCAGCCACTGCAGTACTACATAGAAAAGAAAACTTGACACTATGTAGCCTACACTAATTCGGTGATTGGACTCTATAGCGGACCCAAAGATTTCACGAGTACATGCTAACAAAACACTAGTGTAGTAGTCATCATTCTATAGTTATTAAAAAAACTAACTAACTAAGCATTAGAATCATCACGTTCGTTCTAGTTTCAGCTCCATCATTATGGAACGTCATTTCGAAAAATGCTCGAGTCTTTTCCACCATGCGGTCTGTTGTCATTTTCATATACGACGGAAAATGTGAAACTCAAGAATCAAACAGAGTTGTGGTATTGCATAGACTTCGTGACTGACTGACTACAATAAATAAAAATAAATTATCCATGCACACTGACACACACAGAAAATAAAAAGACAACAAGAGGGGAAAAAAGGGGGAGAAACATAAGCATCTACCTATCCCACAAAATTATGACTATGAGAAATCATTGATGGAGCACGAGTCTTGAAATCATCATATTAAGATCACTAGCTAAACAATTTAGCAGTTAAGTCATAGCTTTATTCCATTCGTTAACACTAATAATAATCATAATCATGTCAGCATTACACACAAGAAAAAATATTACACACAGAGGGTGAGTAGTAGTAGCAGTACATAGGGTCGATCAATAATAATTATATAGGTACAGTTTTTGTTGGTTAAATAGTTATACAGCAACAGAGTTGTTTTTATTCCACCTGAGAGCTCCAAAACTTCACAACATTTCCAATCAGAATCAAAAAATATATTGTTGCATCATATTGCCTTCCTCTCCCCGCATCAGTCTCTTGATGACACAAATTACTTTTTTTTATCTCCCCATACATAAACCATACTAATATGTGACATTCATCGACTAAAAAGTGTTGGTCGAGCCAATACACAAGAAGAACAAGTAAACAGTAGACAAAAACAAAATTCTGTACCAAAAATTGCAGAGCTTCAAAATCAAAATTGTAAATAAGTAGAGTTAGAGCTTTTGATCAAGGCATGCTGCAAAAAGGGTTCTATGTAGAGTGTTTTTAACTTTTTTCCGAGCCCATCATCATACAATAATTAAATAGTTGAATGCCTTGCATCTCATCTAATATATAGCCTGTGTAATGGTAGTGAATGACTACAATAACAATTAGTGATAATTTGAAGTACGTACGGTACCACAGGGTCTAAGGTAGTATGTGTGTGTGTAGTGAGAGAAGTATACAAGTAAGTAAGTTAGCTAAAACTAACGTACTAACTACTATACTTGAAAATCCTAAACAATCCAAAGTAGAGGTGTACAGCGGTGAAAGCAAATGACAACACATAAATCCAACGACAAACAAATTAGAAAAACCACAAAAACACATTCTAACCAACCAACCAGAATACACAGGGAATCTATAGTAAGTAAGTTAGTTAGTACACGATAAATGTAGATATAGATCTTCTATAGAATTATAATAAGCAGCAGTGAAGTGTCTGAGCTGACCGTTTCAGTAAAACAACAAAAATGTCAAGTCGCATGTAGTATGTAATAAATCGTACATTATGGCATTAATTTTCAGCTTTTTTTGCGAACAAATCCTCATCACCGCAATGTGTCTGTAGTTCCAGGAATATTATTATGGTAAGGTATAAGTATAGTAGACAGTAGTAGTAGGTTTCTTCTCTCTCTCTCTCTCTCTAGTCAATCATAATGTATTCATTAAATAATCAGAGACGCTAAAAGACTATCTGGTGGATTACACAATTAGATAGAGCAAAGATAGATTAAATCAGGAAGCTTGAAGTTTCCTAATAGAAATGCGCGATTCATTTGGACTGCTCCATTGCTGACTTGGAGCTCCCCGAATTGTGATCCGCGTTATTTATAATAATGTTTTCTCCTAATGAATTATTTGCTTCTCTATAGTTTATTTCTAGTTCTCCGAGTCTTCTCCACAGCTCGTCTCTCTCTTTTTCTTTCTTTTTCTCCCTATGAACGCAATAGACATTCAACAAGGATTAGTTATACTCTACGTGGTTGAAACACGACCTCCCTCAAAAAGAAATTTTATTTTTAGTCATTCCACGGTCAAAGAGAAAGCAATGATATTCAAGTACAAATAACGATTTAGAATTACACGAATAAATCCTTACTTTTGCCGTTCAGCTTTATACGATGTGGTGAGGTTATTAAACAAATCAGGATTCATTTCCATAAAAGTCTTCAGAACGTTGTACACTAATGAGACTATGGTTTGATTCCAATGTTCTTTTGAAATTCGATACAGAGCGGGGAACATTATTGGCATGATCACTGGGTTATTTTCTTCTATAAGGGACATTATATACTCGTTATTCCAAAAATACAAAGCTCTCTCCGCAACCTGTAGGCACAGAAATAAAACAAAATGCCATCAATACACCAGTCACGAACAACTGGGAATTTAAACCCGTCACAAGGTTATATCGAGCTCACGTTAATAAAACACAACTATATTAATATCAAATACAAAGTACACGCTACCTGGAAGTGAGGGCTTGATACACAACGGGAAATCTGCCTGAAAAGATGCTCCTGAATCTTCACAAACTGAGTCGGCTCTATGACATCTAAGATTTCTTCAATCTCCCCCAGAAACATTACCTGCAAAAGTTCACACAAATTTTAAGTCACTAGAATTTCCCAATATCATTCTTAAACAATCTAAATCCACCACAAAAGCAAAAAAAAGTCAATCATCAGTTTTTTATATGACTCAACTCATATCATCACGTAATACTATTAGAAAACTACGTGCTTTGCCTTTCTCTTCAAATTAAAGTGCTTAACTTTCTCGCAAGTAAAACATCTGCCGCTAGAAACATATTCCGGTAAAAACCTCCAGCAAAACCCATTAGCCTTTTTGTCAGCCAAAGGTCTAAAATTTTGCATAGCCTCGGACTGTAAAGCCCCTAAAAACATTCTCTTCCCAGTACTTCAAAACTAGCGAACATCAAACCTAAAGTAAATGCACATGGAAGTGAAGACAAAACAGTTTTTCATCACCAAAATAAATTAAATGTTCCTAGCTTTCCATATTCCATTCAACCCTAATCGGATACCCTTTCTCTTTATCGACTTTCACCGCCAATCATAGGCCTTTAATTTACCTTGTCTATCATCCCAACTACATAGCTCGCTGTAATTCAAATCCTTTTTCAAAACTAATCTGGTACACGTAGTCAGTCAGTAGATAACATAATGCACAGCGAAACAAGGCTATAAATACAGCGTTTACAAAGGGATTAAAAACTTATAGAACTATATTGTAAGCTCCAAAAGAGTATATTTCTACTTGAATTTCAACATATTTTACATTTCATTCTATCCATTAGGCTTCAAAAACAATATTGAAAGTAATGCATTCTTTTACCTATATTTTTATATTGCTTTTAGTTCACAACACAACCCTATAAGAAAAATGACTAGACTTGCCCATGGATATTAATACCGTACACTAAGGTAAATAATCTGTACCACATAGGCATGACGCACGCACAACGTAAATATATGGTTATCAACAGTAAGTAAGTACACTTGACATTTGCTCCCATGCATTATAGTACAGCCAATACGTCTGGCTGACATTCATTTCATTACTCCATACTCCATATGACATAATACACGACTAACTAACACAGCAAAACTCGCCGTCTGCCATTCAACTAGCTGAATTCACATTTGTCTTCCATCTCACCACAAATCAAAAGTCAAGGTAGCAAATATGCCTAAACTCAATTCAGTCAACAGTAAATATGACCTGATCAGTCAGTCATAACGTTATGCAGATTTCTCCAGCTCCTAACCTAACAAATTTTCTAAACCTATACCTTCTTAACCCAAAGTATCCAAATAATAATTTCCAGCACACAGACTACATTTTGAGAATTTATGAAAATTACGGTAAAAAACAACAGGCAAAGGCCTCATTACCGGAAATGAAATCAGAGCAAATGAGCTTACCTCTTTCTGGGAACAAGTCTTGGGCCAAAATTTCAGGAGACCTAAGACGACGGGTTCTGTAAGCGTTGCATCTTTCTCAAGGAATTGCACCACACAGTAGGCCAGCTGCGCGTGATACAAAGCCAAACAGCGAACCTAAACATAAAAAAGAGAAAATTTAGTTCGTATACTGTCCCATATTTTGCACGATCATAGTGATTCAGTCAGAAGAGTAGGAAAGTTGAAATAGTTCTCACTCATCATTACACACTTCATCCCAACTTACAAACACGGAATGCATATTTTGTTTTTGCAAATATTGCACTATTTGTGTCATTTCCCTAAAACTCTACGCTATAAAACAGCTAGAAATGGGCACGATACAGTCCATATTATATTTTTCAAATCAAATGCAGTTGAATTTTGTTACAATCAAACAAATTAACAAACATAAATAATTCACCTACTGAAATTCCAATGGTAAAACCCACGTCGAGTGGATCAAACTAAAAAGTACTTTTAGACCAATTACATTTTACAACCAGGTGGAAATCACTTTATGCATAGCTACCTTGTATGAACGGCTCTCCGGAAAATAAATGCATGATAAATTATAAGTGAGCACACACAGACGGGAAAGAGAAAGCTACTTCTATCAACATCAAGGGAAGGAACAATACGTTACAAATAGAATGTCAGTCAGTCACTGTATACTATAACATGATGAGACAAATACATGAAAACTAACTGAGCAAACAAACACACCTGTCTGTCGAACTCACAATTATGTTCATAATGTACTACATACATGAATAGAGAGGGAGAGAGAAAGTTGAAAATCATGTTCCACTACGTAAGTAAACGAGTGCTGTTCGTATAAAAACAAAGACCATATTCGTTTTACCTTCAGTGTGTTGAAAGGTAGGATGTTGTGTGCAGTAGGTGCAGTATCAGAATCACTCACCTTATGTAGAGGTATGAGAACTTTGACGAGAAACTGTTTGTGCTCCATCTTGAGCGGCAGAGCGAATCCATTGATAATACTACCTAGGATTTCCAGTAGCTCTCCCACACCATTAAAATGCTCCGTTTCATAGATGAATCGCAAGAAAATGTTATTGATTTGTTTTCTGATGAATGCACGGAGTCCCAGAAACTTTCCATAGATTCGATGCAACACAGTTTTCAGAAAGTCTCTTTCTCTTGGGTCTTCACTATCAAACAGTTCTAGGAGCTTTGTACACAAACAGTTCAGATTACATTTTTGTGTGTACTACTACTAACTTTGAAATATCTCGCACTGTGTAACATGCACAAATGACAAGTAACTAGACAAAGGGAAAACTTTCACCGTACCTGTAGAACAAACTTTTGGTCAATTACTTTCTTTCCAATGCTAGGTTGAAAGTCGGGTGACTCAAGGAACCTCAGGAAGAACTCGTAAACAAGCTAGATAAATACACATGGTCAATATATTATTTACTGTAATCTTTTCTATTTACCAGCTGGCTATACGATACGGTAAGGCCACTTTCTAGCCGTCTTCGCTTTTAGTTAAAAGTTACCTGTAAGTGAGGCCATGATGCCTCAAAAGTGGGATCATCTTCTTCAGGATCAAAATCAGGATTATCACTGGGAGGCAATGCTCGGAACAAGTTTCTACCAATCTATAAGCCCAGGAGAAAAATTAAGTACAAAGTTGTGGTCATATATACAGGTCGTCTCATGGTAGGTCGTGGTAGACATCACAGACAACTGAATACGTCGAATATATTATCCATGCCTGACTATAACTTGTAACTACCAGCTACATATTCATTTGACACAGCTAAATTTCATACGGGAAACACCTAGACCTAACTCATAATGTACACTTCAACATTTTTGCACTAATGAACTTGCAAAAGTTTTAAAAGCTCAACTTTTCCCATCTACAGGCATGCCATTCGGAAATGGGAAGTTCTCAAGTAATCAAATGGCAAAGCCCTAATTCGGAAAATATTCCAATCTTATTTCAAATTACTTTCACATGTCTAGACTTATAACTACTTAAATTTTATGAGATTTATACCTTACAATGAAGTAGTGAAGTTTGCCTGCGGCCAAATTAATCCTAACGTGGCTTAAAAAATGCATCGTAAAATCTTCATTTTTAATCCAAAATAAGCCCCCAATGCTTCCAAATAATTTCACAGGTTACATTTTTCTACTTAATTTTCATGTTATGAAATTTATAGATTTTTTCGGTCTATATTGCATTTGCAAGCTTGTTGGGCGCAAACAATGTTCACCGCTGCTTTGTTAGTTAGTTAGTCAGCAAGACTCATAGAATCATGACGTCCATCTTCATGATCTTCTCCATTCTAACTACATTTCATCAGATCATACTTCTGCTGGACAGGCTGCACGTGCTAACAACAACTACTATAGATAACTATATAAAGCCACTATAAAAACCATTTTTGGTCATTGTAAAGCTACACAGAACTATAACTAACCATCTGAATTATCTCCGGATAGACTGGTTCAGTTAAAACTCCTCGGTTAGCAGTGATGTAGTCAACTAGCTCATTGAGAGCTGACCTTTTCACTTCTTTTCCTTTTAAGTCCGCCACAGCGTCCAGGAAATCAAATGAGACACCACATTGTCGAAGTTTCCGTAAAAACAGCTCCTCATGTTCTGAGGCTGGCACATCTGTCAGAACAAGAAGAACATATATTAGTTAGTCCAAAATTAGCTCCTGTAGTTCACCATGCCTAACCTACGCACACATGCCAGCTATAGCTGCATGGCCGTTTTCACAGTATACTAACCAACTAAAGCATTATACTGTAGTGTAAAGAAATTCCCTCGGGACAGAGACTAAAGGCGAATTCAAAAACAGAAACTAGTCCTTGAAATTGCAATCAAGCAAAAAGAGAAATAAAGGTACTCGAAAGAAACTAAAACTTGTGAACTAACTAAATCTAACATCTAACCGTGAGTTGCAGTCGTCTAGTAAATCATTACCACAGTATATTACCACACAAAGTTATAAAGATGGATTAAAACAAATAAGCACAGTCCCTACTTAATTCTATGAAAAACTTTTGTGTCCACACATTGTCTGTGAAAGGGGAAAAAATGAAGCAAATCCAAGGCCACTAGAGTCAACAAAACATTTTACATTGAGAAAACACCACAATACAGAGAAAGAGAAATGAATAGGGCTCAACATTTACAGAGAAAGTTTTGGACTCTTCAGAGTTCACAAAGTTCACAAGAGCGGAAAGAAAAGCTTCACAATGAAAGAAAATTACTGTCCGTTTCAATGAAATACGGAGTTCCTAATGTTAAATTGGCTATCTAGGCTTGTTGGATGATCA
>Ga0210040_10006634_pt1 | contig 14326 bp, 17 predicted proteins | sample CryGeyCG12114_NA_FD_185462 | JGI IMG/M metagenome (GOLD analysis project Ga0210040, IMG submission 185462) | Groundwater microbial communities from aquifer - Crystal Geyser CG19_WC_8/21/14_NA (SPAdes) (version 2) | ecosystem: Environmental > Aquatic > Deep subsurface > Groundwater | place: USA... | reverse complement strand
GCTGGTGCTGATGATCGTGCGGCCCGGCTCGACGACGGGGGTCTGAGGTGCTCCCCCGCCGGCTGGCGATCGGCGCGGCCGTCGAGACCGCGTCCCTGGCGGTCCTGCTGATCGACCTGGCGACGGTGCACGTGTCCTCGGTCGCCGCATCCCCGGCGGTGTGATCCCTCACGTCGCAGAGTCGGCGGAAACGTTGTGCGCGACGGGCTCCGGTGGAGAGACTGAGGGTGGCCATGCCCAGACCAGGTGCTCCGGTCATCCCCCGTCCGTCCGGATGCGCCGGTCAGAGAGGCTGCTGTGAGCGACCCGCTGGAGCCCGCCGTCGTCGACGACCGCGAGGCCGACCGCCTCCGCGGCGAGCTCGCGATCTCCGCGGCCGGCATCGGGACCTTCGACTGGGATCTCGTGACCGGCCGGCTGGACTGGGACGCCCGGCTCGTCGAGATCTTCGGCTACGACGCCGACACGTTCGACCGCACGATCGACGGCTTCAACGACCGGCTGCACTCCGACGACCTGGACCGGGTCACCCAGGCGCTGCAGACCGCGATCGCCACGGGCGGGGAGTTCGCCGCCGTCTACCGCGTCTGCCTGCCCACCGGCGACACCCGGTGGGTGTCCGCCCGGGGGCGGACCCTGCGTGCCCCCGACGGCACCCCGACACGTCTGCTGGGCGCGGCGTCCGATGTCACCGACCAGCGGGACGCCGAGCTCCGGGTGACCCGCGTGCTGGAGGCCATGCCGGCCGGCTTCTACTCCCTGGACCGGGACTGGCGCTTCACCCACGTCAACGCGGCCGCCGAGAACCTGCTCCTGCGCAACCGCGAGGAGCTGCTCGGGCGGGTCATCTGGGACGAGTTCCCGGCCACCGTCGGCTCGGTGTTCGAGGAGGGGTACCGGCGCGCGGTGGCCACCGGTCAGCAGGTGTCCTTCCCGGCGTACTACCCGCCGCCGCTGGACGGCTGGTACGAGCTCCGGGCCTGGCCCAGCCCCGACGGGCTGTCGGTGTACTTCCTCGACATCACCGCCCGGCACCGCGAGGCGCAGCGGGCCGAGCAGACCGCCACCCGCCTGGCACTGCTCGCCGAGGTGACCGAGCAGCTCACCGGCACCATGCAGGCCGATCGCGCGGTGGCGCTGCTCGCCCGGCTGGTCGCCCCGGCGCTGGCCGACTGGGCCGTCGTCACGCTCGTCGACGACGCGCACCCCGGGGTCGGCCGCGGAGTCCGGGACGCCGGGTGGTGGCACTCCGACGAGTCGATGCGGGAGACCGTCGAACGGTACTGCCGGGTCCGGCTGCCGGCGCTGCGGGAGGACGCATTCGTCTTCCGGGCGCTCAGCAGTGGCGATCCGGTGATCGTCGAGCGCGACGCGACGACCGCCATCCGCGAGGTCCTGCACGCCGGGGAGGCCCAGGAGCTGATCGGCGAGCTGGCACCCGAGGCGGTCGCGGTGCTGCCGCTGCACGGCCGGGGCCGCACCGTGGGCCTGCTGACCCTGTTCAACGGCCCGGGACGCGGCGCCATCTCCCGCGCCGACCTCGTGACGGCCACCGAGGTCGCCGGCCGCGCCGGGCTGGCGCTGGACAACGCCCGCCTCTACAGCCAGCAGCGCGCCCTGGCCGAGCAGCTGCAGCGCAGCTTCCTCACCGCACCGCCGGAACCCGACCACGCCGAGATCGTCGCCCGGTACCTGCCGGCGGCGGCGTCGGCCGCCGTCGGCGGGGACTGGTACGACGCGTTCCTGCAGCCGGACGGCGCCACGATGCTCGTCATCGGCGACGTCGCCGGGCACGACACCGCCGCTGCCGCGACGATGGGCCAGCTCCGCAGCCTGCTGCGCGGCATCGCCACCTCCCACGACGAGTCCGGGCCCGCCGACGTGCTGGCGAAGCTGGACGCCTCGATGGCGCTGCTGCAGGTCGACACCCTTGCCACGGCCGCGGTCGCCCGCTTCGAGCAGGACGACGACCAGCGCGAGCGCGGGGTCACCCGCATGCGCTGGTCCAGCGCCGGACACTTCCCGCCGGTCACCATCCATCCCGACGGCACGGTCGCGGCCCTGGGCACCTTCGGCCGCCCGGAGATGCTGCTGGGGGTCGATCCGGACACACGGCGCACCGAGACCGTGGTGACGCTGGACCGCGGCATGACGGTGCTGCTGTTCACCGACGGGCTGGTCGAGCGCCGGGACTCCGACATCGACGACGGCATGGACCGCCTGCTGGTCGTGCTCGCCGACCTCGCCGACCTGCCCCTGCAGGAGCTCTGCGACCGGGTCATCGAGCGGATGGTCGAGGGCCACCCCGACGACGACGTGGCGCTCGTCGCCGTGCGCCTGCATCCCGTGGACCGGCCACGACCGGCCGAGGCCGGCCCCGAGGTGACTCCGCAGCCCTTGCGGTCCTGAACCCGGGCGGGTGAGGCCCCCGCCAGAGACCTCGCCGGCGAGGTGGTCAGCCGGGCTTGGTCAGACAGGCCCAGACGAGCTTGCGTCCGGGCTCGTAGTGGACGCCGTGCTCGGCGGTGAGGTCGGCGATGACGTAGAGCCCGTAACCGCCCTGGCCCGCGGAGCGGCCCCTGGCCGGAGTCGGCACCCGGCCCGGAGCGCCGTCGGTCACGACGACGATCCATCGCCCCTCGTCGTCCCCGATGTGCAGGCTCGAGGGGGGTGAGCCGTGGCGCAGCGCGTTGGACGTCAGCTCGTCGATCACCAGGACGGCCCGTCCGACGGCGTCCTCGACGAGCGGGGGCGCGTCGTCCTCCCGCTCGATGCCGAGCGAGGACAGCAGGAACCGCTGGACCTGCCGCCGCACGGCGCTCAGCCCGCGCAGCGACTCGAGCTGGAGCGAGAGGCGGGTCGTGGCGGCCGCAGGAACAGGGCTGTCGCTGCGCCAGGACGCGTACGCCGCGGCGTGGTCCGCCGGGGTCTGGGCCGCACCGCTCACGCCGCATCTCCTCCCTGCCGGGCAGCGGTACGCGAGGGAACCGGTCCCGTGGCAACGATCCTCACCGCCGGATCACCGATCCCACGCGGACCAGGTAGGCGGTCGGCAGCGCGGCGAAGATCGTTGCGAAGTCGGGGGCGCAGCTGTTCCCGTCCGCGCGCGCCGGGTCCCCCACGCGAGCCCACCCTCCGGAGCGACGTGCCACGGTAGGTGGCGCACAACAGGACCTTGCCATCATGAGGCATTCCTGTGCGGGACGCTGGCACGACATGGCCGGCCCCGCATCCGGTACCCCCGACTCGATCGATACCGGAGGCGTATCGCCGGCCCCTCCGACGGGTGTTGGTCGTGCGCCGGTCGGCACGCATCCTGTGCCCATGAGGGAACCGACGCTGCCTGAGCTCGACCCGTGGTGAGCACGGCTGCCCCTTCCGGGCCGGTCGACGGCGGCGGCGTGGCCACGTGGACGGCGGCCGAACTCCGCTCGGTCGACACGGCAGTCGAGCTGGAGATCGCCGTGCGCCACTCGGAGGGCGACCTGGGGCGCTGGACCCCGATCTGGGCGGTCTGCGTCGACGGGCAGGTCTACGTGCGGACCTGGTACCGCCGGGAGTCCGGGTGGTTCGGCGCCGCGTGCCGCTTCCGCCGGGCCCGTGTCCGCGTCCCGGGGCTGGCGGCCGATGTCGCCGTGGAGGACGTCGCTGACGGCCCCGCCGACCTGCGTGCCGGCGTCGACGCCGCGTACCGCGCCAAGTACGGGACGCAGGGTGCGGCGTCCATGGTCACCCCGGCCGCCGCCGCGACGACCCTCCGCCTCGTTCCGGACCGCTGAGGCGTCAGAGGCGGAGGGCCGTCCGCACGAGCTCGGCCACAGCCCGGGACCGGCTGTGCGGAGGCCAGGCGATCACCGTGGTCACCGGCCGCGCGTCGAGCACGGGGACGGCCACCACGTCGTCGTGCAGCTGCGCCCTGGCGGAGTCCGGTGCCACCAGCAGCGTCCGGCCGAGGGAGATCAGCTGCAGCAGCTGCGTGTGGCTGTGCACCTCGGGACCGGGGCCGGGCGGATAGGAGCCCCCGGGGCCGGGCCAGCGAGGTGCGGGCAGGTCGGCCAGGTCGGCCACGTCGTCCAGGGTCAGCCCCGCGCGGGTGCTGAGCGGATGGCCGGCGGGGAGGAGCACCACCTGCCCCTCGGTGACCAGGTCCTCGACGTCCAGCCCCCGCGTCTCGTCGTAGGGCCGGTGGAGGATCGCGACGTCGGCACGACCGGTGCGCAGCAGCCGCCCCTGCTCGCCGGGACCGCACAGCGACACCTCGACGTGCACCGACCCCGGTTCCGCGGCGTAGGCGGAGAGCAGCTTGGCCAGCAGCTCGGTGGAGGCGCCCGCCTTCGTGGCCAGGACGATGCTCGGCCGGCCGTCGGCAGCGAGGGCGGCACGTCGGGCGCGGTGCTCGGCGGCCTCCACCGCGTCGAGGGCAGCCCGCCCCTCGCGCAGCAGGACCGCCCCCGCCTCGGTCAGGGTCACCGACCGGCTGGTGCGCTGCAGGAGCGTCGCGCCGAGGCGTCGCTCGAGCCGGCTGATGGCCCGCGACAGCGGCGGCTGGGCCATGCCGAGACGCTGCGCCGCCCGGCCGAAGTGCAGCTCCTCGGCGACGGCGACGAAGTACCGCAGTTCGCGCGTCTCCACGGAACCAGGCTACGCAGCTCGCCGATACCCGGTGGGTATCACCGGGAACCGGGGCGGTGTTGGACGCCGCTGCGCGCGCGCCGCACGATCGAGGGCATGAGTACGACGACCGCGCTGGTCACCGGCGCGAACAAGGGCATCGGGTACGAGATCGCCGCGGGCCTGGGGGCCCTGGGCTACACCGTGGGCGTGGGAGCTCGCGACGAGACGCGGCGGGAGGAGGCGGTGGCCCGGTTGCGCGACGCCGGCGTCGACGCCTTCGGCGTCCCCCTGGACGTGACCGACGACCGCAGCGTCACCACCGCCGCCGAGCTGATCGAGCAGCGGACCGGGCGGCTGGACGCCCTGGTGAACAACGCCGGCATCACCGGCGGCATGGCCCAGCAGCCGACCACCGCCGACCTGGACGTCATCCGCACGGTCGTGGAGACCAACGTGCTGGGGGTCATCCGGGTCACCAACGCGATGCTCCCGTTGCTGCGCCGGTCGCCGTCCCCGCGGATCGTCAACGTGTCCAGCGGTGTCGGATCCCTGGCGCGGCAGTCGGACTCCGTCGGCGAGGAGACCGCGGGCCCGGTGGCCGTCGCCTACTCCCCCTCGAAGACGTTCCTGAACGCGGTGATGCTCCAGTACGTCCGCGAGCTCGCCGGCACGAACATCCTGATCAACGCCGCCTGCCCCGGCTACGTCGCCACGGACCTCAACGGCTTCCGGGGCGTCCGCACCCCGGAACAGGGCGCCGCCACCCCGATCCGCCTGGCCACCCTGCCCGACGGCGGCCCCACCGGTGGCTTCTTCGAGGACGCCGGCGTCGTGCCCTGGTAGGGCACGACATCCGGGGCCCCTCAGTCCTGGGGGATGTCCGTGGTGACCGCCAGCGCACGGCCGGCCTCGATGTCCTGGGCCAGGCTCTCGACGCGGGCGGTGGCGAGCGCGAGGGAGTCCGAGCCCAGCAGCTGGTGGAGCGGCGCCGTTCCGGACCCGGCCACGGCGATGATGGCGGCCGCGGCCCGGGCCGGGTCGCCCAGCTGCGTGCCCGGCATGCCCAGGTGCGCGTCGGTCATCTCGCGGATCGACCCGTAGTCGGGCGCGGTCGCCGTCGGTAGTCCGAGGGAGACCGGCCGCAGGAAGTCGGTCCGCATGTAGCCGGGCTCCACCAGGGTGACCGTGACGCCGAACCCGGCGACCTCCGCGGCCAGTGACTCGGTGAGCCCCTCGAGGGCGTACTTGCCGGCGCAGTAGAGGCCCCAGCCCGGGAAGGAGGTGAGCCCGAGGATCGAGGAGACGTTGATGACGTGTCCCTGCCCGGCCGCGCGCAGGACGGGCAGGACGGCGCGCAGCACGTTCCACACCCCGAAGACCTGGACGTCGAACATCGCGCGGGCCTCGGCGTCGGTGACCTCCTCGACGGCGGCCAGGAAGCCGTAGCCGGCGTTGTTGACCACGACGTCCAGACCGCCGAAGCGCTCGGTGGCGGACCGGACGGCAGCACCGACGGCGGCCTCGTCGGTGAGGTCGACCTCGAGCGCGAGCAGCCGCGACGTGTCGACGCCGTCGAGGGCGGCGACGAGCCGCTCGCGGGACCGGGTGGTCGCCGCGACGTCGGCGCCCTGCTCGAGCAGCTGCCGCACGAGCTGCAGGCCGAGGCCGCGGGAGGTGCCGGTGACGAACCAGGTGGCGGGCGTGGACATGGGTTCCTCCTCGGGTGGGGTGCCGCCGGTCGGTCCTCCGGCGACGGATCCACCCTCGGTGCCTGCGGGAGGGCATGGGGTCCGACAACTGGCCCATCGCGACCTGGGAGCCGGCCGACCAGGACGCAGAGGGCCAGGTTCGGACGGCCGCGCGGTGGCAGCATTCCGGACGTGTCCGCCCTCAACCGCGAGCTGGCCGACTTCCTGCGCCGTGCGCGCGGTGCGGTCGACGTCTCCCGCGCCGGCCTGCCCTTCGACGGGCGGGTCCGACGCGTGCCCGGGCTGCGCCGGGAGGAGGTGGCCCTGCTGGCCGGGGTCTCCACCGACTACTACACCCGGCTGGAGCAGGGGCGGCCGATCGTGCCGTCGGACGGCGTGGTGGACGCCCTCGCCCGGGCACTCGAGCTGGACGACGCCGGCTCCGCGCATCTCCGCGACCTCATCGGCGCGCGCTCCGCGCACCGCGCGCCCACGGTGCAGCGCGTGCGGCCGGCACTGCACCAGTTCCTCGACGCACTCGACACCCAGCCGGCGCTGATCCTGGGACGCCGAACCGATGTGCTGGCCAGCAACCGGCTGGCCCGCGCGCTGTTCGCCGACTTCGAGCGCATGCGACCGCGCGAGCGCAACTACGCCCGGTGGATCCTGCTGGACGACGACGCACGCGACCTGTTCGCCGATTGGGAGACCCAGGCCCGGACGGCGGTGGAGAGCCTGCGCCTCGACCTGGGCACCGTGCCCGGCGACCGCGCCGCGAACGAGCTGGTCGCCGAGCTGACGGCCGCGAGCCCCGAGTTCCGCCGCTGGTGGACCGAGCACCGCGTCCACCAGCGCACGTCCGGGACCAAGCGGCTGCGGCACGCCATGGTCGGGGAGCTGACGGTGCAGTACGAGACGCTCACCTTCCCCGGCGACCCGGGCCAGACCCTGTTCGTCTACACCGCCGAGGCCGGGACGCCGTCCCGGCAGGCACTGGACCTGCTGGCCGGCTGGACCCTGTCCGCCTCCTCGAGCCCGGTGTCGCCCTCTTGACGGACTCGGCTAATCGCTTTAGCTTAAAGCTATGGGAGTTAGCCGAGAGCTGGAGGACGCAGTGACCGAGTACGTGGATGTCGACGGCGGCACGCTCGCCTACGAGGTGCGGGGCTCCGGCCCGCTCGTCGTGCTCGCGCACGGCATGGGTGACGACCGTGCGGCCTACCGTTTCGTCGCACCGGCGTTGGCCGGGGCCGGATACCGGGTCGTCACCGTGGACCTCCGGGGCTGCGGGGAGTCGACCGCGGGATGGGCGTCCTACACCCGCACCGACATCGCCGGTGACCTGATCGTCCTCGTCGAGCACCTGGGTGGCCCGGCGGTCCTGGTGGGTCACTCCATCGCCGGCGGAGCAGCGACCATCGCGGCAGCCCAGGCCCCGGCGCTGTTCACCGCGGTCGTCGAGCTGGCGCCGTTCACCCGTACCCAGGAGTTCCGGCTCGGGGACCTGCGCACGACCACCTACCGCCGCGGCATGGTCGCCATCCTCGGCGCCAGCGTGTTCGGCAGCGTCCGGCAGTGGACGAAGTACCTGGACCTCGCCCACCCCGGGCAGAAGCCCGCGGACTGGGCCGCACGCCTGGCCCGCATCGAGGGCATGCTGACCGAGCCGGGCCGGATGAAGGCGCTCAAGGCGATGGGCCAGTCCCCGCCCGCGGACGCCGGCGCGAAGCTGGCCGACGTGAGGTGCCCGGTGCTGATCGTGCAGGGAACGGCCGACCCCGACTGGGTCTCGCCGCAGGCAGAGGGGGAAGCGATCGTGGCGGCGTTGCCCGACGGGCTCGGTCGGCTGGAGATGATCGACGGCGCGGGGCACTACCCGCACGTCCAGTACCCCGCCGAGGTGGTCACCGCCGTGACGTCGTTCCTGGACTCCGTCGATGCCTAGGGCCGGGCTGGGCGCCGACGCGGTCGTCGCCGCCGGCGCAGCGCTCGCCGACGAGGTCGGGTTCGCCTCCCTGACCATGGGCCGGCTGGCCGAGCGGGTCGGGGTGCGGACGCCGTCGCTGTACAAGCACGTGGCCGGCCAGGAGGACCTCAACCGCCGCATCGCCGCCCTGGCCCTCGCCGAGGCCGCCGACGCGGTCGGCTCGGCCACCCGGGGACGGGCGGGGCGGGATGCGCTCGCCGCCGCGGCGTACGCCTTCCGGGACTTCGTGATCGCCCATCCGGGCCGGTACGCGGCCACCATCGGCCTCGAACCGACCGGTCCGGACGACCCGATCGCACTCGCGGGACTGCGGTTGCTGGACTCCTTCGCCGCGGTGCTGCGTGGTTACACCGTCTCAGCGGCGGAGCTGGACCACGCGCTCCGCGCGCTGCGCAGCGTCCTCCACGGGTTCGCCGCCCTCCAGTCCAGCAACGCCTTCCAGTGGTCGGCCGACATCGACGAGAGCTTCGAGTGGCTCATCGACCTCGTCGACCGGGGTCTGTCCACGACCCGCCCGCAGTAGCCCGTCCTCGACCGCCCCTCGGCCGGGACCTCGGTGGGACGTCAGCGGTTCTTCCACCGGGGCGTGCGCTTTTCCGCGAAGGCGGTCGCGCCCTCGCGCGCGTCCTCGCTGGCGAACACCGGCGCGATCACCGCGGCCTGCTCCTCCCAGCCCTGCCGGAACGTCCAGTCCGGGGCCGAGCGGACGATGTGCTTGGTGGCGGCCACGGCGAGCGGTCCGTTCGCGGCGACGACGGCGGCCAGCGCGAGTGCTCCGTCGAGGGCCTCGCCCGGCGCCGTCACGCGGTTGACCAGGCCGACGTCGGCGGCGCGGGGCGCGCTGATCGGGTCGCCGGTGAGGAGCAGCTCCAGGGCGATCGACTGCGGGATCCGCCGGGGCAGCGCGAGGGCGGCACCACCGGCGGCCACGAGGGACCGCTTCACCTCGGGCACCCCGAACCGGGCGTCCTCGGCGGCGACGATGAGGTCGCAGGCGAGCAGCAGCTCGAAGCCACCGGCCAGGGCCCAGCCCTCGACGGCGCCGATCAGCGGCTTGCGCGGCGGGGTCTCGGTGATCCCGCACAGCCCCCGGCCCGCGATGCTCGGGGTCTCGCCGCGCACGAACGCCTTGAGGTCCATCCCGGACGAGAAGGTCCCGCCCGCGCCGGTCAGGACGCCGACGCGCAGCTCGTCCGACGCATCCAGCTCGTCGACGGCGGCCGCGATGCCGTCGGCCACCGCCTTGTTCAGGGCGTTGCGCGCCTCCGGCCGGTTGATGGTGATGATCAGGACGCCGTCCCGGCGGTCCAGGAGCACCTCGTCGGACACAGCCATCTCCTTCGGTCGGTCGGTCGGTTCCGCGTCGTCGCGGATGTGGTGCGGTACCGGCCGGGGGCGCAGTCGCCGCGCCCCCGGCCCGGCATCACTTCGGCTGCAGGCGGGCCCCACCGTCGAGGCGGATCAGCTCGGCGTTCATGTAGCTGTTGGCCAGCACCTCGACGGCGAGGGCGGCGAACTCCTCGGAGTAGCCCAGGCGCTTGGGGAAGAGCACGTCGCGCTTGAGCTTGTCCTTGAACGCCTCGGAGGCCTCGCCCGAGCCGTAGATCGGGGTGTCGATGAGGCCGGGGGCGATGGTGTTCACGCGCACGCCGATGGCGGAGAGGTCGCGGGCGATCGGCAGCGTCATGGAGACGACGGCGCCCTTGGAGGCGGAGTAGGCGGCCTGCCCGATCTGGCCGTCGAGCGCGGCCACGGAGGCGGTGTTGAGGATGGAACCGCGCTCGCCGTCCTCCAGCGGCTCTTCCTGCGCCATGGCCGTGCCGACGATGCGGATGCAGTCGAAGGTGCCGACGGTGTTGATCTCGAGGACCCGGCGGAAGGTGTCGAGGTCGAAGGCAGTCTCGTAGCCGCCGCGGCCGACGGTCCGGCTGGCCGAGCCGATGCCGGCGCAGTTCACGAGCACGCGCAGCGGGCCCATCGTCTTGGCCAGCTCCGTGGCGGCGATGATGTCGTCGGTCTTGGTGACGTCGACGTGGGCGAACGCGCCGTCGATCTCGGTGGCGAGCGCGTTGCCCTTGTCGTCGGCGATGTCGGCGACGACGACCTTGGCGCCCCGGGCGGCGAGGGCGCGGGCGGTGGCTGCCCCCAGTCCGGACGCGCCTCCGGTGACGATCGCGGACACGTTCTCGAGCTGCACGAGGTACTCCCCTGGTTCGGACGACGGCTGTGGCGATGGGCGGCGGGGCGGACCTGCGCGGTGGCAGGGTGCTCCGGCGCGCTACCCCGGGTGAAAGCTAGCCAGGGAGGGGGATTTTCTGCAACGACCTGTCGCAGAAAAGATGAGGGCTCATCCGCTCTCGTGCGACGCTGCCCAGGTGAGCGAGCCGAGCACCCGCGGACGGCCGCGGGGATTGAGCGACCGCGTGCGCGAGGACGTCCACGCCGCCGTCCGCCGCCTGCTCGTCGCCGAGGGGTACGCCGCGATGCGCCTCGAGGACGTCGCGGCCGCTGCCGGCGTCCACAAGTCCACGCTCTACCGCCAGTGGGCGACCAAGGCCCAGCTCGTGCGGGACGTGCTCGTCGCCGGCGAGCTCGAGCACTACCCGCGCGTCGACGAAGGCAGCCTGGCCGCTGACGTCGAGGCGCTCGTCCGCGGCCTGACCCGGCTGTTCCGGGATCCGACCACCGTGGCGTTCGTCCAGACACGCGCCACGGCCGACGACCAGGAGCTGCGCGCCGGGCTGCACGAGCTGGCCCGGCAGGACACGGCCTTCATGCGCCTTCCGTTCGAGCGGGCGATCGCCCGCGGCGAGCTGCCTCCGGACACCGACGTCGGCATGCTGGTCGAGCTGCTCCTCTCCCCCCTGCTGGCCCGGGTGGCCCTCACCGGGCTCCCGATCGACGACGAGTTCGGCCGCCGGTTGGCCGGCACCTTCCTCGTCCTCGCCGCTCCACACTCGGCCGCCCGGTCCTGAGCGCTGGTCGCCGAGCGAACGGCGGCAGCGCCGCGCTCGGCTGGTGACTACTCGCAGACGGGTTGGCCGTCCGGGCCCGCGTCGCATGTGGGTACGTAGTCCGGCTCGCCGCAGAGCTGATAGCCGCAACCCGGCCCGTAGTCGTCGTTCGCCGCCCGCTCCGCCTCGTTGATGGCCGCATCCTGCTCCGGGCTGCACCCGTAGCCGATGCACTCCTCGTCCGTTGGCGGCGCCGTCTCGACCTCCACTTCGGCGGCTGCTCTCGCGCGGGCGGCATCCGCCGCTGCCGCCTCGTCAGCGCGCCGTCGAGCCTCTGCCGCCGCCGCCTCTGCCGCCGCCTCTGCCGCCGCCGCCTCTACCGTGGACCGGCGGCCACCGACCAGAGCCGCCGGCGAGAGCGGTCGGCGGGCGGACCGCCTGGTGCTCGGAACGATCTGAGAGCGTTGGACCGTGACCGCCGCCCCTGCGTCCCGCGCCCTCGTGCCGGTGCTGATCTTCGTGGGCACGGTCGTGGCCGTCATCAGCAGCCTCGGCGCACCTCTCGTCCCCGCGATCGCCGACGCGATGACGACGACGTTGCCGAACGCCCAATGGGCGCTCACGATCACCCTCTTGGTCGGCGCCGTCGCCACTCCGGTGATCGGCCGGCTCGGTGACGGTCCGCGCCGACGAGCAGTCGTTCTCGCCGTTCTGGCCGTGGTCACGGTGGGGGGCGTCCTGGCTGCCCTTCCCCTGGGGCTGGGGTGGCTGATCGCGGGCCGGGGCCTCCAAGGCTTCGGGCTCGGCCTGACTCCCCTCGCGATCGCCACGGCCCGAGAGGCACTCGAGGGGGATCGATCGCGTTCCGTGATCGCCGCGCTGTCGGTCACCGTGGTCGCCGGTGTGGGACTCGGCTATCCGCTCGCGGGGCTCGTCGCCGAGCTCGGTGGCGTGCACGCCGCCTTCTGGGCCGGGGGCGCCGTGAGCTTCGCCGCCCTCCTGGCCTCGGCCGCGGTGCTGCCCACCTCCCACACCTCCTCTCCCCGGCCACTCGACGTCCTCGGCGCCGTGCTCCTCGGTGCCGGACTGGCCGGTGCACTGCTGGCCCTCGGGCAGGCCGAGGCGTGGGGCTGGACCTCACCGGTGCCGTGGGTCCTGATCGCCGTCTCCGCGCTGATGCTGGTGTGCTGGGCGATCTGGGAACTCAGGACACCGTCTCCGCTGGTGGATCTGCGCCTCGCCCGTGGACGCATCGCCGCTACGGCCCATTTGGCGGCCCTGCTGGTCGGAACGTCGAACTACCTGCTGCTCGCGTCGGTCCCGGTTCTCGCGCAGGCCCCCCGGTCCAGCGGGTCGGGATTCGGCGCTTCCATCGCGGTCGCGGGGCTGGCGCTGCTGCCGTTCTCGGCGGCCAGCGTGCTGGCCGGACGGCTCGCCCGACTGCTGGCCGACCGCGCCGGACTCCACCACGTCCTGCCTGTCGCGGCCCTCGTCCAGAGCGTCGCCTTCATCCTGTTCGGGTTCGCACGCACGGACCTGTGGCAGGTTTTTCTCGTCATGGCGGTGGCCGGGCTGGGGGTGGGCGGCGCCTTCGCGACCTTCCCGGCGCTGGTGGTCTCCGCCGTGCCGTCGTCGGAGACCGGCAGCGCCATGAGCCTGAACCAGGTGCTGCGCTACGTCGGGTTCGCCATCGGCAGCGCCCTGACCGCCACCGTCCTGGCGTCCGCCACGCCGGAGACCGCCGGTGCGCCGAGCAGCAGTGGGTACAGCACGATCGCTGTGCTCGGGCTCGCGGTCTGCCTGCTGACCGCGGTCGTCGCGTGGCTGCTGCCTCCGGGCAGGATCAGGCAGCCGTCGCATGCGGCGGGATGACCCCATCCGCAGCCAGGCGGTCGAACAGCTCCAGGAAACGGTCCTCGGTGTCCAGGCAGTCGGCGAAGCCGGCTTGACGCAGCTTGATCGTCGAACTGACGTTGTCGAAGCCGGACGTGAAGATGAACTCGCCGAACTCCCAGCGCACCAGGTCCTCGTACGGCGTGCTCACCAGGCCGTGCCGGGCGACCAGCCGCTCCCACACGTCCCGTCGGTCGGCCATCGCCTCGGCCAGCGGGACCGGCTGCGGCTCGGCGTGCTCCATCCCGAGATGCCGGGCGAAGGCCGGGAAGAGGTGCCTCCAGCGAATCTGGTCACCGTTGGTGACGTTGTAGATCTCCCCGTTCGCGCGCGGCTCGCTCCCGGCCCACACCGTGGCGCGGGCCAGCAGTTCGGCGTCGGTGACCTGGTAAAGGGCGTCGTAGGCGGCCAGGCTGCCGGGGAACCGCAGCGGCTGGCCGAGCTCCCTGGCGATCGCGGCGTAGACGGCGATGACCATGAGCAGGTTCATCGGGTTGCCCACCGCATAGCCGATGACGCCCTCGGGGCGGAAGACCGTGAACCGGAATCCGCGCTCGGCCGCGACCTCGCGCAGCAGGTCCTCCTGGTCGTAGTAGAAGTTCGGCTGGATGATCCTCGGGTCGGTCTCCTTGGCCGGGGTGTTGAAGAACCCCATGTGCGCCCCGTACGCCTTGCCGCCCTGGTACAGCGTGACGTGCTCCAGGGGCGCGCCGGCCCCCGCCAGTCCGTCGAGGGTGTTGCGCAGCAGCGCGACGTTGGCGTCGGACGCCTCCCGCGCGGTGGGCCGTTCCGTGTAGGCGGCGAAGACGAGGTGCGTCACGTCTCGGACGGTCTCCAGCCGGGCACGGGCGGCATGCCGATCACCGAGGTCGATCGGGAGGTGGTCCCATGTGGCGGTCCGCGGCCGACGGCGGCTCACCCCCCGCACGCGCCAACCCGGCCGCTGTGCGTACGCCGCGGCCGCATGCGCCCCGATGACGCCACCGGCCCCCGTGACCAGGACGCTGCCGTCGGCGTCCGTCGTCGACTCGATCATTGCTACGGGTCCGTTCTCTCGGTCTTCGCCCCACGGCGCCGGTCCGGCTCCGCCGCACGGCCCTGTCCGCATCCATGCCACCCTGCGCCGCCGGTAACCCTGGCGGAGCGGATCCGCGGTCACCGCGACATAGCCTGTCCGCCATGCGCGCTGT
>Ga0210040_10006633_pt1 | contig 14326 bp, 13 predicted proteins | sample CryGeyCG12114_NA_FD_185462 | JGI IMG/M metagenome (GOLD analysis project Ga0210040, IMG submission 185462) | Groundwater microbial communities from aquifer - Crystal Geyser CG19_WC_8/21/14_NA (SPAdes) (version 2) | ecosystem: Environmental > Aquatic > Deep subsurface > Groundwater | place: USA... | reverse complement strand
CGGCGGTGGCGGGGATCGCGGCGGCGGTGGCGGCCAGCACGGCGGCGGCAATCCGGGCGGCGGAGGCCAAGGTGGCAAACACGGCGGCGGCGGCGGCCAGCACGCCCAGGGCGGCGGCAAGCACCAGTTCCGCCAGCAGGCCCAGCGCCAGCACGGCTCCGACCGACGACAGGCGTCCGCCGAGCACGGCCGCGCCGGTCCCACCAATGGCAAGGCCGAACAGCGCCAGGCCCGCGCCGACCACGGCCGGCAGCAGCGGGAAGCACAGCGGCAACAGTTCGATTGGCGCGGCGGCGACCAGGTCCAGCGCGTGTTCCAGCAAGACGTCCGCAACCGCAACTATCCCGTCAGCTACGCACGCAACGACCGCGATTACAGCTACAACGGGTGCCCACCGGGGCTCGCGGCCAAAAATAACGGCTGCCTGCCGCCGGGCCAGGCGAAGAAGCTCGTCGGCCAGCGGGCCCCGCAGGTGCTGCTGACCAGCCTGCTGCCGGTCGCCTATCGCAGCTGGTATCCCGACACGCCCGATTATTATTACCGGACGCAGGACGATTATATGTACCGGATCGACCGGCGGTCGGACGACGTACTCGGCTACGCCCCGCTCTACGGCTCCGGCGCGGATTATACCCCCGACTATTATTACGCCGGGCAGCAGTACCCGCTGGACTATGTCAGCTACGACAACGTGCCGACGCAGTACCAGGACTATTATCAGGACGAGGGCGACTGGCTGTATCGCTACGGGGACGGCGGCATCTACCGGATCAACCAGTCCAACGGTCTGGTCGATTCGGTGGTACAGCTGCTCGCCGGCGACCTCGCCATGGGTCAGCCGCTGCCGGCTGGCTACGACGTCTACAATGTTCCAACCCAGTATCGCGACCGTTATCCTGACACCGCGGACAACTGGTACCGCTACAACGACGGCTACATCTACGGGGTCGACCCCAAGACCCAGCTGATCACCGCCGTCATTCAGGCGCTGGTCTGAGCCGGAACACGAGCGGGCGGCGCCACCTGCGACCGCCCGCCACAATAGGGAGGAACAGATGATCGCACGGGTGACGCTGCTGTGCGCGGCGGTGCTGGCGCTAGGCGCCTGCAACAAGGGCGCGGACGGCAACGCCGCAACCGCTGGCAACCAGGCCGAACCGGCTTCCGCTAAGGGCACGCTGTCCGACGTGCTCGCCCGACCCGACGCAACCCGCTTCGCCGCCGCCGTCCGCTCCGTCGGCATGGAGCCGGTGCTCAAGGGCCCGGGACCTTACACGCTGCTGTTGCCCACCGACGCGGCGATGAACGCCGCCGGCGACCTCGGCACCGACAAGGCGAAGCTGGCCCGCCTGCTCAGCAACCACGTCCTGCCCGGCACGATCACCGTCGCCGACGTCGCCAAGGCGATCGCGGCCCATGGCGGCAAGGCGCAGCTCGCTACCATGGCCGGAACCACCCTCACAGCAACGCGCCAGGGCGACGCCATCCGCCTCACCGGACCGGGCGGTGCGGCCACCGTCACCGACGCGGAGGAGGTATTCGGGAACGGGGTGGTCCACCGCATTGATGGCGTGCTCCAGCCGGCCCGCTGAAATCCGCTCCGATCCGGACTGAACCGGCGACCGGCGCGGCCGATCACGCCGGAACGGAGGCACTGGTAACGTCCGCGCCGCTGCCCCGGCCTAGCCTGGCTCTCAGTCACACGGGGAGCAACGGACATGGCGGAAGAACTGATCGACGAGGCACAACTGGAGCAGATCCGGACAGCGCTCGGTGAGGAGAGGACGGCTGGGCTGGTCGCCCTCTACCTGACGGAGCTTGCGTCCGACCGGGCGAAGCTGCGCGCGGCGCTCGGGCGCAGCGATCTCGCCGGTGCCGCCGCCGCGGCGCACAGCTTGGCCGGGGCCTCGCTCAACATCGGCGGCCGGGCGGTCGCCAGGGCCGCCCGCGCGCTGCACTTGGTGCTCGACCCTCGGTCCGGCGAAGGTGCCAACGCCCTTCATCGTGCCTTGCGTGAATTTGACGCGGCGGCGGCTGAGACGGTCGCGGCGCTGGCACCGGCGCTCGCCTGCGAGCCGCTCGCCGTGGCCTGACGGATACCCGCGTCAAGGCACTGGCAAGCCCGTCTCGGCTCGCTATAACCGCTTGGACGAGACGGGCGGCGGCTACCGAAGCCGCCGGCAAAGGGGCGGAAGAACAGCATGAAGGCGACGATTGAACGCGCAACCCTCCTCAAGTGTCTGGGCCACGTCCAGTCCGTCGTGGAGCGGCGCAACACCATTCCCATCCTCTCCAACGTCATGCTCGACGCGCGGGAGGACGGCTCGCTCCGGCTGATGGCCACCGACCTCGACCTTCAGGTCGACGAGACGATCGAGGCCAACGTCGCGCAGCCCGGCGCCACCACCGTCAGCGCCCACACCTTTTTCGATATCGTCCGCAAGCTTCAGGAAGGCAGCCAGGTCGAGCTGACCGCCGCCGAAGGCAAGATGCAGGTCATCGCCGGCCGCTCGCGCTTCAACCTGTCGACGCTGCCGCGCGACGATTTCCCGGTGATCGCGGAAGGGGAGCTACCGACCCGCTTCGAACTGCCGGCCGCGACCCTCCGCCAGATTATCGACAAGACGCGCTTCGCCATCTCGTCGGAAGAGACCCGCTATTACCTGATGGGCATCTTCCTCCACGTCGCCGACGACCAGCTCAAGGCGGCCGCGACCGACGGCCACCGGCTGGCCCGGGTGACGGTCGCCAAGCCCGACGGCGCCGACGGCATGCCGGACGTGATCGTGCCGCGTAAGTGCGTGGCCGAACTCAGGAAGCTGCTCGACGAGGTCGAAGGCTCGGTCGAGGTTTCGCTGTCGCCGACCAAGGTCCGTTTCGTCCTCGGCCATGCGGTGCTGACCAGCAAGCTGATCGACGGCACCTTCCCCGACTACAACCGGGTAATTCCGACCGCCAATGACAAGCTCCTGAAGCTCGACCCGAAGAGCTTTGCCCAGGGCGTCGACCGCGTCGCCACCATCGCCAGCGAAAAGACTCGCGCGGTTAAGATGAGCGTCGACCGCGACCGCGTCACCCTGTCGGTCACCTCGCCCGAAAACGGCCTCGCGACCGAGGAAGTCCCCGCCGACTACAGCGCCGACGGGCTCGAGATCGGCTTCAACGCCCGCTACCTGCTCGACATCCTGGGCGAGATCGACGGCGACACGGTCGAGGTGCACTTGGCGGACGCCGCCGCGCCGACCCTGCTCAGGGAGAACGACAAGGCGAATGCATTGTATGTTCTCATGCCTATGAGGGTATGATGTTGGCAAACAGTGGAATACCGTTCGACGAATGGAGCGGCAGCGGCGCCACTGACCGCTTGCGAGAGGCCATTGTTGCCTCGAGCGAGGCGACCGAGCGTCAAACTCGCACCATGCTCAGGCTCACCTGGGCCATAGCAGCGATGACTGCACTTATGCTGGTCGGCGTTGTGCTGCAGATAGTGGTCGCTGTTCGGAGTCTGCCCGGTCAGTGACTGGAGCTTCATGCTCGCTAGTTCGCCTGACCCTCACCGACTTCCGCAACTACGCCGAACTCACGCTTGCGCCCGGCCCCGGTTTCGTCTGCCTCCACGGCGAAAACGGCGCCGGCAAGACCAACATCCTCGAAGCCGTCTCCCTGCTCGCTCCCGGCCGGGGCTTACGCACCGCGCCCCTGTCCGACATGGCCCGCAGCGACGGCCCGGGCGGCTTTGCGGTCAGTGCCCACCTGCCGCAGGCCGACCTCGGCACTGGCACACAAGCGACCGCCCCCGACCGTCGCCAGGTCCGCGTCAACGGCGCGCCGGCAGCCGTGAACAGCCTCGCCGAGTGGCTCTCCATCCTGTGGCTCACCCCGGCGATGGACCGATTGTTCACCGGCTCAGGCAGTGATCGCCGCCGCTTTCTCGACCGGCTGGTGCTGGCGCTGGAGCCGGGCCACGCCCACCACGCCGCCCGCTACGAAGCCGCCATGCGCGCCCGCAACAAGCTGCTCGCCGAGCCCGACGGCGCCGACCCGCAGTGGCTCGCCGCGCTGGAGGCCGGCATGGCCGAGCATGGCATGGCGCTCAGCGACGCGCGCACCCGCACCGTCGAGGCACTCGACCAGCGCCTCGCGGTTCTTCCCGACGACAATTTCGCCAGCCCCTCCATCGCGCTCGAAGGCTGGGCAGACGGCGACCTCACCACCACCCTTCGCGCCAACCGTGGCCGCGACGCCGCCGCCGGCCGCGCCACGCAGGGCCCGCACCGCCAGGACCTCGCCGTCACCCACCGCGCCAAGGGCCAGCCGGCCGCGCGGGGCTCCACCGGCGAGCAGAAGGCGCTGCTGCTCGGCCTAATCCTCGCCCATGCCGAACTGGTCGCCGGTCGCCGCGGCGCACCCCCCATCCTGCTGCTCGACGAAGTCGCCGCCCACCTCGACCCGCACCGCCGCGCCGCCCTGTTTGCCCGCCTTGAGGGACGCGGCCAAGTATGGATGACCGCTACCGAAGTCGCGCTGTTCGACGGCACCGGCGGAAGCATGTTCCACGTGGATCACGGAACCGCCGAACTGGCCTGATGGACAAACGAGGTGCGATCGCCTATATGGCTGTTAGCGAGACGCCACACAAAGCGGCGTGATCGGCCTTATCGGCCGGCCCGCGTCTCGGTTTTCTCTTGAAGTTCTCCACATCACGCGGGGTTCTTTGTTCACCCGTCACCCGGGGTGCAAAGTCATGCCCGGGGCGCGTCATGTATGGAATGCACATGTCTTTCGACACTCTCGGGCTGTCCCAGCCCCTGCTTCAGGCGCTCGCCGCCAAGAATTATACCCAGCCCACGCCGATTCAGGCGCAGGCCATTCCCACCGTCCTGACCGGCCGCGATCTCCTGGGCATCGCCCAGACCGGCACGGGCAAGACCGCCGCCTTCATGCTGCCCTCGCTGCAGCGCCTCGCGGCCAATCGCCCGCAGTTCCTCCGCCCCGGGCAGATCCGGATGCTGGTGCTCGCCCCGACCCGTGAGCTCGCCTCTCAGATCGCGGAGAGCGCCGAGACTTATGGCGCCAACCTCAAGACCACCGTTGGCGTGATCTTCGGCGGCGTCGCCAATGCCAAGAGCGTGCGCACCGTTCAGCGGGGCCTCGACGTGCTGGTCGCCACGCCCGGCCGCCTGCTCGACCTGGTCGACCAGCGCGCCCTCGACCTCAAGAACCTCGAAATCCTGGTCCTGGACGAAGCCGACCAGATGCTCGACCTCGGTTTCATCCATGCGCTCAAGCGCATCGTGAAGCTGATCCCGGCCAAACGGCAGACTTTGTTCTTCTCGGCCACCATGCCCAAGACGATCAAGCAACTGGCCGACACCTACCTCTCCAACCCGGGCGAAGTGTCGGTGGCGCCCGTCGCCACCACTGCCGAGCGGGTCGAACAGCGGGTCACCTTCGTCAACCAGTCGGAAAAGACCGCGCTGCTGACCATGTTCCTGCAAACGCAGAAGATCGACCGCGCGCTGATCTTTTCGCGAACCAAGCATGGTGCCGACAAGATCATCCGCATGCTCGCCGCGGCCGGCATCGCCGCCAACGCTATCCACGGCAACAAGAGCCAGCCGCAGCGTGAAAAGGCGCTGGGCGCATTTCGCGACGGCAGCGTGCCAATCCTGGTTGCCACCGACATCGCCGCGCGCGGGATCGACATTCCGGGTGTCAGCCACGTCATCAACTACGACCTGCCCAACGTGCCCGAGCAATATGTCCACCGCATCGGCCGCACCGCGCGCGCCGGCGCCGACGGCATCGCCATCGCTTATTGCGACGGTGAGGAGCGCAGCTTCCTGCGCGACATCGAGAAGCTCACCCGGCAGAAGCTCGCCGTCGAGGAACTGCCCGGTGGTTTCCTCCAGGCGGTCGAGGCGATGAAGCGCCTGAAACCGGCCCCGAAAGCCGGCGAACGCGACGGCGAACGTCCGCCGCAGCAAGGCCAGCGCAACCGCCGCAACAGCAGCGGCGCGCGTGGTCACGCAGGCGATCCGCAGCGCTTCGGCCTGCCGCGCGGCGCCGATCCGCGCCGCGACATGCCGGAGGAGCGCAGCGGTCCGCGCGAGGGCGGGCGGAGCGCTCGCGGCGTTCCCGGCGGGATGCCCGGTCCGGTCGGCAATCCGGTGCGCAGCCATGCGCCGGCGGCCGGTCAGCAGCAGCGACATGGGGGTCAGCGGCCAGGCACGGGCGAACGCCCCGGTGGCGGCAACGGCGGCGGCTTCCGCGGCCGTGGCCGCCCTTCGGGCCAGCGCCGCTCGGCCTGACCGAACAGCCCGCGGTTCCGGCGGAGGCCGGGACCGCAGGTTACCACGAGCCTTGCCTTTACGCTGTCCTACGGACCCGCCGCCATGCCATGGCAGCGGGGCTGAGGCAGGCATTGGAGAGGAATGGCGTCAAAGGTGACCAGAACGCCCGACTATCGCGTCGCCCTAGTCACCGTTCGCCGACTAGCGCGCCCGCACACGCGTGACTTCCCTTCCGCACAGGCTATAGATTCTCCATGGCAAGCGATCCCAATCAGAACAGTTACGGCGCCGACAGCATCAAGGTGCTCAAGGGCCTCGACGCGGTGCGCAAGCGGCCCGGCATGTACATCGGCGACACCGATGACGGCTCGGGCCTGCACCACATGGTGTTCGAGGTCTCGGACAATGCCATTGACGAGTCCCTCGCCGGCCATTGCGACCGGATCCTGATCCAGCTCAACCCCGACGGTTCGGTGACGGTGGAGGACAACGGGCGCGGCATCCCGACCGGTATCCACGCCGAGGAAGGCGTCTCGGCGGCCGAGGTCATCATGACCCAGCTCCACGCCGGCGGCAAGTTTGAGAACACCAGCGACGACAATGCCTACAAGGTGTCGGGCGGCCTTCACGGCGTTGGCGTGTCGGTGGTCAACGCGCTGTCCGAGTTCCTCGACCTCACCATCTGGCGCGACGGCGAAGAGCATTTCATGCGCTTCGCCCATGGCGACGCCGTCGCTCCGCTCAAGGTCGTTGGCCCCGCGCCGGAAGGTAAGAAGGGCACCCGCGTGACCTTCCTGCCGAGCCCCGCCACTTTCAAGATCACCGAGTTCGACTTCGACAAGCTCGAGCACCGCTATCGTGAGCTCGCCTTTCTCAATTCCGGCGTCCGGCTGGTGCTGGCCGACGCGCGCCACGAGGAGCGCAAGGAGGTGGAGCTGTTCTACGAAGGCGGAATCGCCGCGTTCGTGAAGTATCTCGACCGCGCCAAGACCGCGCTGTTCCCCGATCCGATTGCCATCTCGGCGGTTCGCGACGGCATCGGCATCGACGTCGCGCTAGAATGGAACGACAGCTATTACGAGAACGTCCTGCCGTTCACCAACAACATTCCCCAGCGCGATGGCGGCACCCACCTCGCCGCTTTCCGCGCGGCGCTGACCCGCACCGTCAACGGCTATGCCGAGAAATCCGGCATGCTGAAGAAGGAAAAGGTCACCCTCACCGGCGACGACATGCGCGAGGGCCTGACCGCCATCGTGTCCGTCAAACTGCCCGACCCCAAGTTCAGCAGCCAGACCAAGGATAAATTGGTCTCATCCGAAGTGCGTCAGCCACTGGAAGCGCTGATGAGCGACAAGATGACCGAATGGCTGGAGGAGAACCCGGTCAACGCCCGTTCGATCATCCAGAAGATCATCGACGCCGCCGCGGCTCGAGAGGCGGCCAAGCGCGCCCGCGAACTGACCCGCCGCAAGGGCGTGATGGACATCGCCTCCCTGCCGGGCAAGCTGGCCGACTGCCAGGAACGCGATCCGGCGCTCAGCGAGCTGTTCCTGGTCGAGGGTGACTCGGCCGGCGGCTCGGCCAAGCAGGGGCGCAACCGCCACAACCAGGCGATCCTGCCACTGCGTGGTAAGCTGCTGAACGTCGAACGCGCGCGCTTCGACCGGATGCTGTCCAGCCGCGAGATCGGCACCATCATTCAGGCGCTCGGCACCGGCATCGGCCGCGAGGAGTTCAACCTTCAGAAGCTGCGCTACCACAAGATCGTCATCATGACGGACGCCGACGTCGATGGCGCCCACATCCGCACCCTGCTGCTGACCTTCTTCTACCGGCAGATGCCGGAGCTGATCGCGGCTGGTCACCTGATGATCGCGCAGCCGCCGCTGTACAAGGTCGCCCGCGGTCGGTCGGAGGTGTACCTCAAGGACGACGCCCAGCTCGACGACTATCTGGTCGATGCCGGCCTCGACGGGCTGCAGCTGGAAACCGCCTCCGACGTCCGTCAGGGTCCGGACCTCAAGGCGCTGCTCGACCACGCACGGCGAATCCGTACCCTGATGCGCTATGCGCCCAAGAAGTACGATCCGGCGCTGCTGGAAGCCCTCGCGGTCGCCGGCGCGCTTGATCCCGAACTGCGCGAGGACGGCCGCCGCGCCGCCATCGAGCGGGTTGCGGCCTGGCTGCAGCAGGGCGACAGCGAAGGCCATTGGTCGGGCGAGCTGGCGGCCGAAGGCGGCTACCTGCTCCGCCGCCTGTGGCGCGGCGTCACCGACGTGACCATCGTCGAGCCGACCTTCATCGCCTCGGCCGAGGCGCGCAAGCTCCACACCCTCGCCGGGGAACAGGCGGAGGTCTACGCCCACCCGTCGACCCTGCGCACGCTCAAGAAGGGTGCGCAGGTCGAAGCCGAGCCGACCGTCGGCCCCGGCGAAGGCGAGGAAGCGCTGGAGCAGGCCGCCGCGGACACCAAGGGGAAGCCGGCGACCATCACCCGCCCGAGCGAACTGCTCGATGCGGTCCTGGCGGCCGGGCGAAAGGGCCTGTCGATCCAGCGCTACAAGGGCTTGGGCGAGATGAACGCGGAGCAATTGTGGGAAACCACGCTCGACCCGGCCAACCGGTCGCTTCTGCGGGTCGAAGTCGGCCAGGCCGACATCGCCGACGAGATCTTCTCGCGGCTGATGGGCGAAGTCGTCGAACCCCGCCGCGAGTTCATTCAGGATAATGCGCTGAGCGTCGCGAACCTCGACGTTTGAGGAACGCGTCCTCGGCGTCCCGGGTTAACCCGGCAGTGGACAGCCAGTCGGTCACCCTCGCCAGCTACAACATGCGCAAGGCGGTGGGCACCGACCGTCGGCGCGACCCACTGCGCGTGCTGCAGGTGCTCAAGGAAGTCGATGCCGACATCGTCGCGCTGCAGGAAGCCGACAAGCGCGTCGGTGGCCGCGCAGCCGCAGTGCCGCACGAGCTGATCGACGCCCATGGTCACTACCGCGCCGTGCCGTTCGGGGTGAAGAACCGCCGAATTTTCGACCGCCTGCCGCGCGTTGGCGCCCGCGTTGACGAACTGCTCAAGGTGGATACCCGCAACCTTGGCTGGCACGGCAATGCCCTCCTGGTGAAGCCGCACGTTCAGGTCATGGACGTTGCCGCGCTGGAACTCCCAACCTTGGAGCCCCGCGGCGCCGTTCTTGCGGAGCTCCTCATCGGCGACCGCCCGCTACGGGTTGTTGGTCTTCACCTCGACCTTTCCGGCCTTTGGCGGCGGCGGCAGATGCGCCACATCCTCGACGAGATCGCCCGCCGGCCCAACAGCATGCCTACCGTATTGATGGGCGACACCAACGAGTGGCGCAGCGCCGCCGGCTGCCTGCGCGACCTCGACGGCGGCTTCCGAATCGCGCCGACGGGCCCCAGTTTTCACGCCCGCCGACCAATTGCGCAGCTCGATCGCATCATCGTCGACAGAGACATCAGGATCGAGGCGGCCGGCGTCCACCACAGCGAAGCGGCCCGCGTCGCCAGCGACCACCTGCCGGTGTGGGCGCGGCTGGTGGTCTAGCCCCCGCCGGCGATCGCCCGCTGGCGCCGCCGCTGGATCGACGAGCCGATCCCCATTGCCTCCCGGTACTTGGCCACCGTCCGTCGGGCGAGATCGAAACCCTGCCCTTTGAGCAGCTCGACCAGCGTGTCGTCCGACAGGATCTCCGTTTCGGCGGAGATCAGCTTGCCGATGGCCGCCTTGACCGCCTCCGCCGACGCGCCCTCCCCGCTGTCCGCCGCCACGCCGGACCGGAAGAACCATTTGAGCTCATACTGCCCGCGATCGCACAGCAGAAACTTGTTGGCCGCCACCCGGCTGACGGTGGACTCATGCATTCCAACCGCCTCGGCCACCGCGCTCATGGTCAGCGGCTTCAACTTGCCCACGCCCTCGCGGAAGAAGCCCTCCTGCCGGGTGACGATCTCGCTCGCCACCTTGACGATGGTCCGCGCCCGCTGGTCCAGCGCCCGTACCAACCAGTTCGCCTGACCCAGGCACTCGCTCAGCCACGCCCGACCTTCCTTGCTCTGCGGCCCGCGCTTGAGCTCGGCATAGTAGCGTCGGTTGACCAAAACTCGCGGCAGATTGGCGGGGTTCAGCTCCACCACCCATCCAGTGCCCGACCGGCGCACGATCACGTCGGGTTCCGGCGCCACATCCGGCTCCGCGGCAAAGCGGCAGCCCGGTTTGGGATCATACGTCCGAAGTTCGCGGATCATGTCGCCAAGATCCTCGTCGTCGACCCCGCATATCCGCTTCAGCGCGGCCATCTGCCCGCGTGCCAGCAGGTCGAGATTGTCAATCAGCCGCGCCATCGCAGGATCGTGGCGATCCGCCGCCCTGGCTTGCAGTGCTAGGCACTCGGACAGGCTGCGCGCCCCAACTCCGGCCGGATCGAGCGATTGGACCAGTGCCAGCCCGTCCTTCGCGTCCTTGAGCGTCAAGCCGGTGCCCGACGGGATGTCGGCCAGCGAGGTCGCCAGCCAGCCAGTCTCCTCCAGTTCATGGACGATCGCCTCCGCCGCTCGCCCGGCCGCTCCGCCATGTCCTTCCAACTGGCTAATCAGGTGCTGGCACAAGCTCGACCCGGCCGCGGCAAGCCGGTCGAAGTCGAACCCGTCCTCGGGCGGGCTGCCGACCTCATAGCCGCTGTCCAACTCCAGCGCCGCCTCGCGCCAGTCGCCGTCCAGCGCCTCGTCGCCCGCGCCCGCCAGCCGATCCGCGCCGTCGGGTTCGGGCGCATCCTCGCCGAATTCCCGGTCTTCGCGGACGACCACCGCCTCGCCGCTTCCGCCCGAGCGCGATTCGAGCAGAGGGTTCTTCGCCAGCTCCTCGGCGATCGCCGCTTCCAGTTCGACGTTGGACAGCTGCAACAGCTTGATCGCCTGCGCCAGCTGCGGCGTCAGAACCAGCGACTGGGACGTGCGAAGCTGGAGGCCGGGAGCAAGGCTCATCGCCGCCTGACCGCCGCGTTACAGTTCGAAACTCTCGCCGAGGTAAAGCCGGCGGACGTCGCGATCCGCCACCAACGCCTCGGGCGTGCCCTGAAACAGCACCTGGCCGTCGTAGATGATGCAGGCCCGGTCGACGATATCGAGCGTCTCACGAACGTTGTGGTCGGTGATAAGCACTCCGATGTCGCGCCGCTTCAGATCCTTCACCAGATCGCGAATGTCCGCGATGGAGATGGGATCGATGCCCGCGAACGGTTCGTCCAGCAGCATGATCTTCGGATCAGCGGCGAGCGCCCGCGCGATCTCGCATCGCCGCCGCTCGCCACCCGACAGCGCCATCGCCGGCGAGTCGCGCAGATTGGTCAGGCCGAACTCCTCGAGCAGCTTGTCGAGCCGCGCACGGCGCTCGGCCCGGTCCGGCTCCGCCACCTCGAGCACGGCGATGATGTTCTGCTCCACCGTCATGCCGCGGAAAATGCTCGTTTCCTGCGGTAGGTAGCCGAGACCCAGGATCGCCCGGCGATACATCGGCAGCGGCGTGATGTCGCGACCGTCCAGCATGATACGGCCCGCATCAGGCTTCACCAGTCCCATGACCGAGTAGAAGCAGGTCGTCTTGCCCGCGCCATTAGGCCCCAGCAGCCCGACCACCTCGCCGCGGCTGACGCTCAGCGACACGTCGTGCAGCACCGCCCGCTTGTCGTACGACTTGGCGATCGAGCGCACTTCCAAACCGCGCACGGCAGCACTCTCGACCAGCTCGGCCGGCGCCTCGAGGGTGCGGGTGTTCAGCACGGGGTCTAGCTGCGATTCTGGCGCTGCGGCACAGTGAAGCGGCCGGTCACGCGCCCACCGCTCTGGCCCACGCCGGGCGGCCCGCCATCGACCACCGCGCGCCCCGTATTGAGATCGAGGGTCAGCCGGTTCCCGCGCACTTCGTTGCCCTGCCGCTGCAACTGGACGTTGCCGATCAGGGTGATCAGCTTGCGGTTTAGGTCGTACACCCCGAAGTCGCCGCGAGCCGTTTCCGACGGCGAGCGGACCAGCACGCCGCCGGCCGCATCCAACCGGTCGATCTGGATCCCGCCGGCGCTCGAATAAGCCACGGTCAGCCGCTCGGTGCTCAGGGTCAGCTGGTCCTGTGTGGCCACGACCTTGCCGGAAAAGATCGCTCGGTCGGCCCGGTCCTGCACTTCGATGCGGTCGCTGTTGACCACCACCGGAGCATCGCTGTTTAGCCCCTTAAGCGCCGAAATCTGCTCCTTGCCCTGCTGCGCGCCCGCGCTTGAGCCCAGCCCGGCGGCGGCGGCCATCAGTGCGAGCAGAAGAAAGGAACGCCCCATGGACCTCATCTGACCGCCCGCTGCTGAATTTTCAACTGCGCACCGCCATCCAGCACGACCGTGCGGGTGCCGAGATCGGCACGGACCCGCCCGGCCTGGAACTCGCCCAGCTGCAACCGGCCGCTGACTCCGCCGCTCAGTCCGAGCTGCTGAGACCGCAGATCACCGTTTAGCTCACCCGCGCGCACGTCGCCCTGACGGCCCGTGCCCTCGCCGGTGCCGCCGACCACCGTTCGCTTCTTAAGGTCGACGATCACATTCTGGGTCACCAGCTGCTCGCCTTCCGGCCCGTTGACCCGCACCGGCCCCAGCACCGCGACGCGCTGCTGGTCGATGTTGTAGCGACCCCGGTTGGCCTCGATCGTGGCCGGTCCGCCCTGCAGGCCCAGCCGGGCGAACATACCGCGGATGTCGACGATCGGCTGCTCGGATGTCGGCTGCACCGCGCGTTGCGCCTGAATGATAAAGGGCTGCCCTTTGTCATCCTTGCCGGTGTAGCGCGCTGCTTCGATCCGCATCCGCTCGGGCGCGGTGTCCACCTGGTTTTTGTCGAGCATGAAGCTCACCTCCTGGCGCTTGCTCAGCGGCGCCAGCAGGAGAAAGGCGACCAGCACGCCGACAAGGCTCGGCAGCCCGATCTTGAGCAGCTTGACCAGCCGGTCGTGACGGCTCCCGGGCTCGGCCCAGTGCTCGCGCGCTTCCTGCTGGCGGGCGGCCGCCCTAGACATGAGCGAAGATGTCCTGCTCGTCCCAACCGGCTAGGTCCAGCAGCGCGCGCCCTGGCAGGAAATCGAAGCAGGCCTGCGCCAGCTGCGTCCGGCCTTCGCGGGCGAGCCGCTCGTCCAGCTTTTCCTTCAGGCCGTGGAGATAGCGCACGTCGCTTGCCGCATAGTCGCGCTGCGCGTCGCTGATCTCCGGCGCTCCCCAATCGCTGGTCTGCTGCTGCTTGTTGAGGTCCTGCCCAAGCATCTCGCGGACGAGTTCCTTCAGGCCATGCCGGTCGGTGTAGGTCCGCACCAGCCGCGACGCGGTGCGGGTGCAATAAAGCGGGGCGGCCATGATCCCCAGGTAATATTGCATGATCGCGATGTCGAACCGGGCGAAATGGTACAGCTTGAGCCGGTTCGGATCGCCGAGCAGGGCCTTGAGGTTGGGCGCCGCATAATCGCTGCCGGGCGAGAAGCGGACCAGATGCTCATCGCCGCTCCCGTCCGACAATTGCACCAGGCACAGCCGGTCGCGCCCGGGGTGAAGACCCATCGCCTCCGTGTCGACGGCGATTGGGCCCGGCCCGAACAGCTCGGCGGACGGCAGGTCTTCTTCGTGGAAATGAATGGCCATGGGACGCTGTTTCTCTTTCCTGGCAAATTGGCAAGGGCGGGCTGAACGCGGCCTTGCTTTGCAATCGTGGAACGGGGTGGAGCGCTAACCATTTTTGCTGTAACGTCTTAAGCGTACGCGCCAGTGAACGTGCGCGGTAACCGGTTGCGCCCTGAGGCCCAGCGCGTTGGTTTGTTTTGGTTATTCGGGCTGGAGAAGTGTGAACGGGCATGGGTTACGATCGAGGGCGCAAGGGTGATCGCGGTGGACGCGGGCGCGGTAAAGGCGACGATTTCGGCGGCGGCGGTGGCGGCGGTGGTGATTTCTACGGCGGCGGTGGCGGCGGCTTTGCCGGCGGCGGCGGCG
>Ga0210040_10006632_pt1 | contig 14326 bp, 13 predicted proteins | sample CryGeyCG12114_NA_FD_185462 | JGI IMG/M metagenome (GOLD analysis project Ga0210040, IMG submission 185462) | Groundwater microbial communities from aquifer - Crystal Geyser CG19_WC_8/21/14_NA (SPAdes) (version 2) | ecosystem: Environmental > Aquatic > Deep subsurface > Groundwater | place: USA... | reverse complement strand
CATCGCCTTGCAGTAACCGGTTCATTTGTTTGCCGGCACACAAATCTTTGTATATTTCTTTAATTACCCGTTTTTGGGCATTGGTCAGTTCAAAAGTTAAATGATGATTATAAAATTCCGTTAGCGTTGGTACATTTCTAAATACTTGTCCTGCCAATTCGGCGCGCCGGACATTTTTCTGCCGCAGCAGTTTTAACTGTACATAAAATAGTTCTTCAAACTTAAGCCGGAACCGGGCCGCTTGCAAACTTTCGGCGTGCGTAGGAAAGTGAATCTGAGTTAGCGCCTCCCGTTTCGAAAGCATTTTGTACTGATCAATAATAGCGGGAGTCAGGCTTTCGGCGATTTGGGGCACGGCCAGTTTTAGGAGTTCCGCCATTATCCGCCCCAGGGCTTTGCTATCGAGCCGGTGGTTTTTAAGTTTTTCGGTAGTAGAATAAACCGGTTGCAAATAACTTTGACCGGTTTTTACCTCCGCCGCATCCTCTATTTCCGGATGGGCCATGTTTAAGCGGCTGTTAAATAAGGTAGGTTTCCCAAAGGCAATGTATTCGGTCCCGGCTTTCAGGCTGGTGTTCATCCATTTCACCCCTTTAAACCAAACTAGTTCTATCTCCCCGGACGCATCCGCTAAAATAACGGAGAGGCGTTGTTTTCGGCCTTCGCCCAATAACTCTTTATGTTTAATCCGACCCTTAATCTGGACAAAAGGCAGATCTTCGTGGAGTTCGCCAATTTGGTAAAATTGCGTCCGGTCGAGGTACCGAAAGGGGTAGTGCTGGATTAAATCGCCGTAGTTGAACAGATTCAGTTCTGTTTGTAGCAAGGCCGCGCGTTGCGGACCAATACCTTTTAGAAACTCAATCTTGGTGCTAAAAAAACCAGACACTCTTTTTATATAATTATGAATTAGAAATTATGAATTGATATAAGGAATAGAGAAAGGTAGTAGAAGAACTGATTTAACAGGTACAACCGTAAATCCAAGATTATATTACAAACTAATATTTTATTTATAAGATATTTTTATTTAAATAATTCATAATTCATAATTCATAATTCATAATTCATAATTCATAATTCATAATTACTTCTTAAACTCCAGGGTGTTTAGCAGATGAATAATGTCTTTTTTGATATAATCGATTACCGGGGCTAAGGAATCGTTGGCGGTTGCGGTGCGGAAGTACAAAGCGCCCCGGAAAAAATGTTGAGTACTATCGGTTACGTAAAACTGAAACTGTGACGGTACTTCTCCGGATAACTCCGCCACACTTACGCGTAAGCCTTTCGGGGTTTTGATAATACCTTCTTCAATGGCTTCGGCCTTTATCTGGTGTTTAATCGTTAGCGTCCGGGCATCTTCCAGCAATGCATTTAACGTTTTCGGACTATTATTGAGCGGTCGGTAAGTAAGTTGGATGTTGGCCTGGTACCGAGGATAATATACATTAATCCAATGGGACAAAGCTACTCGCGAAGAATCTCTTAGAATTTTGCTGTAAACCGAATATTCAAAAGTGTAAGGATGATTTTCCCGCAAAACCTGGTATTTTGGAGCAGGCAAATCAATGCGGTTATAACCTTTTGGTTTAGGCGTAAATTCTTCCTGACAACCCGCAATTCCGAACAGGCACAAACCTGCTAAAAAACTGCTAAATTTATTACGCCACATTGGTTGTACTTTCATTAGGGTCGCCCACATATACTTTTACGCGTTTTACTTTGGTACTATCGGCGGCATCTATTTTAAACCGGTAGTTATCTAATACGGCTTCTTCGCCCTCCTGCGGAATCTTGGCAAAAAGCTCTAGCATTAAACCGCCCACCGATTCATTGTTTTTCCGGACCGATTCCAATACTTCGGCGGGCATGCCGGTTACTTTACAAAATTCAGATAAAGAAGTATGCGCCTCAAAAATATAAGTATTTTGGTCAAGCTGTTCATATTCTATGGGCTCTTCTTCGTCAAATTCATCATTTATTTCGCCCACTATTTCTTCTATAATATCTTCGAAAGTAAGTAGGCCCGCCGTGCCGCCGTATTCATCTACCACAATGGCCATGTGTACGTGCATTTCCTGAAATTCACGGAGCAGGTCATTAATCATTTTACTTTCGGGTACAAAGTAGGGCGGCCGAATAAGCGTTTGCCAGGCAAAATCGGGTGCGGCATCCAAATGAGAGAGTAAATCTTTAATATATAAGATTCCTACTATTTTGTCGATCGTGCCGGCGTAAACCGGTATTCGCGAATAGCCTTCCTGATTTATAAAAGAGAGTAATTCCGGCAAGGAAAGATCCTGGTTGAAGGCCGTAATGTCTACCCGTGACCGCATTATTTGCTTTACCGTAATCGAACTGAACGTAACAATGCCTTTTAGTATTTCTTTCTCCTCTACCGTTGTTTCGGCGGTAACGGAAGCGTCGATGGCGTTCTGTAGGTCGTTGAGAATAACCGAACTGGGTTTATTGCGCACGTTGTGTTCAATAAAATTACTGATGGTTAGTAACAGCGAAGTAATGGGAGTTAAAACTGTATCGGCTACATAAACGAGCCAAGCCATACGCCGCGCCGAGGCCAGCCGGTTATGAGTAGCACGTATTTTGGGTAACACTTCGCCAAAAAAGGCAACGGCAATAGTTAAGGATAAAGCCAGACTAACGACCGTAATAAAGTTTAGGTAATCCGTACCTAGCAGGCGGGTAGCCAGGTTCATGGTAATTATAACCAAGCCTACATTTATCAGGTTATCCATTACCAGCAGCGTGGTAAGCAAGTGCCGGGGTTTCTGCAACAGTGTAATTATATATTGATAAGAGCGCTGCGGCCGTTGTCGGCAAGTTTCCAGTTCTGTGTCGGATAAAGAGAAAAAAGCTGCTTCGGCGCCCGAAACCAGCGCTGAAAGCAGCAGCAATAACATGATACTGACCATAGATAAGGCCAGATCTAAACTTAAAGAGGAATTAATAGCAGAAATCAGAACCGAGAAGTAACTCGGAGGGTCTCCTGCATCTATATTTGCCAAAATATTTATTTTAGTTCAAAGATAATTTAAAACGGCAGATCGTCCGGTTCATTATCAAAAGCAGAACCAGCGGAAGCCGTCATATTGGTTTTTCCGGCGTTGCCGGTACTGTTACTACTGTTATTGCCGTAAGCCGCCGTATTAGCTTCTGCAGGTACGGAGCCGGAACCTTCGCTGCGGCCACCCAACATGGTAATATTATCTGCTACAATCTCTACGCTGTAACGTTGTATTCCTTCTTTGTCCTGGTAGCTGTTCGTCCGGATTTTGCCTTCTACGTAAATAGATTGGCCTTTTTTCATGTACTTCTCGGCTACTTCGGCCAGCCCGCGCCAGGCCACAATGTTGTGCCACTCGGTGCGTTCCTGCTTATTGCCGGTTTTATCTTTAAAAGTTTCAGAAGTAGCAATCGGGAAACGGGCTACCGCAATACCGCCTTCGGTATGCCGGATTTCCGGGTCTTTCCCCAAATTGCCTACTAATATTACACGGTTAATACTTGCCATACAGGTAACAGATTAAGTTAAATTAGTTTTTTTAAAAAATTAAAGTTAATCAGAAGCTAACAGTTTTCGGATTTTAATAAGAATTACTTTAAATTTATAGATAAAGATACTTAAAATACAGCATCTTTCAAATATTTGTCGATCATAATTGCCTTGGGCAACTGCTCTATTTCGGCCTTGGTAAAAAGCTTTAAACCCAAGCTGGCCAGGGTTTCTTCCTTTAAACGAGATTGCAGCAACAGGAGATAAAACCGAGCATAAATTTTTTGATGACTCAGCACATGTTTATAAACTTTAGAAGCCGGAGCCACCTTAATTTGGTTTGATGTTGCATTAGGAAAGATGCTTTCGGTTATAACTGTTTGGCTATCTATTTCCTTGCCATCCGATTCGTACAGGTAAAAATCGTATAACCCTTGCCAGATATCGCTTTGGATACGTTTTTTCATGTAGTAATCATCTTCCCAGCGTAAAACAAAATAATGAAAAAACCGTTCCCGCGAGCTTTTGGCTTTTGACTTATGCGGTAATTCCTGTACCAAGCCATTCAGGAAAGCAAAACATTGTTGCTGCAAAGGACAAAATAAGCAATCGGGCATAACAGGAGTGCACTGCACTGCACCAAACTCCATAATGGCCTGGTTGTATATGTCCGGTTGGTCGGCTGGTATCAGCGTATCGGCGAGTAACTGAAACGCTTTTTTGCCAGCCGGGGAGGCAATATTCTCGCTGATACCAAATATCCGAGCCAATACCCGAAATACATTACCATCTACCACCGCTACCTTTTCTTTAAACGCAAAGGAAGCAATAGCCGCCGCCGTATAGGGCCCGATTCCACGCAATTTTAGGAGTTCTGAGTACGTTGTAGGAAAGGTGCCACTTAATTCGGAAGAAATATATTGAGCGGTGTGATGCATGTTGCGGGCTCGCGAATAATAGCCCAGGCCTTGCCAGTGGCGGAGAACTTCATCGGTGGGTGCCTGAGCCAGGTCCTGAACAGTAGGGTAAGCAGCGATGAAATTTAAATAGTAGGGCAGGCCCTGAGCCACCCGGGTTTGTTGTAATATAACTTCTGATAACCAAATAGCATAGGGGTCTTTTGTTTCGCGCCAGGGTAAAACGCGGTGGTGGCGCTCGTACCAACTAATAAGGGTATGGGCAAAAAAGGCAGGTTCGGGAGTAGGCATCCTAATATTCGAAAAGTATAAAAAACCAAACGTATAACTAATGAGGCTATTATAAAGATTTTTTTATTTAAATAGTTTTTAGTTAATTAAATTAGAAGCTACCTTTGTGCCCCGTTTCATGCTAATTAACAATTTGTTAATAATCTGGCCGGAAGAATTAAAATTTTTTTGTTAACATATTTAAAGAATACAGCAAGTGACTAAAGCAGAAGTAATATCAGAGATTGCCGACAAAACAGGAATCGAAAAAGCTGATGTGCAGGCTACCGTAGAAGCCTTTTTTAAAGTAGTAAAGGACTCTATGACCAATGGCAATAACATTTACGTAAGAGGATTCGGTAGTTTCATAAATAAAAAACGTGCTAAAAAAGTAGCCCGTAATATTTCTAAAAATACTTCCATCATTATTGATGAGCATTTTGTACCCAGCTTTAAACCATCAAAATCGTTTGTAAATAAAATCAAAAGCAGTAAAAAAATAAAAGAAGCCGTAGTTTCTTAGTTTTTAATACCTTTGCAGCCTCAAATTTCTTTAGGATAATTATATCTCCAGCATCTGAAAACGAAACAATCCCAAATAATAGTAGTGGTAATCGCCCTCGCGTTTGTGGGCCTGTTGTTTTCGTTGCCTAAAGTAATCATCAACAAAGAGAAAAAAGACAGCTTCTCCGGAACCACTGTCGCCAATCGGGATAAAGCAGCGGGCGGAGAAGAAAGCCATGAAGGACACGGCCACGCCGAAGGAGAAGGACATGAGGAGAACGCTGCTGCCCACACTACCGTTTCGCCCGAGCAAATGAGTGCCTTAAACGTGTTGCGTAAAAAATACCAGCAAGAGCAAAACGCCGCCAACCGGGTAAAGTTAGCTACTGAATTAGCGGCCAAGTACACCGAAGTAGCTAAATTTGACAGTGCCGGCTATTATTACGAGCAGGTTGCGGCTGTACGGCCCGGTGAACGGATTTACCAGCAGGCGGCCGACCAATATTTTGAAGCTTTTAGTTTTGCCGCTACCGAAGAACGGGCAAAGGAACTTGGTGCCAAGGCACGGGGTTTATACAATAAGGTACTGCAGAATAACCCGGCTAACCTGGATGCTAAAACCAACCTGGCCATGACGTACATTGCGGTAGGCGAAGCACCGATGCAGGGAATTAACCTGTTACGCGAAGTAATTACTACTGATCCGAACAACGAGAAGGCCTTATACAACCTGGGAATTTTATCTATTCAGTCAGGGCAGTACGATAAGGCAGTAGAGCGGTTCCGGCACCTGACAGAGGTGAACCCTAAGCACGTGCAGGGAAATTTTTATTTAGCTGTTTCGCTCGCCGAGATTGGTCAGAAAGAAGAAGCAAAGCAGGTATTTAACCGGGCTCGTAAATTGGATGTAAATCCGGAGTTTCAGGCCTCTATTGATACGGAATTGGCCAAATTAAAATAAATAAATAGCAGTTAAAACTGGTTTTTATATAAGAAATTATAAACTATAACATAAAAGAACAACATCATGCCTTGCGGAAAAAAAAGAAAAAGACATAAGATTTCTACTCATAAAAGAAAGAAACGTCTTCGTAAAAATAGACATAAGAAGAAGTAGTTATAAGCTACTGTCTTATTAACCCACGTTGCTTCTTGCTAGCGTGGGTTTTGGTATTTTCTTTCACTTAAAAAAGTACGACATTGAGTAACGAATTAATTATTAATTCTACTCAAGATGGAGAACGGATTGCCCTGTTGCAGGACAAGCGGTTGGTTGAATTTCATCATGAACGAAACGACACCAACTATACCGTAGGAGATATTTTCCTGGGTACCGTTAAAAAAGTAATGCCGGGTTTAAACGCCGCTTTTATTGATATTGGTTATCAGAAAGATGCGTTTTTACATTATCACGATTTAGGCGTCCAAATTAAGTCGCTGAACAAGTTTGTTAAAGTTGCTCAAACTCAGAAAAATGCTTCGTACAAGCTTACTGGTTTTAAGTTTGAGCCCGAAATAGACAAACTGGGGAAAGTGGGCGATGTGCTCAAAAAAGGTCAGCAGTTATTGGTTCAGATTGTAAAAGAACCTATCTCGACCAAAGGGCCACGCTTATCCTGCGAGTTATCGCTGGCGGGCCGGTACCTGGTGCTTGTTCCTTTTTCGAATACCGTAAGTGTTTCGAAAAAGATTGTCAGCAAAGAAGAACGGCAACGCCTGAAACGGCTTATTATGTCCATTAAGCCCGAAAATTTCGGAGTAATTATCCGAACCGTGGCCGAAGGCAAAGAAGTAGCCGAACTCGACAGAGATATGCGCAGCATGGTCTCCAGCTGGGAACAAGGGGTACAAGTCCTGAAAACAGCTAAAGAACGCGATAAAATAATCGGTGAACTAGGACGGTCGTCCTCCATCCTGAGGGATATTTTAAACGAGAGTTTTGATAGCATTGTGGTAGATAACCCGCAAATGCACGAGGAGATCAAAACCTATATTGAGCAAATTGCCCCGGATAAGCTCCATATATTAAAACACTATACGGGCAAAATAAAGACATTTGAACACTTTGGTATTGAAAAGCAGCTTAAATCGCTTTTTGGTAAAACCATAAGTATTCCCGGCGGCGGTTACCTGATTATTGAGCATACCGAAGCGTTGCACGTAATAGATGTAAATAGCGGTAATAAGTCGAACTCAGAAACCGATCAGGAAAACACCGCTTTAAATGTAAATTTAACGGCCGCTAAAGAAGTAGCCCGGCAATTAAGACTGCGCGATTTAGGTGGTATTATTGTGGTAGATTTCATCGATATGAAATCGGTGGAAAACCGCCAGAAAGTATTTGATGTGGTGAAGGAGGAAATGAAACGGGATCGGTCGCGTTATACGATTTTGCCTATTTCTAAATTCGGACTCATGCAGATTACCCGGCAGCGGGTGCGGCCAGAGCAAAATATTGTAACCGGCGAGGTTTGCCCCACGTGCGGTGGCACCGGTAAAATTACGGCCAGTATATTAGTTACCGATCAGATTGAATCTACGATTGACGACTTGTTGCGGGTTCAGAACCAGAAAAGTATTTCGTTGTACGTGCATCCTTTTGTGCATTCTTATTACACCAAAGGAATCGTATCAAAACAGCGCAAACTATATTTTAAATACTATAAATGGATTAAGTTTGTGCAGGATACCTCGCTGGGAATAACCGATTTCCGGGTGATGGATGAACGCGGCGAAGAAATTGAGTTGCTGCCCAGCAGTACCACCGAGCAGAATGGCGTCCAGGAAAAATATCAGGCCGTGGAAGTAGAGTAAGTACTTCCAGCGCCGAATAGAACAAAAAGCCCGTAACTTTTAGTGGTTACGGGCTTTTTGTTTTAGATAGGGTTCTTTTAAAACTTCAGACCTAAATCCAGGGCAAAGTACGAGTTTTTGATTTCGATATTTTTGGTGTCTAACTGGTCTTCGTAGTAATTATCAATATCGAATAAACCGCGGTGGTACGAAATACCTCCGAATACTTTGGTGCTTTCGCCTACTTGTTTTTCGGCGCCGGCGCCAATTAAAACACTTACATCCATAAAGTTAAAATGCTTAGTGTTTTTATTATCCGCGGCATCGAGTTTGTTGTTATTTACCTTAGCCGATATGCGCGGATCGAAAGAACCACCCGCCTGAAAATATAGTTTGGTGTCGGTAGCTACATCGTTGGTGTATAATTTTATAGTAACGGGAATTTCTAAATACTGAATACTGAATTCATCGGATCCTTGCAGCCGGGTGCCAGTAGTGGGCGTAAAGCTGTACTTAACGCCGGCTCCCCGGGCATTATAGATTAAACCCGTGCTAAAAGCATAATTTTCGCTGAAGAAATAATCGGCAATTACGCCGCCTCCAAAATGCGTTTTGGCATTCAGGGTTTCGAAGTTATATTCGTTGGGAGCTACTACCCGGTTACCGGCAATAGAAGGCGTTATTTTAAGGCCAATTTCCCATTGGGCAAAAGCAGCACTGGTCATCAGGCAGAAAACGGCAGCTAAGAAAACTCTTTTCATAATCAGAATAATTAAATTAAAATATTAAATAAGTAAAGGATTCGTTTCTAATTTTGGTGTAAAAATAATCAGTACATGCGAAAACCAATAATATTCCTGTTAACTCTATTCGTTATTTTAAGTTGTAACCGGAAACAATGTGAAATAAACCCCGAAATAGCCAAAATTAAAGTTGATATAAAAGCGGAGCGTTTAGAAAAATCCTTTTTTCAGGCCCGGAGCGAAGCGGATATTCGGACTTTTTTACGGGCAAACCCAACTTTTGCCCAGAAATATTTGCAAACCGCCCAATACCCCAACGAAGTAACTTTGGTTAGTTCCTTAATTAAAATGAACCAGGAACCCAATTTGCAGCAATTTGCCGGAGAAGTTGAACAAAAAATCGGGGATATGACCGAGGTTGAAAATGATCTGGAAAACGGGTATAAGCACCTGAAATATTATTACCCTAACACCACCGTGCCGGCGGTAAAGACTTTTATATCGGGTTTATTAGGACCTGATTTGCTCGTGTCGGACAGCCTGGTAGTACTGGGAATTGATTATTTTGCGGGGAAAGAGGCCAGTTACCGGCCGCAACAGCCGGAATATATTCTTAAACGTTACGAAAAGCCTTACATGGTACCGGCCGTGTTGTTGCAGCTCTCTGCCAAATATAACAAGACCTTGCCGGAACGATCGATGCTGGCGCAGATGATTGATTTTGGTAAATCTTTTTACTTTACCCAACGCATGCTGCCCTGCACGCCCGATTCCCTTATAATTGGGTATACCGATCAGGAAATGGCGGATGTTCGGTTTAACGAAGGCAAGATCTGGGCGCATTTTATTGAGAAAAGTTTACTGTACGAAACCAATCATTTTAAAACAACCAAGTACATTGGCGAGCGCCCCAATATTCCGGAAATCGGTAAAAACTGCCCCGGTCGCATTGCTACTTGGGTGGGCTGGCAAATTGTACGCAAATACATGGCCGAAAACCCAGCTGTAACCTTGCAACAACTTATGCAAGAAACCGATGCGCAGAAAATATTCACGCAATCGCGGTACAAACCCAAGCGCCGTTAAGTCACTGTTGCATTGGCGTAGGAGCTGGAAATAAAGACAAAAATTGTTGCGTTAAAAGCTGCCGCGAGAATTGGGTTTCAGCTAGGTCGCGGGCATTCTGCTGGGCTTGTGCCAGCCGCAATGGGTTTTCGAGGTAAGGCATTAGCTGCTGCACAAAATCTTCCGGCCGTTCCGGATTGGTGTAGAAGCCGCAATGGTGCTTTTCTACTAACTCCTGCAGCCACCCGCGGGTATTAACAATAGTCAGTTTGCCGGCAGCTAACGAATCGAAAAATTTATTGGGGCTGTTGGTTTGCAATATCGGAAAAGCGTGGAACGACGTATAGGTGGCGTGCGCCGAAGTTAAACAGATGCGGGTTTCTTCCCGGTTCAATTTTCCTAACCAGGTAAGATTGTCTAGTTGTAACTGATTTGCCTCTTGCTGCAACTGCTCCATTTCGGCACCTTCGCCGGCAATGACAAATTTTACTTGGGATAATTGCTGCTCCTGACAGGCCAGGGCAGCAGTTAGAAGAAAATTTAAATGGTTGGCGTAGCCCAGCGCCCCGAAATAACCAATATAAAACGGCTCTTCAAATGCGGTACGCTGCGTAATAGTTAGTTTGTAAAAGGCACAATCGGCCATGTTGGGAATAAGGGTGATGGCGGAAGCAGCTTTAAAGGGTTTAATACCTTGGGCAATTCCCGGAGATAAAGCAATAATTTTAGTTGCCTGCCGGTAAATGGTTTGTTCCAACTTATAAAGCATTTTTTTTACCCAGGTATTCTGAATATAGCCCAATTGAATAGGCGCCTCAGGCCATAGATCCCGCACTTCAAAATAGTAAGGTATTTGTTTAAACTTCTTCAGAAATAAGGCAATAATACCTACCGTTAAGGGCGTGGAAGTAGCATAACATAAAGAAATATCTTTTATACCGAACGCCAGGTAAAGCGAACGCCAGGTAAAACTCAGAAAAGATTGGATGCGTTGGCCAAAACTGAAGTTATTTGTGTAAGCCACGGGCAAGTAATGCACCAGCACGCCCGCTACCCGTTCCTGGTAATAGCGGGCCCCATTGTGCGCCGTAATTAATTCCACCTCGTAACCAGCTGCTACTAATGCCTGACTTAAGTAGTAAGAGCGCAAAGCACCGCCCTGAGCCGGTGTCCGAAAATATTGGTGGATGTATAAAATTTTCATCAGCCAAAGTTATGTTGCAGCCATTTTGCCAGTACAATTAATGCCCAAATTTCCGTACTATAATCCTGCTGTTGACTTTGGTGGCGCTGAAGCAGTGTTTGGGTTTGGTTGAAATTCAAGTAGGCAAATACCAGGTGCTGAGGGTTGTGTAGTTCTTTTAATAAATAATGATTTTGCGGCTTACGCAGCCAACTACCCAAGGGCATACCAAAACCTTCTTTAGACCGTCGTATAAATGCTTCTCCGTTTTGGGACTTTAGTACTTCTTTCAAAATCCATTTCTGCCCGCCATTCAATAACACCTTACTTTCTAAGCCGTTTAGATACGAGAATAAATCATTTTCAAGATAAGGCGTCCGGATTTCAAGACTGTGCTGCATGCCGGCTTGGTCGGTAACGGCTAAAATATCTGAAATCAGGTAATGTTGCTGGTCGTGCTGTAACATCCAATGGAGCAAATCCTGGGGTATCCCGGAATTATTACCTGTAATTGCGGTTATTTTTTCCAGTTGCCAAAGCTCCGCCAAAGCAGTATCCATAGCGGTGAAATTTAAAAACGTTGTGCAGAGATCTTGATTTATTTTAGTCGCCAGTTTCCGTAAAAGTAAAAATCGTTTACGTAACGGATGATCGAAACCGGTGGGTAGGAAAGGTATAAAGGCTGGTAGTACGCGCCGGAAAACAGAAGTTAAACGCTGGTTTTGCTGCACTACATAAAAGGCCCGGTGCCGGTTATAACCACCAAACAATTCGTCGGCCCCCGCTCCCGAAAGCGCCACTTTAATATAGGGTTTTACTTGTTCTGATAGGTAGCTCGTTAGCAAACCGGCCCCGTCGGCAATGGGCTGATCCAGGGCTTGTACCCAAGTGTCGGTTCCGGCTAAAATACTATCGTTAATTTCAAAACAGGTATGTTCTGCCGCATACTGACGGGCTGCCAAAGAAGCAAAATGGGCATCGGCAGTACCAAAAGAACCAGCCGCCGCCGGATGGGTAATGGAAAATGTAGGAAAATGGCGGTACCCGGTTTTGTGCAATAAGGCTAGTAACAACGTAGAATCAATGCCGCCGCTCAAAAACAAACCAACCGGTACATCCGCAGCCAAATGTTTTACCACGCTTTCCGTTAGTAAATTTTCTACTTGCTGCGTTACTTGATGGCCATTCTCCGGGTTGTCTTGCGTTGCTACATTAGTAATATAGGAGCTTAATCGGGTCTGATCATTTTCCCAATGCAAAGCAGTGCCTTCCGGTAGTTCCAGAATACCTTCGTAAAAGGTTTGGGGTTTGGCGGCATGCTTAAACCGTAGATAATGATAAATTTGATTTTGGTTTATTTTCTTGGGAATTAAATTGGCTTCTAAAATGGCTTTTATCTCCGAGGATAAAATTAGATAATCGGCTGTTTCGGCGTAGAAAAGTGGTTTAATGCCGAAGCGGTCGCGGGCTACCAGCAGGCGTTTTTCCTGGGTATCGTAAAAAGCTAAGGCAAACATGCCGTTCAACCGGGCTAATCCAATTTGCCCCTCCAACCTAAGTAAATGCAGAATAACTTCCGTATCGGAGTTAGTTCTAAAAAGGCAGCCCCGCAATTGCAACTCAGCTTTTAACGTTTGGTAGTTGTAAATTTCGCCGTTGTATAGTAATAAGTACCGGCCATCCGGCGAGAAAAAAGGTTGGTTGGCGGCGTCGGAAGGATCTATGATTTTAAGCCGGTTATGACCAAAGTATAGCTGCTTTTTACCAGCTGTACTCCGGTGAAACGCGGTCGTATCCGGCCCGCGGTGGTGCGTAGCCGCCGTCATTCGCTGAATAACCGTTTCGGGTAGATTTCCGCTTTTATCAATAATTATATTAATGCCGCACAAAACCTTTGGTTAGAATAAGAATGGAGAAATGTATATGCGTTACTAAATTTACTGCCGAGTCCCTTTCTGTAACTCCTGATAAATTCGGTCTTCTTGGGCCGGATATAGAATTAGCAAGTAGCCGGGAACCTTGGGGGAATAATTTATAACTTATTTTCGGGATCGTCGGGTAAGTTGGGATAATATTTCTGGTAAAAGGCGCAAAAAGAAGTTAGCGGGCAAATTTCGCATTTGGGCCGGCGGGCCACACAAATATACCGGCCGTGCAGAATAAGCCAGTGGTGGGCTTTAGAAACCAAGGCTTCCGGAATGTGTTTCACCAATTGGTTTTCGACTTCGCGGGGCGTATGGGCATTTTGTGTAGCCAAGCCAATGCGCTTCGATACCCGGAATACATGCGTATCGACGGCCATGGCGGGTTGGTTATAGATGACGGAAGCAATAACGTTTGCTGTTTTCCGGCCTACGCCCGGTAACTTTTGCAGGTCTTCTACCGTACTGGGTACTTCGGAGTTAAAGTCTTGTGCCAGCATTTTACCTAAACCTGCCAGGTGCTTGGCTTTATTATTTGGGTACGAAATACTTTTAATATAAGGTAAAATTTCTTCCGGGGTAGCCGCCGCCAAGTATTCCGGCGTAGGGAATTTTTCGAGTAGAGCGGGCGTAACCATATTTACCCGTTTATCGGTGCATTGGGCACTTAATACCACCGCTACAATTAACTCGTACGGATTTTGGTATTCCAGTTCAGTTTTAGGCTCCGGGAAATTAGAAGTAAAATAGTCGATTAAATGCTGGAAGCGTTCCGATTTGCGCATAAAAAAAGTTTGCAGCTTTTACAGCTGCAAACTTAAGTTTCTGGAGTAATTTAAAATAGCATTTACCGTTTTTTCACTGGGGCCGATTTCAATTTCTTCCAGGTGGGCTTTTGCTAATAATAATTCGGCACATGCTTCAGCTAGTCCCTGATCAAAAATCAGGTTAGCTTCCAGGAGCGCTTTTGTGTCACAATCTAATTCGTTGTACACATACTGTAGCAGCTCATTTTGAGTAAAGGTTTTGGTCATACGCTATATTTGAGTTAGTGAGTTTCTTCCTCAAATTAATGAGCGCATAGCGCATTCTGCCTAGAGCCGTGTTAATACTAACACCGGTAGTTTCGGCTATTTCCTGAAAGCTCATATCGGCGTAGTGCCGCATAATCAACACTTCTTTCTGAGCTTCGGGTAATTGCTGAATCAGCTCCCGCAGGCGCTCGTGCGTTTCCTCTTTAATTTGTAACGACTCGATCGACTCTTCAGAAAACGTAAGGTGATTAAATATATTGCTGCCATCCTCGATATTTATCATGGGGCTGCGCTTTTCTTTCCGGAAATAATCAATTGCCAGGTTGTGGGCAATCCGGCAAATCCACGACGAAAACTTACCTTCTTCGTTATACCGGC
>Ga0210040_10006631_pt1 | contig 14328 bp, 8 predicted proteins | sample CryGeyCG12114_NA_FD_185462 | JGI IMG/M metagenome (GOLD analysis project Ga0210040, IMG submission 185462) | Groundwater microbial communities from aquifer - Crystal Geyser CG19_WC_8/21/14_NA (SPAdes) (version 2) | ecosystem: Environmental > Aquatic > Deep subsurface > Groundwater | place: USA... | reverse complement strand
GACTTTATTGTTAGACACATCTGACGAGACTACTACTACAGCATTAACTAAGGAGACAACAAGCTATATAATATTTCCTCAGGCCAATCTCTCATATAAGTTGTGTACATTTCACTTCAGTGCGTACCGTACAAAGAACCTGATATCATTATTGACATCATTATTATAATGATAATGATCGTCCACGTAATGACCATGTTGGACAAAGTAAGCAGTGCCCTTTCATAAATCACGGAAATAATATGTTTAGTTAGTTACAGCATCAAAAGAGCGGAAAAAAAGAGCCGCAGATTCCGTATCATGAAAAAATGTAACTACAGCCATACAATCCATACAACCGTTGTTGGTACAGTTGCTCTATATACTATTGGGAAAAAAAGAGTCGTAATTGAAGTTTTAGGAGTAAGTGTGTGATACTGCTGGTGTCCTAATGGGTGCTTGCTTATTGTAGCCAAAGTCGTATGAGAGAATAAAAAAAACAATATGAGAGTTATTATGTAAACGCCGTAAATCCTGTATTAATTTCCCCAGGGAGTTTTGCTAACAAGTCTATGACATTAAATAAGAAGATTTTGAACCGTAGACTACAGTACACAATCTAACATGGCGACATTGATCATCCAAACATTTTCTCGTCTAAGATACGCGAAGAGCTTTTTGGTCATTGAAAGAGGCTTACAATGAGCTCCATATAAGGTTGAACTGCATTTGAGTACAGTTGCACAGACTATATTCATATCTCATGATAATCGTCTTAAAATAGTAATTAGTGTATAGTGTGTGCATGCATGAAATTGGCTGGTTAGGACTATACATAGAGTTAGAGAGTGGTATTAATATTTTAGGGTAGTATAAGTAGTTAAGATTGGAAAGTTTTGTTTGCAATTCCTATTAATATGGAATCTTTTTTTTTTGCAGGTATAATCATGGGAACATTCGTACTATGTTGGGTTCCTTTTTTTACATGGTACATGGTTGTTGCTGTTTGCACTTCGTGCAAAAGCCCTGAGTGGGTCGTCCAATTTATGTTCTGGATTGGGTACTTCAACTCAACGCTCAATCCTATTATTTATGCTTATTTTAATAGGTAAGTCAAGTTAGTTAGTCAAGTTGTTTTGTTTATCTTATGGTTAAGCTAGGTGAAAGTTTTTAGTGCCATATTGGCTTCAATGTTTCTATTTTTGAGAGGACCCAAATAACTACTATATAGATTAGATTTATTAAAGTCTGTGTGTATTATTGTGAGTGTTTTTGTCGAGTTTTCGTTTTCAAAAGATGTAAGACATTTTAAAGAGTGAAATTTCATGTGAATGCATTATGATTACTAAAATTTTCCGTGAAAACTAGAATTTTCTTGTTCAGACTTTCTATGAGTTCAATTTGAATATGTAAAAGAACTTTGCTCAAGTCCCCAGAATGAAAAGTTTTGGAGAAAAGCTCTCCGTTAGGTAACGTTATGGAGAGGAAGAGTTTCTTGGAACTTAAAGAGATTTTCTGTATATTTTATTCCGCAGAGATTTTAGAGATGCTTTCAAAGAGACTATTCAATGTGTGTTCCTGTTCCCAAAGAAGAACAACCCACAATCTTACGTGTAACTAACTGTACGGCGAACGTATGACTACAATCTGCAGTCTTTTATAGGTAAGCGAGTAAACTTGAAACTTTTGTTCAATGCTCTCCATTGGTATTTTCTTTTTTCTCATTACTTTCCGTTTCAATGATTTCATTTGCAAAACACAAGGGTCTCTTTGGCGCACAAAATGAATCCTTTCTCAAAAAATATAATCTACGCTTGCTTGCATTGAAAATTGGTGGCTTTTTTTACATAAACTAGCTGCTTGTATAAATTTTATTCGTATTGATTTAGCTTTGCTCTTACATTTTTGAAAGTGAGATAATAATATCCAGTTTAGAACATCAGTTTCCAAAGTTTGCGTCAAACACCGGATTACGTTACTTAAGCCGTCACTATTTAATTAAATTCCATTACGAGGCAGATCAATAAAATGAAACATAAGTTGCTTTGCAGTTCATGCATTCATTCAAAACAATTTTATTCGTATTAGTGCATGGTCTTATGGAAAACAGAATAAATAACACACTTTATAACTTTAGTTAGTTTTCTATTTAATCAAATATGACAGTTTTATGACGTACTTTAAAATCTTTTTTTGATTTAAAAGTAGAGCACCTGGACATGAGAATAATAAGCTGAAACTTGTGAAATTTTAAAAAGTTTCCTGTGTTACTTATGCACTGTACATAAGATCTTCCATGAAAACTTGAGAAAATATGCTACTTGCATGCCCTAAAAAATGAAATGTAGAAACTTAACTTATCATGATTCAGTGATCCTCACTTGCAACCTCGATGTACCATGTGTCAGACGTGTTGTAATTTATGGTAGTTAACAACTGCAAAATGTGGGTAGAATATTATACCCAACAGAGTTTACTTTTGTTTGTTCCAAAGTCAAAAGACACAATGCATCACTTTTTGTAGTGACTTGCGTGGATAGTAAAATAATGCTTATAAAAAATTTCATAAATTCTTAATGGGAATAAAAAAATACGGCCTGCCTTTCATTGAATTGAGGCAATGGTTATTATATGGAGTGTGTTAGCTATGTTTATTGCCCACAACGGATTACAACCTACGCAATTACTGCATCTGTGTTTCTTAGATACTTTATAAAAATAAGTGAAAGCACATGCTTCGACTTTGTGCGTGTACCCACTCCAAGATTTCATGGAGCGTGGACATCAGCTAAATATAATATGGTGTTATTAATAGCAAACAGCTTAAAGCGAATGCAAACACAGTAAATTGTGAGAAAAATAGTTATACAGTGGAGAATTCTAGAAGCTTGAAGGACGTCTTTGTACCTACCCACTAATCAGAGAATTTGAATCAGAGCAAGAGTTATAGTTAGGCAGTCAATTTTGGAGTACATAATGTCGTCTTTTACAAATATATACATATGGCTCTCAGTTTTTACTTACTTCCAGTAAGGAAGCGTTTTTGGTATTATGTCTATGCATATTATTATGTAGAAGTGGGTAGTGGCTCATTCCTATACGTTTGCTGGTACGCTGCAATTGCTCAGATGGTAACTAACTTTCACATTTTCCTTTGCCATCTCTAATTTATCATGGACGCACGGAAATTCATGTGTTAGAGGTATAGAAAGCGGATGTTTTTTTCTCGTTTTCATCCACTGTGATTATCATGCAGAATGATCTTTTGAAGAGACTGGGAGTTACAAAAATTGTACACTATGGGCCGCATGGGAGGGAGGCAGTGGGTGGAAAAAGTAGAGTTTCAATAAATGAGCATGATAACAAGAAGAGATAGGATCCCATGAGAGATAAAAAGAAAATTTTCTTAGCCAACTTTAGCTTCATTCATTCACCGTATATTTCTTCTTTATGTCACATTCTATTCAGTTTATCCCTCTGTCTCAAATGCATTCAGTGGGGCCGAAAACTATAGATACATTTTTTTTCGTGCGTCATATTGTAACTGTATACGTAAAATTGTACAAAACATTGAAATTTCTAGACTGAAATGAAAACCATCGATACTGCTCAAGCTTTTAGTGGAAAATCACTTGGGCGATCAAATTTTTCTTGCCAATTGAATTGAATGAAAATAAAAAGAACTGAGAGTAGCCATGAGCATTTGTGAGCTATTCAGGAACTAATTCTTATTGGATCGATGTCGAAAGCAACTGTCTATAGATTGAAAAAGAGACTCCCTTAGTTCCTGGCAAACATTCTGACTGACTGACAAAGCCCACTTACAATGGATTGAGTATGAGACGGGATTGTTTTTCCGTTTCTGTATCTCCTTCAAAATCTAACTTTGCGTACCTAATCGTGCCCTTGATTTTTGGCCAAAAGGAAAGTTTTCTCCCATTACTTCCGCTCTGATTTCAGTCCCAGGAATCCTCCTGCATTAGCGGTCTCCTTTATATGGCAGGTTTGCCGAGTAATAATAAAGCTGCTCTTTCGCACTCCCTATGAATTAGACGGGAAAGTTAGACGATGATGATAGAACTATGGGGGCTTCCACTAATCCAGTCTTCATGCATGACTCGCACGTTTCTCATTCCACTCTCAAAAGTAGTTTGGAACAACCCGATGGTTTATACACTTGGGAAGCATAGGCACATGGAATTCTCAGATACCAAAAGGAAAGTAATAATGATAGTAGTTACTGCAGTCTTTATTGTGTGAAAGTTTGTGGTAAAAAGTAGATATTTTCATTCCAACTACAAAGACCCTACCACATTCATGTATAGAAACTTATCATCCCATTCATAAAAGATATGCTCACTACGAACATGATAAATCTGTTCTTCCACACACCAAATCAAACTGCAGTCTAAATCTCTGCACAAGACTCGCTAAAGTTAATATTGCCTGAGCGTATGAGTGGGTGTAAAGTTTAACATGTTCCACTGGTTGAATACATTCAAAAAATTGAATCCACTCATTCTCACCTGAGTGACAATTTGAATGCAATGTAAAAAAGTCGACAGATTTGAACCTATGATGTGTTGAATAGGAACACTCGTAGGATTTAAAATTCTATGAGCATGAATCAGGAATTAAATGAATTATTCAAAGAAATGAAGGACTACCATTGGATCTAATAATGGAAAGCGTGTATACATGAATAATATGCTCATCCTCCGTAGCTCACCCAGCGAGTAATATGCATGTAGTTTTTCGTACGCTCTCTGTATACAATGCAGGGGCCAAAATGCTCACTTTCAATGTGGTGGAAAGGCGCCAGAGAGTTTGGCTGCACAATCTAATTTCATATAAGAGTAAATAGGAGTTTTGTGGAATCTGGAAAATACCATGTGAAAGCCTCTCTTTCTCCCCATCTCGCACTATGTGTGTGCAAATTTACAGTGCATTCTGTACAATCTATACGACCGCCGTGTGTGTAGTACGGAACGGTCGGACTACATTCATACATAGAGGCTGGCGAAAGCATTGGCTTGCATTTTAAGTAGTACAAGAAGTTCGCTTCAGTAGAGCGATGGCTTGTACTATGAGCCATATACTAGATCTAGTTCTTGTTAGTAGTATAGTAGAGAAATTTGTGTGTGCTCTGTTGCTGGCTTGCTCCAGAAGCCTTAGCAAAGAGCAAATCAATAGTGGCAGTGTAGTTCTACAAGGTAGGCTGCTCTACCATTCAAGCAACGGGAAAGACGAGTGTGAGTGGCAAACTTCTAACTCCCTCATGCTTTGTAGATGTCGGCGCGCTGAGCTCAGGCTGTAGCATCATCATATGGAATTGTGTACATAGGGAACTCACTGCTGCTAACTGACTGACTGACTGTGAGAGAGTTTAAGGGAGAAAAGTCAAAGCATAATATTCCTCAAGGTGTGGATTCTTTACATGAAGCTCATCTTTCTCTTAAATGATAAGATCAAATTCTTGGTGGTTCCAGCTAGTCTTGCAAATAGAGGGACACAAGTTGTTTCTTAGAGGAATATGAGATATGCAATGCTTTTTAGGGCGGAAAGCCATGGCTACGCCCTATATGCATCGTGCCGAAATCCAATGGTTAACCTTTTCGGTCGCAATTTTGAAGCTACGACCACCAAATTTTGCACACATGTAGATGAGCATGGTGTTCAGAGGTGTATTGATTTTCATAAACATCGGTTAATGGCTTCATACATTTTAAAGATAATTAAGCTCAATTTCAGGCTAAACACCGTTTTTACAAGTCTGACAAAAATGCACATGGTAACGTCAGTTACACAAACTTATATCCAGTCCAATAAGCGACAAAAATGTGAGCTGAATAGATCAAGCTCACCAAAATAATTTTGCATGCGCCAAAGAGCACCAGTTTATTTCAAATTAGGTTTGAAGGGTGCATTTACCTGCAAAAATTCGAGCAGCAAAGTTAGAGATTGTAACCGGCTATGGAAGTACGGGTGGTGAAAATTAGTTTTAACATTTAATAATTTCTGTGATGTACGTTTTTCAAGTGTCTGAACTTGATGTAAATATTGCAGTATTTGAGGAGTTGTTCAAGACGCCACCACCACCATCTCAAAACTTTTAAAAAATTTGAACTATCCCGTCCATAAAAAGAATTTTGAGCATCTCAAATACTTTGATTGTACTATCTCAGAAATGTTGAAATCGCCACCACCACCACCTCCAAACCGTAAAAAAATTATCAAGAATCCCGTCCTCAGTACAGAGTCAGTAAAACGGATCGTGGGGGGACGCTGAAGAGAGTTTTGCTTCACACAACCTCTCGTTTGAAGGAACCTGGAAAGGTCCGCCGGAAATCGCCTTCGACGATTACCGAACCCAAGGCCTTCCCAGCTCCCTTCTGCACTCAGGCCTGTGCTCGAAAAGCCTCCCCCACTCCCTCCACACCCCCCTCGGCCAGATTAGAAATAATTCTCAAGCGTGGACGGAGCTCCTACATATCGGGCAGAGCCTTTTCGCGTCGCAGTTCTCGCTTTAAATTAAATCACAGGTCTCACAGTCTCACATGCTGCTCTTTTGCAGACGGAATTCTTAATAATTTTTTTACGGTTTGGAGGTGGTGGTGGTGTCGGCGGTGGTGGTGGTGGCGATTTCAACATCTCCCCAAATAGTACAATCCCTCCAATACTGCAATCTGTCCAAACTTTAAATTGACTTTGTAAGGCGGAATTATGGAGAATGCATAATTGCCCTACGTGAATGAATGGATAGCTGAATATGCAACGTTTAGTTAGCTAACAAGTTTATTCCCCAAAACAATTAAACTATAATTAACTTAACTATACCACTGATCATCTCGATCGTATTGCAATCTCTGCGTCTGTATCACACAGAGCAAGTCATCTCGACTTGGAACTAATCGCTAGTCCGGTAGCTATCCAGCCACTGAGGAGTGGAATCGAACTACATTGGTATTTGACTAAAGCGCAGCTTGAGTCAAATTGTGAAATACGAACTTAAAGTAAATCTATGCTATTCTATGTACATTAGGAATTGTGCCGTACAGATCTACGTTAGTAGGTAGTCTATCGTATTGTAGTATACAGTACCTTATAACTTTGAATCAAACAAAATCTTTAAAATTAACTTTTGCTAAGGTTTCCGCCCTATAGTAGCTGCGTGCAAGTTTTTTCAAACTTCAATGCCAGCTTAGTTTCCATGTGCAGTGCATCACTTGCGTTTAACGGGAGAGATGAGATTTTTTTCATTGTCTGGGACTGATATACTTTTTTTATAGATGAGTTGTGTGATAAGGAAAGAAAAGTATTGCATAGAACATACTGTTTTGTACACCATTATTTTAAGTTTATTTAATTGGTTAGTTAGTTAGTTAGTATATGTAACATGTAAGAATCACTGTCTGTTTTGTGCACAGTAATTATTATGAATTAAAGCGTTATGTTTTGCTCGGATTGAAAACACGTTTTTTTTGCGCAGTAGGGGAATGTTTTGGTGAAAGCAAAATTTATTAATCTATAGTCGTAGTAAAAATTTAAGCTTCGTTTAGTTAAAAAACAGTAGATGGATAAATATGAGGTCATTCCGATAGATAACAACAAACTGAATGGAAAAAGAAAATATTGAAGTTTTGTTGGAAATTGTGCTTTTGTTGAAAAGCACATCCAAAGTTCCAAAGGGTATAATTGTATAATCAGATCGAGATTAATGGGAGCGGAGGGAAAAAGTTTTACTCATCATTAAGAACTTTATTGGTGCAGAGTAGAACTGATGAGTTTGCTGGTTCTCTTTAGTAGAAATCATCATTGGTTTTGGTTAGATTACAAATTGGTGTAGCGGTGAGTTTGATTGATATTCTAATCTGTACTGATTTGATAAAGCGGTTAAAATAATTTGTTAGGAAAACCTCATGCTTACGTGATATATCTTTCCATTTGTTAGCATCATCATTACAATGCCGAACCACAATAGTGGTTATATTATTACTACTGATGTCCGGAATCACTGTTCCAAGAATATTAGGGGTATTCACGAGCACCGGGGTAACGGGGTAGAAGGGTATTAGGGTAACTTTTCTCCATTTAAATACATTACAAAAAGTTACCCTAATACCCTTATACCCCGGTGCTCGTGAATACTCCTATTGTATGTTAAGCCGAATTCATAATGAAGGAAATTCACAGGCAGACAGTTCCATTTTAAGAAATAGCCTAAAGACAACACGAGAAAAGTGGTATCTATCAACTGGTCTAGATATACTGCTTTCACTTATGTGTGTCCTTGAGTCCACTGGTATAAGTTTCTCATCATTTTAGATTCGTACATGCCTTCATATCTTTGGGGTTTCTTGTTCTTCCTTCACTGTCATGAAGTTACAACGCTAGGAGCAAACAAAGTAGTCTTGCTAGATTTTTCCCCTTCCTCTTGGCAGCAGCTTTTTGGGCATACAGTAGTGGATATGGTTATGCCTTTGTTAAATTTTCGCTTCGTGAATGAAAATCAATTGAAAAGCGCTCGTTGAAAAAGGTACAGTACTGACTGTCAATTCTATCAGAGGCGATTCACATTCTGTGTCGGCATTCTTTCTGTATAATTCACAAGAAGGCCGCGTCAATAAAATAGGAACATTATTCAAATTTGGCTCTTGATAGCAAAAAGGTCCTATGAATGCTATTGCTATTGATGATCACAATTTTTGTTGGCTACAAGAACTGCAGTTTAAATGTAGATATACTATTTCTACGCAGTTATAGGTGGTTTTGAAAAAATTATTGTTTGATATTTTTCATGTTGAACATGAATTTTCTTGGAATCCATATGTATTATTCAAGTTCTGAATTTAAAAAGCATTGACCGACTGACATTCGAGTTTCACTTAGCCTTGTCTTAGTTAGTGATTAGTATCAATAAGAATGTAATTGCCGGCAGAGCAACTTAATCATAATAATTGAAGCATTGTTATCTAAGTCTGAAAATAGCGATATTCTTTGAGCTTCTACATAAAATGCAAATAACAGAAAGTATTTGCTCTCCCATTAAAAGAAAATAACATGCCGCTAAACTATATTGAGTTTATAGTTTGGACTGTAATTTAAGTGAAAGTGGCGCTATCAAACTTTTTTGCATACTACTGAGGTGTCCACAAACGCCCAAATGAATAGCTATGGAACAATGGAAGATATTCTTATTATATGTGGTACCATCCACTATATGGATTACATTGGCTGAGAAAGGAGAGATAAGAGAAAAGGGGATCAACAAAAAATAAAATTCTTGAATGAAAAGGAAACCTTAGAGAAAGGCTTATTGGGCCTCTATTGTTTTGTCTTTCTTCTTCCCATAAGTAGAAAACACTTAAGACAAGATAAAAGTTTGGGCATCACTTTGAACTGTCAGTCGTAGGGTACAAGGAAGCTGAAAAAGAAGCTGAAGTTAGATTTCATTTTGATGGGTTCCCATGCAAAACTGCTTACAGCTGGTTGTACATGGTCATCGGAAATTGAAGTGCAAACAAAGCCACCAGTTGGAGAATCTGTTATTGACTCAACCCTGTCACTTGTCTTTGTTGTTTTCTGAGCTAGGCGTGCATACAATTTGGAAGCCATGCAAACGGGAGAACAAACTTTCCTTTTGAACAAGAGAATAAAAAAAAGAGTTTAAAAGATGGTCAATTGAGTCCCTTTGGGATCACGTTCAAGTGTGTATATATATACATATTAGGGGTATTCACGAGTACCGGGGTAACGGGGTATACGGGTATTAGGGTAACTTTTTGCAATGCATTTAAATGGAGAAAAGTTACCCGTGTACCCTGTTACCGCGTTACCCCGGTGCTCGTGAATACCCCTATTGTCTGTATACACAAGATAAAGAAATGGGTGAGATTCCTCTCAATTGCTTTAGACAAGGAGGAAATGGAGATACGGAACTCAATGAAATGGAAATGAACATTTGAGAAAGTACAGCAGAAATAAGGTCTGAGAAAAAGAAGTACTTGAAGCTGCTACATACTACCTCAGTCAGTTGCCAATGTACATACAATGTGTAAGGGTCATGCATCTATAGTTTTTATATGCGTCTTATAGTACAAGATTTGTTGAGAAAATTTTCTTTTCCTGTGGATTGTTCTCCCAATTTTAGATGGAGAAACAACAAAAGCTACTTTCATCTTGTTTTTTGCATGATCTGTACTCTGCTAGGTTCTAAATGTATAGGTATAATAGCTGCTGTGCCCTATATGCACTGATAGAGACTCTTGCCATCTTGTAGTTGAGTGGAATCCGATTGAAACGCTCTCTCTAGTCAAAAGGTCATATCCACAGAAAGTTGCAACCCTTGGTGTGGAGACAAGGGGAATCTATTGGGCTAGTTTATAGTCAATACTCGGGGGCATTCTCAACACTGTAGTATGTAAGATCCAAGTTTTTTTATCCAGGAGAAAAACAAACTTGTCTGTCTTGTGCTCAAGTTTCTTTTTCATTCAATACACTTTTTCTCACCACTTTTTTTATCCTTTCAAATTCGGTTGACAAACAGTACTCTTGAGTAAATTGGAAAGTTTTGATTACCATTTTTGGACATCCATTTACAGAGTTGTAGTCTTGTGTCATCACATTTCCATTGGTACTGGAATTGTTGGTTCTTTTGGATACTGGAAACTGGCAGTATTTTTGCGAGAATTTTGTGTGGGTTTCTATTTGCAGTGTGATTATAGTAGTGGGAGGAAAAATTTAGTGTACAACTGTGGTATATCGTTATTGTATGTTTTTGAGTTCAAAGTAAGAACAACTAAGGTTATTTTCTGGATGCAATAAATATAATATGGTCTCGATGACAAGGACTTTTAGAATCAATAACCACAGATCTCATGAAAACTGACTTTTGACGAAGGTTATCCTGATCCTTGTAATATTATCTACATCTATTTGATTCATTTCCATCAAAAGTATCCTATGAAAAACCATGGAATCATATCCACCAAAACATCTTTCAATTTTATCCAACTTTTTCTCTTTCTACTTGACTGTAACTCAGTTTTTCTTGGTTTTCACTCGCAACAAAATTTGGGAGAAATATAGAAAGCCAGAAAAGTTCCTTCAAAAACCTTATAAAGGAATATTAGTAAGTTCTACTACTTCTTATACTAAATACTGTGCGTATTTATATAAGGAAAAACAGTGCTATAAAGTTTTAACCAAGTTTACCTATAGATGACCTATTTTATGCTTGGGAGAAGTTCATTCAAACCATTCTGTGGAAAGCCAGCTTTTCCACAACAAATACTTGCATTGTGTTAGCGGAATAATACATTTTCACACGGGAGATATTACATATTTCTTCCGTTTCACTCCCCTTGAAAAACTACTTGTTGTTCGTACGTGGGTTCACGGAATGGTGTTAAATGAGTTTCTCACCGGAAAAAAAGTGAATGAAGTTTCACCTACGCTTTTTAGCATTTCTAATAAAAAAGTGTTTTTTGAGAATCCACCACCTGTGTACACTTTAAATACATACATATTGCTGCACGTAAGCCTTTTTGAGCAGAGCACAAGTGAAAAAACCAATCTCAAAATGTAGAGTGGAAAAATTCTTTTGGCAAAAGATCAGGTGGCTAGTCCAGGTTTCAATACTTGTCAGTGACTAGTCAATGCCCATGATGGCCCCCTGAACTACCACAAATCAACAGTAATTGAATTGGAAAACAATAAATAATGTAATCATCAGTAGTTTTTGGCATTATTAGCTTTAAAAGGCGCTTTACTGTGTGGAGAGCAAAGGGGAAAGCAAGCACACAAATACAATGGAAACGAAATGAAACAAAATAAAGGAATCCACTGTGAATTTTCGCATGTGAAACTTGTGGAACACAAGATGAGCTTGCTCAGTCATGTGTGTTATCATGATTGGTTTTCCCATGGTGGGTACACAAAAGTATCCCAAAATCCTGTTGTGCACCAAACAACTAGCTATATATTATACACTAGGAACTTATGTTTGCGGTAGAGTCCTCAATTCAACTGTATGCTATCCATTGTAGTTTATGTGAAGAGGAACTATGAAAGAGGATTATTCCGTGTTCCTCTACACTTGAACACTGTTCCATTCTACAAGCTTTTCGGTTCTGTTACGTAGGCGGTTTCAAGGTGATACTGAACTTATGAGTTTAAATGGTAATTGGAATTCCTAATTTATTCATGTCGCGAGCACGATTAGATGAAATCTTCTTCACAAAAGACCGGTGTGCTACTTGTTCTAATGGAAATACCGAAAGGGGAATTGATTTCCACTTAAATTGGAAAATTTCATGCTCCTGTACCAAAATAGTATTGTTATTGTTAATCCGCTTTTCATTATTGTTGGAGGGTAGGATGTGTATGTTGTACATTAAATATTTACTATTCCTTTGATAATCCATGGACGGAAAAATCCGAAGTGGACAAGTTAAGGATTTCACCGGTCTGAGTGAGCCATCTGTCAGGATTAGGATGATTTCCGAAGCTCTCTACTTTAGACTTTTAGCTTTAGTTTAAAGCGTTAAAATGAGTATTTTACAGTTCTAAACCATCGTTCAGAAACAAGAATTCCAAAGAAATGATTGTAATTTTTCTATGGATTTTTTTGTATTCTACATTATTCAAAATTAAAAGATTATTAATGCTTTGCCAACAATTGGGGACAGCGAATTCTTCTCATTTTGTCTTGACACTTCTTTTTTAAACGACAAGACGAGCAAGGTGGTTTACGTGCAGTAGATTTGAACGTGCTGGTTGCTAAACGTGCACAGCATAATGGTATGTCCATAATCGCTTATTTGAATGACTATATGGATAATAAATAGCAAGCTTTTAGGACAGCTGCTTACTAAAAATGTTTTCTTTAGCTTCAGATTTGAATATTTAATGTCATAAGCTAAGCGTAAATGATTTTTGATCCGCTGAGCTCGATTTTCACTTAACAGGGGGACTCAAAGTCAAACTAGCCACATTAAGTCAGTTGTTACTAAATTGACTATAAATATGAAAAGCGAAACATGTTTATTTATGAACCGCTTAAAAGCTATCAAAGTATGAGTGAGTGAAACTTGAGACTAATGAAGTCCACTTCTTTGTAACAGTCAATTAATTTATAAGTCTTTGAATTGCTTTTACACAGATTATTATTTTGCAGCCATTATGGTATAACGAAAACAACAACAAACACCCACGCATACTGTAATATATATTTTTTGGTTTATTGTTTCTGCGTATCTATACAAACAATTCTATACCCTGAGCTGAAATGATGTTAAGAAGTTGGAAACGATATGATGTTTTTATTTTGCCCTGACTTTGTACCCTTCATATTGCAGACACAGCTTTGTATTTCAAACTCATGCGTCTGAGACTTTGATGTGTAGTTTTTTTAATTCTTTGTATCATTTGTTTAAAAATCCAGTCTGAGTCATAAAATGAAAGGTTATGAAAGTTACAAATGTGCAGTTTAAAGAAAATTGAATGGATTCATTTGCAAAAATATTTTTTTTAGGCATGTTCCTAATCCTTTATTTTTTACTTTCAGATTCAAATGCCATAAAAGTCATTTCAATAAAGAAACCAGAGACTTTGGATGCCACTGAGAAATACAAAATACTGATGACAAGATAATCAAAACACCAGCAAAACCTACATAGCTATAGTTAGTCTATAATGTTATAGCTAAAACTCTCATAATACAGCATGGTAGACATGATATTGACTAGTTGAAAAAGAATGTAGTTTGCAAACAATGCTTGTAACACTACGTCGTACGTAATTAATTGTATGTTGATTTATTGGTGCGTTTATGAGAAAATCAAGATTGATATTGTATTTGTCACACAAAACTCCCTTTGTACAAGAGTAGTAGTTTTTAGACCAACGTATTATTGTAAATTAAAGTATAACATTTTAATAAGGTAGACAAAAAAGATGACTGTGTTTTCTGTGAAAGTTTGTACTCTAATGCTAAAACTAACTTTCGTATAGAGAGCAAAGAGAATATTTACACTTGTTGAAAAAATGACGCTTGCATGTTTGATACCTGGTGAACTAATCATAATCACTATTCTGTGGATTGCCATATAAAACTAAATGTTTTTGTATTCATATTTTGTGAGAAAGAGTAGATTGTGTAACGCAGCATTTATCTGAAACACAGAAACTTACATTTTCATTATCTGTCGTAGGCGTACATTATTATAATGCTAATAATTACGGATGAAAACAAGAAAAGAAACGAGCTGACCGATTTGTTTGCATATATTTATTCTCAGTTTTTTTCTTTCATCCATCGTCTATAATATTTAATTAAAGTTATTGACT
>Ga0210040_10006630_pt1 | contig 14330 bp, 15 predicted proteins | sample CryGeyCG12114_NA_FD_185462 | JGI IMG/M metagenome (GOLD analysis project Ga0210040, IMG submission 185462) | Groundwater microbial communities from aquifer - Crystal Geyser CG19_WC_8/21/14_NA (SPAdes) (version 2) | ecosystem: Environmental > Aquatic > Deep subsurface > Groundwater | place: USA... | reverse complement strand
AAAAATGGTACGGGAGTGGAAAAATGGGGCAGTAACTTCACTCTGGCGTGTAAAATAATTCCAAGGTTTATTGTTTTTCTATGCCATTAATTTTCAAGAGCTTGCAATTTCCAAGGTATATAGAATAGTAATTTCCAATCAATGCCAAATGGTGTTCCGACTTTACGTCGATGCTTTTTATGCACCACTTCTGCTTAAGGAGTAAAAAATACTCGCTGGAAGTAATAAATGACCCAAAAAAGAGTATTTTTGGCAACGATCGTGATCATTGTACTGCATATAATATTCTCTCAAATCAAGTCTGTATAATTCTTCACATAGACAAAACGAGTAAGAGTAATGCACCGATATTCCAAGTCACGTTATACATTCAACACACATGAAAGCAAATAATAATACATTCATGATGTAATCATCTGCTTGGCTTTGCAAAATGTAGTTTCTCAAATGCGATATTTCCTAACCATAAACTGTATCTTGAATTGAACTAAATTATATATAATCATTAAATCCTTGTTGTTGTACAAAATGTTGAGTACAATTAAGTAGTTTCAGCTGCATGATAAAATTATTAAAACGAGCAAAAACCATAGTTGGCTCCTATGGTCAACACTTTTTGCAAATGATTATAAACTTGGTGGACAACCTCTTGATTTGTTCAAATTATTCACATTATTGCACATAAAACTAAATTTTAAGAGTACCACAGTACCAATAATTGTTCTCAGTTCTGATGTACATATTTAACTTACACTTAGCCCTTAGACTTAAAACTGTTATCCTTTATCGAGCCTGTGCCTTAAACTTTAACCTTACTTTTACAGACAGTACTTTAGTGCACACTGTGTACGGTAGATAATCAACACCTTAATTAAATTTGTATCATGATATTTTCAATTTGGCTTGGGCTGCACCACAATATTCTTATATAACTAAACAGTCCAGTCATGAATTCAATGTGATTGATTTCCGTATAACGTATAGATCGGGTGTGAAATGTACACTCATGACACATGTTACATGTAAATATTAAAGTTGCCTTTGTATCCGTATCGCATGCAAACGCAACCACCATATGACTTAATTTGATTGAACCATTTTTTTAAGTTTTCTCACATAAACACATTTACCATTTTGTGATTTCTTACTCGTGATCAAAATAATCTTTCTGAAGGTACTTACTTTACTCCCCTGATTTGACGGCGACGAAACATGCATGTATTTCGAACTTACCTGCTCTCTGCTCTTCTCCTGCAAAATATTCAATCACGTTTGCCAATGTATGTAACGAAATCGCACACTCTCCCCATTGCCTATGCTTAGCAAACTAATTATTTTTACTCGATAAGTAGAATAGCACCATCATATTATATACATACAAACAAACTGCATAAAAACATAAAATTAATCCGATTAGGTTTAAAAACTCACGCAACTAATTATCTAAAAAAATATGAAAATAAAATGTCAAAAACTGATATTCACCGTCGCTCATTCAATTGCAAAGGAACTTAAACAGGACACACCTTGTGCGACCACAAAACAGTAATTGGTGCACACACTCTTTCGACTTACAAGTTATATATACTTTTTTGTTCACAGACATTCACATTTAGTTAGTGTCTAGTTGAGGAGCTCATTGAACTGAGTCTTCATCCGAACTCAGAAGCATAGCTTTCTCACTAAAAGTGCTTCCTTTGGGCATTGTAGAATTTACAGATTTATCTGTAGCCCCATCTGTATTCTCTTGAGTCTGTTTTCCGGACTCAGAACCAGAACCATTGGGAGATTTCCCTTCTCTGGATTTATTTTTGGATTTACTGGAGGATGAACTTTTCTTTGTCGGGGACTTTTGGAGAGCTGCCCCTGTTTTGGGTCCAGACGATGTCCCTGATCCAGATGCTGTGGCGGTTGATGAAGTAGAAGAGTAATTTTCAACTGGAGGTCCAGAACTGATATTGTTCGAAGAACCATTTCCCTTTTTAGTTGTAATATCCCTCTCGTAGCTACCGTCCCTTGGGCTTCGACCAGATGTATCTCCGCCTACGATATATATAGATTTGATATTCACAGTTAGAATGTTGTTTTAACAAAATCTCTTTACGCTGCTGAGACGTTCATAGAAGATTTATGTCAAAAACAGTGGAATATAAAGAGAAATATCTTACCTGAAGAATATTGAGTGTACTGTTGGTATTGAGGATGAAAATTGTGAATGGCATCCGTCATGATATCGCGAGGATTCATCGTTTCCTGCAAACATTCAAGAGAAAGTGTGTTTTGTCAAGTGAACACAGCAGTATGTAGAATTTCTTCTGTCATCATGATGGAATGAAGGGTAACATGACTCTTTCGAGTGTTCTGTACAAATGGCATACTTTGTATGTATGGGTTTGAGCGAACTATTTGAATACCGAAGTGCTGGTGATTTAGCTAGCATACAACTGGATATGAATAATTTGCCTCGTGGGAAACAAGGCATGCGTAATCCTGATGCAGGAATCGTACGAGACCATGGTTGGGGTTCTCTCAACTCCGTTTGTATGATATAGTAGAAACACTTTACGAGCTCTTTGAATTATAAAGGAGCCCCAAATTATTGGAATAATATTTGAGTGAGAACCGCATCTCAAAACGTACCTTGAGACTACTGGAAATACTTTGCATCGTAACCGACCGTCCTGGAGTTTCACCCGTACAGTTGCCCGCATATACCTTGTTACAGAGGAAAAGGATATGAATTAAACATGATTTGGCTTTCTATTTCATATAAATTCTGAGCAGCTTGAGCGGACAAACGATTCTAAATTGGTTTTCACATCACATGCTACAGTTTTGAGTACAAGATTGACTACGTACGTGGATAGGAAATGCATATTTCAGAGCTATGGCAGCAAAAAACATCTCAATACAGATGAAGAAATTTTGATATCCAGCTGAAATTGTGCCTGCTTCCATAGGCGACCCATCCTCATCGTATAGCGGTCCTATTACTTTGGCTTTTTCAAAAATAGCTAGCATCACTCCTGTATTCACGACAAAGATCAATGTGACTTCATTAGATGGAATTGAGGCCAAGTTTCAAATTTTGCTTTGCTTCGTTGCTTTAAAAAAATAGTGTAATATTGTATCTAAAGTTTATATTCTTTACCTTGCCAAAAAGACAGGAAAATGACTGACTTGATAGTAAAGAACTTGAGTATGGGGTCAAATGGAGTTAGCAAATCCTTGGTTGCAAAATAAAACAAGAACAATCCGTATAGGGCCAAGCTCACCGAGACATTGTAGATCATGGTTATATACAAGTAGCCTGTATTAGGGCTCCAGTCTCCATCTTGATACAACCCAACGCTCTGCAGAATAATTGTCATGAACGCCATGACTGGCTTAACAAGACAAAACTGAAGGGTGGCTTGTTTGCAGAAACGCAAAAACCCGATTGTGTAAGTTCGCCCAGATAGACAGCATGTACAGTAGGCGTAACTACTCCTGTAAATGGGAAAAAATCCAGTTAGCTCTCAATTTTCTTCGACTTGACATTATAGACACACATTATAGAGTAAAAAATAATTTTAAAAAGTCTTACGGAATAGGCTTTCCCCGAATTTCTGACATTATGGCACCTTCACCGCCCAGGTACTCGTAACACAAAGAGAGGAAACTGTAGATGACAAAAGCCTCGTAACAGTCTCGCACTGTGTCGAAGTAAACGTACACATTTGCACTGTTGAAAAATAAAAGACTCAGCCAGGAGTCAACCCCGTAAATGGGTACAATAAAAAGAATGCGAACAATCCATCTTTGTTCTTCAGGGTGCAGGTACCACCTGAGGTGTTGATATATATGATGGCAAGTTATAATTAAAGCAGCCCAGACGAATGCTCCGGCAACCCCTTGTGCCAAGGTGGAATGCAGGAAGATTTTGTTATCTATTAGTCCTCCTCCTCCAGGATCTGGTTGAATTGATTTTAACGTTAGGCTTAGAGAAACATTTTACAACGAGAATTATGAAAAATAATTACTGAAAAAAGAGAGAAAAATCCTTACGTGGAGCAGATGTGGTAGCAGTATCAATTTCAATATTTGCAGATGCGTTATCCATATTTTTAAAGTTTAAATTCAAACTTATTACAACATTTACTGATGACCGCGCATCCGATTAAGCTGTGGACGATTTGAGATTCGCTACTGAAGATTCTGAACAGGTAGTATAAACAGGATCTCTGTTTGATCACAATAAATACGAAATATAGGATGACCTGTTCATAGTTTCTCCAAGTTTTGCAGAATTCGTATGCACTGAAAACAGTAAAAAAATCTTATTAGGAAAAGGGTAGGTTTAATCATTAAACCAATTCTTTTATTTCCCTTTTGCCTTTGCTGCTTATGATTAGTGTTCGCTTGATGAGTAATGACCAACAAACTGTAGTGTACATTGCATGCAATATTGCAAGTTTGCAAGCGAAAATTAATTATATACTCAATGTTAAAAAAAGATAAAATGCAATCTTATCAGCAAAGTCAATTTGTCAATACAGAAAAGTATTGCGCATAGGAATTCTTAAATTACAACTTCATCCTGCGACAGAAGACATTTTTTGTTTTAAATAAATTTTATCAATGTGCAACAATATTATTTTTAGCTAACTTAACTAATACAAATTTCGTTATATCAAGGCACACTTACTAGCAAAATTAGAAGTTTTCAAATGTTTTTCATAAGATTAAATTCCCATAATCCATTTTTACCTAATGTTTAGTAGATCTTCCTTGTTTATCTTTGGATCGCAAATATTGATTTTTTGTAGTTACAGATGAGGTACATTTCGTTCATGTACAATGTACGTTGAATACCACAATTTGATTGGATGACTTCAGTCGTTTCTGATCACTCAACTGATAGTTAGGATATTCCCACAAGTTGTTTCCAAGTCTTCTAACTCTAAGATGACATGAATTTCTGAATTTAATGAAAAAAATATCAAATTAAGTGTAAAATAACAAATCAAAAGCTGTTCAGTTTTTCAAGAAGAAAAAATAATAGTCAACTCTCTTCTCAAGTGACTTTGTGTATTTGATCTTTGGCAGATAACCAAAACCATTTGGGAAAAACTTTGAGCACAATTGAGGAAAGAGAAAACCTAATTGACTATGTGTCAACAAAATAATTTTTAATTACCGTTCATTTAGAGAGAAAAGTCTTTTGTTCCTGATGGACGAAAATAACAGTGCTTTTTAGAAAGATAAGCTTGCGCTCAAATAATTTGTCACCGTATGTACGTGAATTGTTAAATATTTCTACATGCGTGTATAGATCTTGTAGTGTTTTGTTCAGATGTTGGAATAGGGAGAGAAACTGTTTGCTATGGTATAGATACTCAAACTTTTACAAAAAATGAAGGTTCACACACACATATAGTAGGTTAAAGTGGTTCTCATGTATACCAACAACATAGATATTTCAGATCCTCTTGTATTTGTGCAGTCAGCAGGCCGAGGCAGTACTCCTGTTTGTAATATTGTAATACTCTCATCTATTGCGTAGGTATGGTGGAAAGAGTTAAAATTTGTATTTAGCAGTTGCACTAAAATAGAACTAACTAACTAATTAAGTGTTGACAATTACTGATTTTTAAGATGTACTGATTGGAGAGAGAGAGGACACTGATTTCAATATCTAATATTTTACAGTGCCAGATTCATAATTAAAACTCAATAATAACGTAATACAACGGACAACTTAAGCGAATACCTTTTGAATGAGTGTAGAAAGACATTGAGCCACTGCCACGCAGTTTTTACAGGTATTGAAACCGAAGAAAAACTTTTTTCTTGGCATTAAGTTGCGCAATCAGCGTTGAATTTTTTGCTATTTTTAAACTGCATTGTGTTGTGTTTCCAAAATTATAATTTGAAATGTATATATTTGACTCAGAAGGAGAGATTTATTGTCTGAAAAACAAAGAAATTGAACCAAGCCAGTATTTAAAAAATTTATCAAATATCATCAATCAGCCATCGATAAAAGCCACTGGCAAACATCAGTTGTCAGCATTCCTACTACTGCGCAGAAGCAACTACACAAAAGAAATAAAAGACAAAAAAAATGGCCGGAAGTAGAGCAGCCTTATTTGGGGCAAGAGGGGGTCGTGGACTAGGAGATATGGGAACAACAGGCTGGGGAGATGAGAATGATGAAGTTGAAGAAGCTGAAGACACTAGACATCAGTCCGTTCAGCAAATCAGAAAAAATCAGTATCAACTATTAGAAGGTAAAAATAAAAATGAAGAGGATCTACATCTAAACAGTATTGAAGCTGAATTTTAAGGGCAATCGCAGTACTAATCAATGCCTCTTCATTTAGACCAAGATCGAGATTTAGAAGCCCTATCAGAAGTGATTACCAGACAAAAAAACGTTGCTCGTACTATTGGAGATGAAGTTGACCATCAAAATGGTTAGCTTTTGACAGTTTTTCTATTGCACAAATATTGTAGATGTAAGATTGAATATGATTAAGTGGTATTGTTGGATTTTTCACAGATTTGATAGAGGATATAACTGATCATGTTGAGCGAACTCGTGATAGATTGGTTACTCAGACTAATCGTGTAACTACTATTGATAGGAAAGATTCCACATGCAGTAAGTTTTCACTGAAGTTAAAATTTTCAATGTTTAATTTGTCTCAAGAAAATGTTGCATATTGTTTTTGTATATAATAGGTTACTGGACTGTGATACTAGTCCTCTTTGTTGCCATTGTCCTATTGGTTACAATATTTTAACCCAGCAATTGATAACCTCTGGAGTTTTGTAAATTACCTCTATTTCATATCATGTTACTCGCCATAGTATTCTAATATCAAAATAACTTTATAATATGCATCGATGCCGGTAATAATAAGAAAAACGTGTTATATTTCAAGCTTTTTTATTCCAGTAGTACGTAATTTTTATTGCTGAACCCAGCCATAAAAAATAAAATTCGTGCTACTAATAACAAATTTTCAGACTTGCATTATTGATTCCCTTCATGCTTTAAAACTTCCTGTAAAAACTTGTGCACCCAGTTTAAAATTCGTTCTGAACACTGACCAAAAGATACTTCATTGTTTAATATTACCATCATTTTATTATAGACGGTTACATCTTTGGTTTCACAATACTCGTACCATAAAGCGCAACCTAGCACTGCCCAGCTACCCCTTTCCGAGGGGAAACAACGAGCAGTTTTCAAAGCAGTTTTCTTTGCCATCTTCCAATCCCCCTCAAGGAGATATGCCAGTGACAAAGTGGCTGGAGAGATCTCATCAGACTCATTCAAATCAAGTTGGGTTTCAGCAAACACTTTTTTCCCAGATAGTAGCAAACGACGTGGCACAGATGGGGCATACTGATGTTCGTTATCGTAAGACATAATGCTATGTGCAGCAATAGTCCACAGACTTCCGTTTGTAGGATATTGATGAACCAAATTTAACACGTATTTTAGTGAGGTCGGCCAAGATTCCTGTAGAATGGAAAATTCATTTAGATTAGAAAGCAAAATGAAATCTTTACTCAACACAAACATATTGACAATCTGACTGCCGACTGAAACATACTTTTAATACGGCAGCATATGTTTGCATCAATGCTATTCCTGGTAAAGAGTCCTTCTCGTTTTCGAAAGCTTTAAGATGTTCGAGTACTTGATCTACTAAATCCATGTCTCCGAGTAAAAGTGCTATCGAGCACACGGTAAGTAGGCCATGCGAATTTGATTTGATGCTCCTATGTAAAATATCGGATGGTTTGAGTTTTCAAGCTTAAAAAATTCAATGATGTATTTTTTACTTACTCGTGGAGTAGGAATGGTTTGGCTCGTTCAATATCATTTGCTTTGCAGGCTAACAGTGCACATGCAATCACGGCATCTGATTTTAGTCTATCGGATGGAGCTGTTTCTATCAAATTGCTGAATAATTCCTCAGCTTTAGCTGTATCACCCACTGAAATATTAACAAAGAGGAAAATTAAACTTAATTCTTTTAGACTAAGTACTGCATTTTTTATATATTTTCTTCGGTTTCAAATCTACTAAATTCGACGCATAAATTGTTTTGTTTACTTACACTTCTCGCTACAAAGAGCTGCAAACGCTATAATTCCAGGACCATGGAAATTAAGATCCTGTATTTCTTGAAGAGTGTCTGAATAATTTCCTAAGTCAATCATCACAGCAATTCTGTTTACACGAAGTTTATGTTCATCTTCAGGTACCAAAGTATTGTACTGAGCGTTCATCTCAATAGCTAAGTTGAAACAGTCAAGTGAGTTCTTTTTCAAACCATTCCATCCGTACAATAATCCCTGACAATTAAATGCCCACGGAGATGCACATTTACCTGATGGAGATGTACATTTTATCATTACATTTTTTTGTCATGGACTTCAATTGTGATGGAAAAAAGTACTAGATATGGGTCTTACCAAGAATTTGTCCTAAAAGATCACTAGCTGTGTTAATTGCATCACAATGAGTAATGTTGTAAAGATATTCTTCAGTTCCAGTTTGTTCCCTCCCCTGAACCAATGTGTGACACACCCAATCAGCATATGATGCAATTGCGAAAGGGGTAGGTTTTAAATCACAAGCATGTCTGAACAAATCAATAGCTTCTTTGGGTTGTAAAACCTCTGCAACAAGTCCCTATCAAAATAAAAACATCTATGAAGTTAGCCTGCGAGAAAAAACCTTGAATGGATAAATAAGTTGAACCAAAGAATAACCTGCCCAGTCCAACTGGTACTATGCATAGGATCGCTGGATTGAGCTTTACAAAACGCCCTATGAGCTAAAAGTGGTTGCTCATTTCGTAAATAAAAAATACCAAGGTTGCACCATGCAACTGCAGTTGACTCAATATGGACAGATTTCAAAAATGCATGTTGAGCTAACGGATTTTTTTCAAGGGCTAAAATTTAAAAAAACTAATCATATTTAAATGTCATCATCAACAAAAAAAATTTAACATCACGATTTACCTTGAGCCACAATGCCGAGAGTATTCCATGAAAAGTGGCTCATTTGATTTATCGAAACTGCTTTTGTCGACGCATTAAATGCAGCAGACAAAAGCCCTTCAGCGTTAGAAGTATCTCCGGCTCTACTTCGTAGATAATAAGTACGCGCTAGTTTTTCGTACAAATTACTGACAAATTTTGATGAGAATTTAGAGTTCAACTCATTTTCTGCCAACTTCAACGCCTGCGCTAGGCATCTGAAATATATTGAATTAAAAAATTAATTGTTTAGTAACTTAACATGGAGTGGAGCTTTGCTGATATATGATTATACAAAACTATTTTTACCCAGTTCCAATTTCCAAGAGCTTTTCGAGAGAAACTGTTTCCACAACTAAGTGATTGGAATCATCATTAATATTCCCTCCTAACAGTAGACGCGGAACTTTAACAAGCGTATTGGATGGTAAACAAGATAGATGAATTGCTAAATCTCCCACTACTATCCAAGGGAAAATAGTGGTTTGATTGGAGCACAGAATAACTCTGTGAAAAAATATGGAGAACTATGGTTTCTAAAGCAAGAATATCGATTATTTTAATCATAAATTGTGAAAAGTACCTGACAGCGTATTCAATACTCTCTTGTGCAGCCATAATAGCACTCTGGTCTAATAAATTTTCAATACTGTTAACAGTTTTGTGATAATAAGCTCTAGACAGCTCTACAAGTAATGGTTCATATGTTGGGTGATCTTTAAGTAACTCTTTGAAGCAAACGATTGCTTGCTCATCATCTCCACTGGCCTGTGGTTTAAAACACCGTCTTATTTACAACTTTAAAATGTACTAGCAAAAAAATTGACCCAATGTGTTACCTGATAGACTGTTCCAATACGTAACTTGGAATATAATGGATCAGCTCCGTTTTCTAAAGCACGTTCGTAACATTTGATTGCGGAATGAAGTGAGCCACGGGTGAAATAAGCATCGGCTAAACTTTCCAGCATATACCTTTTAATGCATAAAATGTAGTTTTTTATGACCACAGAAGTAATTATTACTATGCTACACGTTACGCTTCAGACGTTTCGACTTTCGTTTCGACTCGTTCTAGATTAAAAAAAAATATTTCAAGATTGATGAGCTGAGAACTTACGGATCCGGTTTTGGAGTCCGTGTGGCGTATTGTAGGCAATTTACAGCTTTATTCGTTTCGCCAGTTTGTAAATGTAACATTCCTAACCGAACCCACGCCCAGAGCCCAGCAGATTTTCTTAAAGTTTTTGTAGCAGTAGTTAGATGCTCTTTATGTTCTTTCAAAAGATCCAATGAAAAGTAGACATCGCTGAGCAAAATACCGACATCTTCACATGGGTTCAATTCAAAGGACTTTTTAAAACATCTCATAGCCGAATTCCATTTTTCTTTTAGATTGTACATCAAACCCAAATACTTCCATGGGATCGGATGATTTGCACCCCATTTAGACTCACTAGCCTGTGTTAGATAATTTGGGAAACAACATTTAAGTCATAAATATTGTTATAGCATGAAATATTTGACGATCTACTATACTACATACCTTGACATATAACTCTGCAGCCATGGGGTAAAGTTCCAGTTGAAAAAACACTTTTGCCATTGCCAGAAGTACTTGGGAATTTTCTCCTATTTGCTCTGCATATTGTCTTAGTGGATCAAATATATCTTCCGGATTTTCTACATTATACTGACATAAAATTTGATAAAATCCCGTAAAATCTTGCAACTTTTCGGATTTTTCTAGATCTGGCATTAAATTTTTAATCAAGGAGAATTTGGAAGTTTTGGAGTAGATCTTCGCAAGTAGAAACGACAATCTGGTGGATGATTCTTGCTGCCACTCATTTTTTCCTTGGTCTTCTTTTAACTACGAGCAAACCATAATTTTTGCAATTTCCTATCCAGAGTTAATTTTTAGTCTTATTAATTTCAAATCAAGAATCACGGGAAAGCGAATGTCAAATACCTCTTTGAATAGATCTTGCGCACGATCCATCTCAATTTCAATTAAAGCATCCAGAGAATTGAGTCGAAATTTTAATTTAGTCTCAAAATCAGCGGTTTTTTCAATTTTTTTAAGACACTCGAGACACTGGTCATAGACACTTTGAAAATTCTCAAAGTCCATATTTATGTTGATGCACAAATCAACAGCACACAAATTGTAGTTGGTCTCCAATCCCGCCTTAAGCCAGCCAAGTGCTTCAAAATGCTTTTCATTTTCAATCAAGTACTTCCCTCTAGCAAAGAATCCATAATAACTGGAGGGATGCAATTTGAAAAGTTTTTCCGTAAGCAAATCCATAGGCATCGTTTGAATCCCTGTCGGGGCTACAAATTTATCCTCTAGATACAACCGACAAATCCATTCCATGGGAGAATAAAACCGGTTCCATTTGTCTTGTAATTTGAAACAATAAGTGCACAGCTTCTCATATTCCTCTGCTCGATTCAGTTGAGCAAAAAATTTACGAAACACTTCTTCTGGTGGTTGTATCGATTCATTTATGATGGTTTCCAAAGCAAGAGTGTAGACGTTATTTTGCTCCACAGATCTATCTGTTGACCTTGTAGGATTCATAAGCTGTACTAATAAGGATGCTATTTCCAAAGTTAGTCCTACTGACTTGGAAAGCCGGGTTAAAACCTTAAGGGCGGATTTTGTTTCTTTTTGCGATACCAGTGCATTGGCAAGTTTCATAGTTGACTCGATGTACTTCGCCCTATCATCTCTGCAAAACGTTATCCGAGTCATTATTAATATGATTTATAAATGGTGAACAAAATTTTCACACAACTAAGGTATCGCAGGATGAGATGATTCTCAGTAAACCCAAACCCGTACTTTTCATAATGAGTAGCCACCACTTTGTATGCATCCAAAAGATCCGAATGGCATTTGATTCCTTGCTTTTCATAAAATTTGATGATGCCTTGCCAAGCCAATATATTTTTAGGATCAACTTGAGTAGCCTTTTTGTAGTTTTCCAGGCTTTGTTGCGTTTTCCCCAGCTCTAGAAGCGCTGCTCCCAGATATACAAGTGCATAGTAGTTATTCTGATCTTTTTTTAAGATCGACTGCAATAAAAACAAGAATATAACTGAAAAGAGACTCAACATAATATTATGTTACTAGAAATTCCTCCCTATTATAAACGTACTTTGCAGCACCGCAACACTGTCTGATGATCCTGCTTTTTGATAGCTTCTTTTGCCTCTTTCAAAAGAGCTTTAATCTCTTTGGGATCCATTTTTATTCGTATATTTTTTTTAATTGATAAAACTATAAACAAGCTTATTCTAAAAATATTATCCTATGCAATATCTTCACCTTAATTCTTTTAAGTATTTATGCGATAATTTTGACTTCTCTAGTTTTTTTCTTCTTCTTAACAGTCTTTTAGCTTACCTACTTTACCTTTCTTTACACTTGTAATTCAAAAAGGAGGTTCGCGGTTCTATCACGTGTTGCGAATTCTTGTGTATTACTGGTTGAAATAAATATTTGAATGTCACTGCGGCAAATAGTTTCCTAAGTTTTGGAAAAATTAATTCCAACAAAAACGTGTTAAATCATAAACTGTAAGTGGTGCTCAAAAATAGTATGATTTTGTAACTTACTTAGTTAATTTAGGTTAAAGTTTGAAAGTTTGAAGCGGTTGGATTGGAAGTAGCATATAATATGTACGAATAAGTTTGGAAGTTGGGATTTTGAACTGTCTTCTTATTTTTAATTTTTTTCTTATTTTCACTCTATCTTGTTCAATCGTAATCCATAGTTGGAATTCCTACATCATGTGTAAGTAATTTATCGGCTTATTTTATTCATTCACATTCGATAGATTAAGTACTGAATCTTTATATTACATCTTAGCATCTATGACCACCTCATTTACATTCGCCCCTCCTGAATTAGATTTTGAAGGTACTGTATATCGGTATATCATTTCAATTTCATGGTTTACATCTATGGTTTTCATGGTTTATATAGCTAACTTGACTGATTGTTTGAACTCGCAGGAAAAGAGCCTTGGCATGCAAATACCCATATAATTGTACCCTATGAGAAAACTCAAATGTTGATCCCAGAAGCAGCTGCGATTTTAGGAGTTCAAGCTTTTTTAAAGATGGCTGAACTAACTTACTCAATCAGGGAAATTCATAATGCATCAGACATTAGCCCGAATGGTTAGTTAGTTAGTGGCCACTTCACTCACTTCCACTTGTATACCGTATAGTCTTTCAAAACTCATAAAAATTATTGTGTACTGGTGGACTTCAAGTCTGTATTTATATTGTGTGCATTTTTTATCAGGCAAAGTCCCGGTTCTTAAATGCGGAGCATATGTAGTCGCAGAAATGGACGGAATTGTTCAATTGGTACGTGCTATTACAATCCTTGAGAAAACTCCTTTTGAAGGGATTAAAACCTTTTTTTTTTTCTATGCAGGCTAAAGGGAAAGGAATTAGTTTAACCGACTATTTGAATGCTGCAGAAAGAGCTGATTTGCGGGCATATATGTCTCTAGTTCATAATGTTTTGGGAAATGCTCTTATGTATTTCACATGGATAGATAATGAGGTGTACGCAAAAATTACCAAGGAAAGGGTTGGCTCGCCATACAACTTCCCACTAAAAGTACTTTTACCATGGAGCTTGAGGCGTAAAATTGTATCCCAGCTAAATGCTTTGGGATGGGGACGTAGAACTCCAGACGAAGTTTACAGAGAAGGTATTGTTTATATTTACTTCAAGTACTTTTCACTTCTTTTTATCAAAGGTGCTTAATGTTCATATTTTTTAGTGGAACAATGCCTTTTAGCACTGAGTGAACGGCTTGACAAAGCGGAATACTTTTTCAAAGGACCTACTGAACTCGATGCTATGGTGTATGGCTATCTTTTCACAATGATGACTACCTCGTTACCCAATGGAAATCAATTGAGAAATTTAGTCAAGCAGTATCAAAATCTTGACAAATTTTGTGACAGAGTTGAACGAGAATATTTTTTGGATTGAATGATTACATTTGCATTTCCATTCAAATAACTGTCCAATAAAATTTACCAAGCCTATGAACGTATCATAATAGTCAGTTCAAGTAGTTCAAATGTGTAAAAGCTAAAGCATTAGAAGCCCGCAACCGCTTTAGTTTGCTTTGTTGTGTCGCTATTCCAGATTGAATTATTAATAAAATTACGTAGCACAATTTATGTATAAATTACATGTTTCTGTATTTAATTTTTGTTAAAGTACAAAAATGCATAGTTATTGT
>Ga0210040_10006629_pt1 | contig 14335 bp, 16 predicted proteins | sample CryGeyCG12114_NA_FD_185462 | JGI IMG/M metagenome (GOLD analysis project Ga0210040, IMG submission 185462) | Groundwater microbial communities from aquifer - Crystal Geyser CG19_WC_8/21/14_NA (SPAdes) (version 2) | ecosystem: Environmental > Aquatic > Deep subsurface > Groundwater | place: USA... | reverse complement strand
GACTTCTTGTTTGAAGACATTCTGGCTGTCGATCGTGAGCTGTTCTTTTGGGCCTAGTGCTTTGGGTATCTGGTGGATGGTGTATGTTCTGATGGTGTATGATAAGTATGGCTGCTTGTGGACGCGTATGTTTAGTGGGGGTGGGAACCTTATGGTAGATGATATATATCGTATCTTGAGTGACGAGTTGCTTTGTTTGGGGACATCGTGCTGAGCTTCGTCGAGTGATGCTGGTAGAGGTTCAAGCACCGTGACGGTGGTTCCGCGTTCTCATATGAGCAAAGGGTTGCAGTGTTGGAACAAGGTGAAAACGCTGTTGATGGTTCATTTCCAGCACTACACAGACGGTCATGATACTTGTAATTCTGAAATCCCACCACGATTTACGGATGTATCAAGCAGAAGAGAGTGACGACACATGGTAGGCAGCAGGTGGAATGGAAGGCCGCATGCTCACACCATCCGAGTAACCCCAGTGCGTTGTGTGGTGAATACCAGTCGAACGATCGCACGCAATCTGACAGGTCAAACCCCTTCCCGCCCAGAATCTCAGATGTGGTACATCCACGACTTCATTGTTGTGAGGTACCGAGGCATCAAGCATCAAAACATCGAGGCATTCTTTTGTAGCTCATCTCTTCCTCTCTCTGACCTTGAATTTGACGCCATTTTTGTTGACACCGCCAACACTCCGATTCATCCTCGCTCTTTGCTCCTCTAATCCATCTGCAGCCTTCATAATCTCTTTCTGTCGCTTTTTGAGCACTTCCAATTTCGCCGCACGGATTTCTTGCATTCGCTTCCTCCGCTTACGCTCGGTTCGAAGCTCTGCCACTTTCTGTCTCTGCAGTAACTGTGCCTTTTTTGACAGTGGTTGTGCTCGCATAATGGTAGTGCCTGGAGATTCGGTGTCGTCCCCACCCGCGGGCAATACCGGATAGGACACTGTACCGTCAACAAATGTTTCAACTTCGGCCTCGGAAGACGTCTCATCTTCTACCTCTTCGCCGCTACTCCTCCTCTTCTTTCCTCTCTTGATTGGCAATCCGTCCTCCCCGAACACCACTTTCATCCTGACTGCCCCATCATCTACCAGATCCATTCCAACAGCTTCCTCCAGCCTCACAATCTCTCTGCTTTCCCTCTTTAAAACGGTTCTCAGGTAACCGCTATCCTGCGTCTTCAACAGCTTGACCGCATCGTGACTCAGCCGGTTCTCGTCGCCCCTCATGCCATGTTTGCCCTGCTTTGCCTTCTCGGCTGACAACATGCCAAAAGCGAACTCATCTGGATTCTTCTCTTTTGCCTTGCGCGATAATTCGCCGAGTTTGCGTTTCTTGAGATTGTAGTCTGCTGCACGGAGAGAGTAGTCTTTGTGCTTTTCGAGAAGACCCCATTTCTGGCGTGAGGCGGGTTGAGCACGCTCTTTATGTGGACGGCGCTCGACAGCATTGCGCATGGACGACATCCTGAAGAGGTCGCTACTGCGAAGCGTCAAATACCAAACGTAGTGTTGAGTCGTGGTATGTTGGTCGGTTGTCGCAAAAAGTTCGAGATATCTGCGGGCGATCTTCACCGGAGCCGCATTTGTGGTACATCTTTTTGCTGCAGTTGCGGACGGCTCCACTCTGCAGTAGCGCAGTATGTCCACAGCTTCAGCATCATCATCCATTTAACAGCCTTCGAAGGCTTTTGTTTCGAAGAAAGACCAGCGAACTATGCAGCTGGGACGGTAGCAACGATACAAGCCCTACAATCATCTTCCTGAAGGATGGACATGGCTCCAGCAGGCGTAATAACCGAACCACAAGCGAATAGCACACCTACTACCAGATCTACTCCTACCCCTCGCCAGCCCTCATTACGAAATCCTCTACCTTTATCTGCGGCACAAGAAGCTCAAGTCCGCGATATATACTACAAGCGCGTACGGCAAAGATGTGATCCTGAGATCAAAGGTGAGCTACCAGCACAAGACGAAAGCAATGCACAAGTGTCCGTGTTCTTTGGATGCAAGCAGCTGCTATTATGCCTCCAGCTCCTTTTCATGTGCATTCGAGCAACGCTTCAAGTTTATGCGATCCTATACTGATTTTCCACAGCATTTGCAGCCTGCGCCGCTGGCCGTACCGTTTCTGCGACATGGTTCTGCCGCACTGAGCGCCACATTATGAATTCATGCATGGTTGCACATGCGAATCCTGGCGAGGAAGATGCCGCGCGAGCGGAATGGTTCTCTGGTATGGGGGAAAGGAGAAAGAAGAAGGAAGACGAGCATGCTGCAGTAGAGAAGAGGAGGGAAGAAGTGATCAGAATGACAAGAGCGCAGGAAGAGAAAGAGCGGAAGGAAGAGGAGGCCAAGAAGAAGGAAACGGAAAATAAAGAGAAAGTCAAAAAGGGCTGGTGGAGCTGATGCATTGAGGACGGGTAAAGTGACAAGGTCAGATGGTCTATGGAAAGCACGATTGCTTCAACGTCTGCGAGGATGTAGAGGATGCACATCGACTGCTCCGTGCTGCCACGACAAGCACAAGACACGCACGGAAAGCTCTTTCACGGTTTCTCCATGGGCACAAAGAGGGGAAGAACGGTTTCAGAAGTCGAGCACGGCAACTTGTTGGTGTTTCATGATGATACAGCTCAGAGCAGAGCACATGCCGATATGGTTCACGTAAGGTGTATTCGGGAATCGGCGCACCCAGGAGATGGATCGTGGTGTCCCTACAAGGTCACTCCGCAAGAAAGCTGATTCAAGCACGACTGACGACAAGGACGGAATGTCTAAATGCCTCGACGAGTGGTGGCTTGTGGTACCGGCTGGTTGCACAGGACTGATCAATTGAGATGCAGTAAATGCGCCTCAGCTTCCAAAGAGCAGAAAAAGTATGGGATGGCTGTAGGGCAATGTGGATAATTTGTTCTATGCTTCCGGCTTCAGAAATGTCGCCTGGAGGAGCCTCGCAGCCTCATGTACAGATCAACATTCGGGTTTCCCTAAAGATGGTCCGTAAAATGTCCCCCCCAGATGGCATGACGATAGTCGCCTTTTCGAGCACATTATGTAGTACCCTTGGGCAATGCAGATTGCATCACAGACCACATTATAAACCATCGCTAGCGCCGCCTCAAAGACTTATAGAGAAACAACAATAGTTCCCCTTCGATTCCCCGACATTTTGCACCCATTTCTAGAACCCTTGCTTTGCATTCCACTTCTCCATCCAGCCGGGGTACCAAGGGCTTTCATCCAGTGTTTTAGGCTCCCACCCCTCAGGCACGATCCCCTTCTCCCTCTGCTCGCGCTCGTACTCCTCCAACGCCGGCACGACAACATGTTCGACGTGCCAGGTATTTTTGTACTTCATCAGGTTCTCCTTGCCGTCCCTCAGCACCTTCAGAACCAGAGTCGGGATGTACGGTTCGTCCCTGAACTCGGTGATGGGCGTGAAGAGCGCCTTGAAGTTGAAGATGATGCCACCGGACAGCGGAAGGCGGCGCAGCGTCTGCCAGTCCACGCGCAGGTGGCAGCGCTCGGGCGTGAGGTCCGGTGATTGGAAGTCGCGGTACTTCTCGTGCGGGTCGCCTGGCGGCATGTAGAGCGGTTGGTCGACTTCGAGGCCCCAGGAGCCGCGTTGGATGGGCTTGAAGGTGGGCATTTTGGTGAAGAAGCTGGAAGGTTGAGGTTGTTAACTGGATGCGGTGAGACAAGTGGCCTGGAGAAGAACTTACCGGTCCATGCTGAACTGCATCTTCTCCTTGTAATCAGGGATTGGGGCGTGGATCTGGTGTAATTGCATGCCAATCTTCGTGCCTACGTTCCAGCCAATTGCAGAGCAGATAATACCGGCGCGGAAGTGATAGTAGCCTGTGTCCGGGTTGCGGAGCATGATGGCAAAGTCTTCGGGGATGTTTTCGAAGAGGACAAGGAGGGGATGCTTTGCTGTGACGTCTTGCGTTGTGCCGAGAATGTTGTTGGTGAAGGTCTTCTTGTCGGAAGCCAGGTTAAAGTACTGCGGATAGCGCGCACAGAGGAATTGAAGGACCATCTCCATCAGCTCTTTGCAGGCCAATTCGGAGCCGGGGAGCCATTGAAGGACGGCCTCGCCGTGCTCGGCATAGAGGCCTCTGCGTTGCTTGATACGGCTCCGATAGGTGGATTCGAGTTCTAGCCACCAGTCGGGTTCTAGTTTGGTTAGTGCTGTGTTTTGGTTAGAACAGGCACTTTTGAATCTAAGTGCTGCGACTTACACATTGTTTGGTGGTACGCCCACCTGAACGGCCGGTACGGTCTTGGCTGAGCCTTGTCGATATCGAATTCGGGATATGGAGATGGCAATGGAACACCACTGAGCTCTGCATAATCGGGAAAATCCCCCAAAGCTCTGATCTCTTGACAGGAAAAGCCGGTAAAGTTGTATTTTGAATGATCGCATTTTCTGTAGTCGTCGGTGAATTCCATGACCGAATCCTGGAACGTCTTCTCATCGAACGATAGATCACCCATAGCGTGCTTCTGTTCATCCGACAAAGTCGGTAACAGCGTTTCTAGTACATCTCGTTGAGACGGTGGGAAGGCGTGGACATATTCTGAGCTCTTTGGGCGAGAATTGTTTGGGACTTTCTTCTCGGGCGACAGTGATCTAGGTGGTGTATTGGCAGACGAGGTTCTTCGTCCCCGTATCCGAAGGCGTCTAAAAACAACATCCTTCTGTGGCTGGCTCAAACTCAAGTATGTGATGATGGAAATGCAGATACTTATAGCAAGCCATATTACAGAGCGTTCGTCCATACTGATTGCTGTTGCGGGCGTTTTGGATTACCTATGGCGCTGTAGGTATACAACAGTAGCCTTTTCGTCTCAACTACAAGCCTCTCGATTAGACGCACACAGATAGAGTCTCGAAGACCGGGAGTGGTGATGTTGCGGCTTGTTGGGGGATATAAACAACCAACAGCTTGGACGCGGAGGCTGGCTGGATGAGATGACAAGACTAGACCTCCAGTTAATGATTGAAGGATCGCGTTAAGAGTTTCTGTCAGTTCTGAATAAGGGTTGGTATATAAGACCCCAAAAAGGATAAAAGCGACCTGGTAGAACTGTAACCAGGAGAAAATGTCCACACAATCTAAAAGAGTGCAGAAAGCTCAAATCAGTCCAGGGGAAAACATAGCAAGTACTAGATGTATAAGCTTCGAAGCTGCAGCAAGGTATTGTGCCTTTATCAGTAGAAACAAGGTCGAGCGAGCCGAGACAGGATGGCTCGGGAATGTCGAGTTGTAGCTCAGCCACGCACTGTGACCCCACCACTGCATGTACCACGCCATTCATGCATACCGTAGGCGGCATGGAGGAAAGAGCCTGAAGCCTTCTCGAAGGTCGATAGCGTTGTCTCGTCATGGCCGTAACGGCTTGCAGTGCGGTTTGCATAAGTGCAGAACAGTTTCGAGGAGGGGTATGATAGCTGAGTGGTGATTGAAGGGATACCTGCCGGAAAGCGTTACCCTTTTCCGCCTAGCTCGAAATGGACGGGAGATGGGTAGGGCGATAGCCGTGATAGCCATGGCGATCAGCGTCCGTCCACCCAGCAAGGGCCAATCCCCAGATACAGAATCTCGTTGTGCCTCTTTACGGCAAACCGATCCTGTTCCTGTTCCTGTCTCCATGTTCGCTAGTCTTCGTTGACGGATACATATCGCAAAAAGTATCTCCTAGTGATAGATAGAAGGCGGCAGCTTGGGTACTGGCGGTAGTGCTCAATTTCCCCAACCGATACCGTGCGATCAAACACCTCTCGTCTTGGTCCAGCCTTCTGCTCGTTGCACGGGCCTGCGCTGATCAGACGGCTTTAGAATCCCACGAGGACGGCGTCGGGTCCTAGCCGACGTATACATGCATGGCGGCATAGCTCAAGTTGCCAGCAGTTCAGAAGTCGTGGACTGAGCGTTCGTGCTACACCATGGTGGTGTTCATCGGTCGTACATGCCAGCCCCTACTTTCGGATTCCTTGTCTCTTTGGATTCTGAAAGCACCGTGTGTGAGAAAATTGCGGGGTGATGAACCTTGACATCCATGAGACATCGGTCAAGGTTGACCATGGTGATATTGCAGTCTTCATCTGCATGGCTCTATTCCCGAGCTGAGCAAGCAAACATGCTATACATTAGATCGACGTCTCCAACTACTCCGTACCACCAACCACGCCCATTAACTCTGCGACGCTGTAGGGTGCACCTTGTCATTAGTCAAGCTTCCCATTTCCATGCCGTCTTGAACCTGCAAACCCCAGATCCCCTCTTCTTCAGCTCGAGCTGTACAACTTTCTTCGTCCTCGTCATCTTCCGGCGTACCCCCTCGGCAGGCCCAAGCATCCACAAACCGAAGCACTTCACGTCGCCATATCTTCTTCAAGAACAACAAGCGAACCGGCACAAGCGCTATGATGATCACAGGAAATATTGGTGCTCCCTTGGTCAGTGTCACAACGAAAATGATGAACGTCAAAATCACTTGAACAATTGTGTAACAATGGATCGGTGCATAGGAACTCCATGTCGGAGGATTCGCATGCGAGATCGAAGGTGGTAGAGTTGGTAATTCTGAAGGTGGGGTAAGAAGATAAAAAATCCTGTAAAGTATAGGGTTCACGCTGAGGCTCTGCTCTCCCATGAACAGAAACAATCCCGCAAGTACACTTGTGGGCGTGAGGCCCAGCAGGTGCATGAATGGTGGGCTGACGAATAGCATGATGCCTGCAGCGTGCAGAAAGGCGGACCATCTCTGCTCATACACACGTCTGACATCCTTGACTTCGGCTTTTTCCTCACCGTCCACAGTGATTGTTCTCCTTTCCTTCTCGGGATGCATCAGGCTTTCTGAATGCAGTGGTGCCTGCGGAAGCAGTCCGTTTGCTGGCGGTATGCCAAGTATGCCACAGATTGCTGTGGTAACACCAAGAAGCACAATGTCCCATGTAAAGCCTCCAGGTTTTCGAGTGCCATATCGATCTATGGTGCAGATGATCGAGCTCACCTCGTGGTCAAAGAAGAAGAGGACTGTGATGATGAGGCCTGGTACAAGAGCAGCGAATACCCATCCAATCGGCAACGTCCAGAACTCAACAAGGAACGCACTACGATCGGGATGGGTAGGTTTGAAGGACGTGCTGATGGGAAGTGTCGATTTGTCGAGGTTTGCAAGTTCTCCGACGTGAGGTAGTCCAATGAAGAGAATGATAGATATAGCTGCAGCATACTCTGTCAACCCAAGACGCACGTAACGATGAAAAAGGGGCTTCCAGCTTTCGGCGGTTGACAAAAAGATTGCCACAAGCATTGTGCCTACTGCGCCGATGACAGCGTACAAGAACGCAGCGAACGAGAGGTTATCGTGTGCGCGTTGTAACTCTTGACAGGCTTTGTGGAAGTAGATTATGCTGTTCAATAATGAGAAGATCTCTGTACTGAAAGTGGTAACATAGCGCATGGTCCAATCATGGGCATTAAAGATTGCCAGTATGAAATGTAGCCAACCTGCATGTATGAGGGCCCATGCCATGAAAGGCAGAAATGGAACCCCAAACGAGTCGTGGCATAGCGAGTAGATGTTCTCGGCGAGGACGGAGAATGGCCCAGTCACCCCAAGAATGGTAAGCGGCTGGATGGACAATAATGAAAATATGATGTTGCACATCCCCGTGCTGAGTACCACCTCAATGGTACCCCAGTTGGCCCCAGTGAGAACGTACAGGTCGCTAGCAAAGGTGATGCCGGGCAACAGGTTCGTGAAGAAGATATAAACGGCGCTGGCCACTATCAATTGATTAAACACGGTCCAATCCGAGGCATATCGTTTGCGGAGATTACTCAGATCTTGCTTGAGTAGTCGAAAGGGTCTTAAACTGCCACCGGAAGCTACTGCTCCCCGTACTTTCCTAAATGCTGCCGGGGTGTGCTTGGAGGGTCGGATACTGGCATTGTCGTCTTCATCCGAGGCTGGCGGCGTGGGAATATGCGGCGTGTCTTCGGTGCCCAGTTCTCTTCCTTTCCCTTTGGACCTACGCCGCAAAACGGATGGCCTGGTGGACAAAGGCCGAAAAGCTTCGATGAGCGGCATAGCGCTGTTCGTGCACTTGATCAAGTCAAAGATGGAGGGCTGTGAACTTCACATCGTTCTCGTTCACGTCGAGGAGCAAGGACAGCGCGTGATGACCGGCTTCAGACTCGAAGTCGTAAAAGAATGACTCGGATGGCAATAAAGATACCTACATTATACCTGGTATCCATCGCAGCCTCGACGCACGTGCGTACGTGACTAGGATCTTGAGGAAGGAAAAAAGAAGCATGAAACTACGGGCGAACTGAGGCTGTCACTCATGGTAGGGCAAGGCACACAGCCGGTCTGCGCATCGATCGCTCCATCTGCCTAATTTCGTCTGCAACACTTCTTGTAATTCACCCCATCCACGGCAGAGTCTTACTCTTTTCAATGGCTCTGTATCACGGCCTCTGTCGCCTGTCGTAGGCAGAACTCAAAGTCATGTCTGCGTTCGTCCCACGTAGAGTGTATCCCCATCTCTCCTCCGTGCCACGGTCATATTATCTTGGCCATCATGCAGCAGGACTGTCGAAGATGAAGACTTTGGTGTCTCAAATCGATCTTGTCATAGAATGCCGTGACTATCGTGTACCTGTTGTTTCACGAAATCCCTTGTTCGAGGAGACTCTGGGCGAAAGACCACGGCTGATCGTCTATACGAAACAGGATCTGGGCAGCAATGGAATGGCGGAGGACAAACGGGTGAGCTTTGATTTCTACTGGCAATGAGTAACCTTTCTGACATCTACAGCGAGAAGGAATTATCAGACAATGGGACCTCCCTTCGAATTCCTTCTTCGCCGATGTCAAGTCACGCAGCGCAGTCAACAAAGTGCTCGCTTTTGCCAAAGCACATTCGCGAGCATCGAACTCTTTGTTTGGAACACGTCTCATGGTTGTTGGCATGCCCAATGTCGGCAAATCCTCCTTGCTCAATGCACTTCGCAACGTCAGCCTAGGGAAGAAAAAGGCAGCTAGGACCGGAGATCAACCTGGTATCACGCGCAAGATTGGTACAAGCGTCAAGATAATCGAGGGTGAAGATGGCAAAGAAGGCGTCTATGTGCTAGATACGCCAGGTGTGTTTGTACCATATGTGCCAGACGCTGAAAGCATGCTCAAGTTAGCACTTTGTGGCAATGTCAAAGACACGGTTATACCACCTACAACGATCGCTGATTATCTTCTCTATCACCTCAACCTTTATGATCCTTCGCTCTACGAACCCTTTTCTGAGCCTTCCAATGACGTCTACGTTGTACTTGAGGGCCTAGCACGAAAGCAAGGTAGACTGAAGAAGGGTGGAGTACCCGATTTCGAGTCCTCTGCGCTGCAGTTCATACAAAGGTGGAGAGGAGGTGGCATGGGCAAATTTGTTCTTGATGAAGTCACTGAGGACGCTATCATCGCCCAGCAAGACATGCTGCAAGGTCTAGGAGGCAGCATGAATCAAGCACGGAAGGCTGCGAAGCAATCAAAGAAAGATGCATATCTCGAACGAGGCTGAATGTACATGGTTGTGGTTTTCCCAATCACCGTGAAAGCCAAGTTATGGCTTGCATATACGACAGATTGGAGGCGCTTTTTAGGTCAACCTTCTCAGCCGCTCCGCAGCAGGAGTCGCCCACTTGAAAGCGCATCTCACGCGATTTGACTTCCTCCTCCTGTCAAGTGTAGGAGAAATGGAGACCGTAACAGTGCGCGACTACTTCTCACCCGTGCACAGCTTTGCGCCTACTCAAGATGTCGCTGTTCCATCTGCAGCAAAACGACACTCGGTTAGCTTCACAGCATCCTCTCCCAGACCTCATCCTACAAGTCGCATGAGCACTCATCGACTCGACAGCTCGCGAACGAATTTTGCCGAGGTTCTTCACGATAATGGAGGTTCAGAGGGACTCAAAAATCTCGACACTGACTATTTCAAGACAGTTTTGGAGGTCTTTCGAGATCGAAAACAGCACCACTCACCGGTAGATATACCAACATGAGTGCGCGATAGGTCTGATCTTGTCTAGGTCATCTTTGATTTTATGCTTTTACATGAGATCAACATACACCACTTGGAACACTTGTTGATAGCCGAATGGGATTGGTTAACGGAGGCTTTGAGTCCTGAAAAAGATGGAGATCGAGAACAATTAGCGGCGCAAGCCTCTCAAAGACTATCCGAGGTGCGCAGATTGCTACATCAATATTGTATGTCCAATGTTACGAAGTTTGGCTCCTACTTCGCTTATACAATTTAGCTGTTGCACTCAAGGACTTTGAAGAAATGCGCAAGCGTGCAACTATGGACGAAAACTCTGGAAACCCTCTGGATCAGTCGTCGTGGCATGAGAAGCTGATGCATTCGAAGAGAAAAACGAGAATACAACAAGAGCAGGGCCGTGGACCTGTGGAAATGATCCGTCGTCTTTCAAGTGCTATTCACAAAGCCACGCTACACAGGGACGACCCAGAGAAATTCGTCAAATCCACCATCTCAGAAGACGGCCCTGAAGATTCTGATGCAAGACCCAAACGGGACCTTTTCGGCACGCCATCGCCAGCATGTCGTCAACTAGCTGGCGTCGAGGATTGGGCACGTGAACGAAAACAGCGGGAGCTTACCAAAAAGCAGAAGAAAGAGGCTATCCGAAAAGAATGGCTGGAAACTCGTTTCAAGCGCTTCAGCCTTGCTCTTTTCGCGGGGATCGCGCTCGTCGCACCAATGGTTCTTATGGTGTTGGTACCGACGTTGAAGTGCACCCTCTCGACAACCTCACTGTCCGTCTTGTTCTTTGCACTGACTGTAACGTATTTCACGAACATCAGTGATAGGGATCTGGTGGTAGTGACAGCAGGATACGCAGCTGTACTAGTGGTGTTCGTGGGTGCGCAGCGCAATCCAGCAGTTCTCGGTTGATTGTAAGGACGGATGCGCTTTGGTCGAATCGCTCTCATTGGTTGAAGGTAGGCGCTTTGTGTGATGGTCGACGAGGCGAGTGTTTGTGGAGTCTGAAAACTGGTAATCGTTCCTTCTCATCTCCAATCTAGGATGGGGAAGTTCCTGTGCGTTCCCAACCTCCGAGGTGATGCTTGTGGTGGGAGACTGCGGATTGGGTGCTATAAGGAGGATTTGTGGTAGGACATATAGACGATTCATGCAGGGGCCCGTACGTTGGATGAAACACGCAAGACCGGATCGCAGGGAGGACGAAAGTGGGAGAATATATAAAGGATAAAAGCTCGGTGGAAATTGCAAGACGTGCTTGCCATTTTACAGTTACAGAAGATGCTCCCCAACGCCGCATCGAAAGTTGATGAGTGTACCTTTGACTAAGCCCTGTACATTGTCAGTAACAATCGGGGTCAAGACCTGCAGTTACACTCACAGCAGCGCCAACGTCAGATCACCATGTATGCTGGCTTTGAGCTCAATCTCGATGTCCAAGTTCAACTCGATCCTCAACTTCAAACCATCCTGGTCCATCATGTCTGATCCGCCACCCTTCGCGTCCGTACCTTGTGTGGTCTCATATGGTTGGCTCGGGGGTTTGCCTCTCATTGGGATCTCGCCTCTCATCATTCTGGCATACGTGACTGGTCCGTCCATCGACTGGGAAGGTGGCTTTATCCTGTCGAAGGGCTGCGCCTCGGTGGTGTCCTGGGTCGCCGGATTATTCAGCTGCTGTGGCTGCTCTGGTTCTTCCTGCTCCTGGATCTGTGCCATCGAGCTGGCTTCCGAGTTGCCAGCCTGAGCTTTGCCTTGGCCCCCTGATCTCTGACGCTGATTCTGTCTTCTCCTCCTCCGAGACTGGGATCGCGAACGGGATTCATAGCCTTGGTCGTCTGCTTCGGTGGACGACATCTCGGATCCGCTGCGAGAAGGTGGTGGTGGGCGAGATTTGCTCTTGCTCGGTGTCTTTGCTGGTGTCGGAGTTTGTTGCGGTTCAGACATATTTCAATCGAGGGAAACGGCGATAGCTGAGAATATGGGGGAGAGCCGAGTGAGCGCGTCAAGTGCACATGAGCAAACGTAGGTCAAACGCAGTCAAATCAAGTCACGGGCAGAAAGCAATACGTGGAGAACGCAGAGAGCTACGATGTCATGGATCCTAGGAATATCTCTTTCCTAAGCCTGGTAGGCGACAGGACGAGCACGATTAGATGGTGGAGGCCAAAAGCGGCGTTGCGCAGCAGAAGATGGGGGCTGACAGCGGTGCTGGAAGGGGCCCGATATAGTGGGATACAGTGAGATGGGTTGGGATATGGTGGTCATGTCGCAGGGATAAGGTGGTTGAAAGAGTGGTAGGGGACACAAACCTGGAAACATCCTGGACAAGCGTGGGTCAGCTTGGACAGGTACGCGTGGCGTCCTCCCCACCGGCTCTGTGGCGCTGTGGCTGAACCACGTTTCGGCGGTCCTGGTGGCAGGGAATGACGCAACATCCGGGAGCTTCCACTGGCAAGCTTGGAACCTTGGAAGGTTGAAATGAATGAATGCGCCGACAGTTACAGTGAGCGTGGATCGCGATCATGATGGCTGGGGAAACTGTGCAGTACAGTGAATGGAAGCGAAAGTCACTGGCACCTTGGACCTCGAACCTTGGAACGTGGACCTCGTCGTGCTGCGAACAACCGGCACCAACGTGGAACCTAGAACCTACAACCTGGAACCTGGAAACTTGAAACTGCTTTGTGTCACCTCATCAGGACAACCGTCGACACATGTCACTGGACTTGCCGATACATCCAAGTCGGACACCACCGCCTGCCTCAATGGCCGCGAAATGTCAGAATTTCCACCATCACAAGCTCAGCCAGACGGCCGCTTGAACACCGGCATGCTGAGATGATCTTCACCGGCGTCCAAGTCCAGGTCCACCTCGCCGTCCGTATGGCCCCGGTCCTGGTTGAATCCTTGCCCTTGCGAGCTTGCGCAAGCCACAATCGGGGAGAAAATCGCCTACACTTTCTACAGTCATTGGCCATTGCACAAATATGGCATCGGGCCGCCGCACCCATCCCTGTTTACTCTGCTTAATCCTGCTTTCTGCACACACTCTCTGCTGTTATAGCAGCGACGGATTAACGTCACTAGGAGCCCTCCATACAATGCTGCACCAAGTTTCACCTTCCCAGCCTCAGTACACTGACGTCCGGGTGGAGTAGTCCATGGTTCCCTGTCCTATTCCTGACCTGTCTCTAGAACATTTTGACCCGGTCACATCTTGCGTCGACCACCCGCATCTTTGTCCCTTTTCACAGCTCTTTCTCCTACATCGTCCCCTCTCCTCTTTCCCACAATGTCTGAACAAGAGTCCAAGACAACTGAAGAATCTCAAGTCTCAGGAAACGCTGACGCTGCTGGTTCTGCATCTGCCTCTGGTGGTGTTGGAGCATCCGCTTCGTCCAAGAAGACCGAAGAGAAGAAGAAGCCCAAGAAATTAGGGCAGAAAGAGAAGGCTCAAGCCGCTGAAAAGGAAGCGCCGAAGAAGGAAGAAGAAACCAACGGCGACGCATCTGCAGCACAGAACGGCGAGGCAGAATCCGTACCGTCAACACCACAGCCCAAGATGGAGAAAGAACGATCACAGTCTAGACGACAAAGTCGTGGCCGAGGCCGTGGGCCAAGTCAAGCACCTTCCAGCGGCGACGACAGCGCATACCGAAGCGACGTGTCACAGAAGGGCGGACGAAGGAACCGGAATCGCAATAGAGGCAAAGGTCAACAAACAGCCGAAGCCGAGCAACAAGGCGGAGGTGGTGGAGGTGGTGGAGGCGGACCCCTGGACGCAGTAGACGAGGTGGGCGAGACCGTCGACGGCGTCGCTGACGGCGCGCAAGACTTGGTAGGCGACACTGCTGGTAAGGCCTTAAGCAAACCGACCGAGGCGCTGGGCGGGCTGGTCGGCGGCAAGAAGAAGGGAGGCAAGAAGCAAGAACAAGAAGGCGAAGAAGACGGTGGTGACGAGGGCGACAACGAGCAGCTGAGGTTACGGTTGGACATAAACCTCGATATTGAGATCCAGCTCAAGGCCAAGATCCATGGTGATCTGACATTGGGTCTGCTGTAAGTGTTTCTTCCGGCTTCCCCCCTTTCTGTCGTCACTTCACCACTGGACGTTTTACCGTGTACTACGAGTATCCGTCCTTACTGTGAACAGAAGCTAATTCTTAGGGCGTAGTAATTGATTGGCTTGGTTTCCATTCGTTGGATATCGAGCTGATCCGATTGTGCTCATGGTGCTTAGC
>Ga0210040_10006628_pt1 | contig 14335 bp, 18 predicted proteins | sample CryGeyCG12114_NA_FD_185462 | JGI IMG/M metagenome (GOLD analysis project Ga0210040, IMG submission 185462) | Groundwater microbial communities from aquifer - Crystal Geyser CG19_WC_8/21/14_NA (SPAdes) (version 2) | ecosystem: Environmental > Aquatic > Deep subsurface > Groundwater | place: USA... | reverse complement strand
ATGTGGCCGACAACAATAAGCAGGTGCTGGGATATTTGTTAGCTGATCTGCAGGGCAAGTGTTACGGGGACAAAGGCTATCTTTCTGCTATGTTGCAAGAACTCTTGGAAAAAGGACTGCATCTGGTGACAAAAGTGCGAAAGAACATGAAGAACATGCTCCTCTTGTTCCAGGACAAGCTTGGGCTGATGAAAAGAGGGAAAATAGAAGCGGTCAATGATATTCTGATGAGTGTTTGTGATATTGACCATACCCGCCATCGTAATCCCATCAATGCCCTGGTGCAAGTCTTAGCTGGACTGGCCGCTTATTCTTTCCTGGACCCGCAAATTACTAAATCCAAACCCGCTAGAATCAGCGCTTAATTCCCGAGTTCACGTTAATTTAAGTTTTAAGCTTAATTTCTTCTAAATTGATAAACAAACAAGACCGAAACAGCAGGTAGGCAAAATATGAAGGGAACAAATATTCAAAAAATCATATAAAAGAAAAAGCTCCACGATGCGGAGCTTTTTCTTTTATATACTAAGTTATTTCTAGCTGTAAGATGGTTTATCGATGCTGGGTTTGTTTGTATTCCGGTTAGGATGGCTGCCCAGTTTTACATTAATTCCTGGTTCATCTTCCCCATCAATATATTTTTCCCGCAGCTCTTCGTGCAAATCACTCTCACTATCCGGATTCACCGGTTTAAAACCGGCTTCGCTTTGCCCAGTGCCAGCCGGATCGCCGGTGTTTTCTTTTGACTGTTTATTCGTGGAATTACTTTTATATGGCATCTTTCCCTCCTTTTTTAAATTAGATTAAATATCATCATCCTCTTCGTCAAAATCTTCATCCAAATCAACGTCATCATCTAAGTCAACGTCGTCCAGGTCGGTGTCGTCAAAATCGGTATCTAAATCATCGTCGGCAATTTCGCTTACATCTATATCATTATCGCCTAAATCATCGTCATCGTCAATTAAATCATCGTCGTCATCGCCACCAATACGAGCAGTAGGAGCAACGGCCGTAGTGCCTCTGCCAGCTTGTTGCGCAATGGTTTGTAAACCATCAGTATGGGTATTCGGATTTGCGGTATCTTCGTTCATCGACAAAGAAGTAGAGCCATCGCTGGAATCAGTACCAAAACCGTTGCGGCCATCGCGGTCGCCAAAACCGCCCCGGGCAGCATCATTCTTTGGGGGATCAGCACCTGGTATAATGTGCCCGGCCTGCATTTCTTCGTAATCTGTGTTGCTTTCGATAACCCGAACGCGTCTTTCGGTACTAGTTTTAAGTGGTGCCATATCCTGCTTAGTTAATTTTTAGAGTTAAAGTTTAAAGCGTGTTATAAGGTAAGTGTACGTCTGTTTTGGTTTTTACTGATTTTTACTAGTTGAGGTTCTGCTTTTTTAACCTGCTACCATTTCGCCGCCGTTTACATGTATTACTTGCCCGGTTATATAAGATCCATCAGCCGAGGCCAGAAATACATAGGCCGGCGCTACTTCGGAAGGTTGACCGGGGCGGCCTAAGGGCGTATCCTGGCCAAACTCTTCTACTTTGCTCAGGGTTGCCGGAATAAGCGGCGTCCAGATGGGGCCGGGGGCAACCGCATTTACCCGAATGCCTTTTTTGGCCAGGTTCTGCGACAACGAACGGGTAAAAGTAGTAATAGCCCCCTTGGTAGAAGCATAATCCAGTAAATGGGTACTGCCTCTAAAAGAAGTAACCGAAGTGGTATTAATAATAGAATCGCCTTTTTGCAAATGCTTTAAAGCCGCCTGCGCAACAAAAAAGTAAGCAAAAATATTCGTCCGGAAGGTTTTTTCCAGTTGCTCCGCTGTTATTTCTTCCAGGTTATCTTTTTCGTGTTGCTCCGCCGCGTTATTTACCAGAATGTTCAGGCCGCCTAACTCGCTTACGGTACGTTCTACTATATCTTTGCAAAATTGTTCTTCCCGCAAATCGCCGGGCAACAGCAAACATTTATGACCTTCTTTCTCGATCATCTGCTTTGTATCCTGGGCATCCTGATCTTCGCTTAAATACACAATGGCCACATCGGCTCCTTCGCGGGCAAAATGCACCGCTACTGCCCGGCCAATACCGCTATCACCGCCGGTAATTAAAGCTACTTTTCCGGCTAATTTATCGCTGCCTTTATAAGTATCCCGAATTATCTCCGGCTCCGGATTCATTTTGTGTTCTTGCCCAGGTTGATCAGCCTGGTGCTGATCTGGTAAAGAGCTTGGCTTATTTTCCATAGTACCGCAAATTTCTAGCGTTAAGTGCTTTTAAAAGGGTTTTCTATACGCGCTTCTATAACCGTGGTTATGCCTTATTTCATCTTTTCGCTAAAAAATAACCTATTCCTGTTTTTGGACCTTTATCTTTATTTAAAAGTAAATAATCAACAAGTTTTATATCTAAGAATGTGGTTAGAAGAAAAAGATAAATTGCGGCGCAATTTTATATTTAAAGACTTTAAAGAAGCGTTTGCTTTCATGGCAGAGATAGCAGCGGCGGCCGAAAAACTGAATCATCATCCGGAATGAACCAACAGCTATAATAAAGTAAGTATTACCTTATATACCCATGAGGCCGGTAGTATTATTACGGAACGGGATTATAGATTAGCTGCCGCCATAGATGTAATAGCGGCAACTATAAAACCCCAGAATCCGGTTACGGAATAAACTAAAAATACCGGAACCGGCCGCCTTAGTCTAAATCTGTAAACGGAATTCTTTACCTTTGAACCATGTCAGTTGACGAAGAAACAAGACTTTATCTGGTGCCAACGCCGATTGGTAACCTGGAAGATATTACGCTCCGGGCCATCCGGGTTTTAAAAGAAGTAGATACGGTACTGGCCGAAGATACCCGCACCAGCGGCAAGTTGCTTCACCACCTAGGCATTGATAAGCGCATGCACAGCCACCACCTGCACAACGAACACAAAGCCGTAGCGCACCTGATTGAGCGTTTAAGCAAAGGCGAAAAAATGGCTTTGGTTTCGGATGCGGGCACGCCGGGCATATCAGATCCGGGCTTTTTACTCGTGCGGGAATGTTTACGTAACAGTATTAAAATAGAATGTTTGCCCGGCCCTACGGCTTTTGTTCCGGCTTTACTCAAATCAGGATTCAGCGCCGAACGCTTTACTTTTGAAGGTTTTCTGCCGCAGAAAAAAGGCCGCCAAACCCGCCTGCAAGCTTTAGCCACCGAAGAACGCACCATGATTTTTTATGAATCGCCGCACCGGTTAATTAAAACGCTTACGCAATTTGGCGAATATTTTGGTTTGGAGCGCCAAGCTTCGGTTTCGCGGGAGTTAACCAAAATGTTTGAAGAAACCATTACGGGCTCTTTGGCCAGTGTGCTGCAGCAGTTTAACGAAAAAACGGCTATTAAAGGCGAATTTGTTTTGGTTATAGAGGGCGCCAGATAAAATTACAAGATCTTAAGTAGTAATTAGTTTTTAGTTATTAGCTTAAAAAAAATCAGGGTTTATTTAATTACAGAAGCCAATTAAATTTGATTTAATACTTAAAAATGAATCACCAAAAACGTTTGTATAAAGTATTCTTCACCTTTGTTATTTTTTTCCTGAGCCTGGGTGGGCAAGCCCAAGATATTATCTTGTCGCCGCAGGCCGAAATAAGCCTGATCACCATTTCGCCCGGGTTTGATTTATTTTCGATGTACGGCCATACGGCCATCCGGATAAATGACCCGGCCGTGGGCATGGACATTGTTTTTAATTACGGTACTTACGATTTTAACACGCCTAATTTTTTAACCAAGTTTGTACTGGGCAAATTACCTTACCAATTATCAGCGGGTTATTACGATCACTTAAAAACCCGCAGCATAGAAGAAAACCGCTCGGTAATAGAACAGGTTTTAAATTTAAGCCCGGCCGAAAAACAAGAAGTAGCCAGTTTTTTAGAAACGAACTACCTCCCGGAAAACCGCTCGTATCTCTACGATTTCTTTTTTGATAACTGCTCTACCCGGGCCCGCGATTTATTTAAGAAAACTACCCCCGGCCATATCATTTTTCCACAAGAAATTAAAGGTGAACAAATGAGCTTCCGGCAAATGGTAGGCATTTACCAGACACCGCATCCCTGGGCCGATTTCGGGGTAGACCTGGTAATGGGGCTGCCTTCTGACCGGCTAGCCACGCCCTGGGAGTACATGTTTCTACCGGATTATTTAATGCAAGGCTTTGCTGAAACCCGGATAAACCGGCCAGCCGCTGATAGTTTAGGGCTTGCATCGGGTCTGCAGCCTTTCGTAAAAGAAACAAACCAGGTTTTTAAAGCTTCTGTAGTACCGGTTGCCAGCACTTTTATTACTCCGCTGCTGGTATTTTGGGTTTTATTTATAGCAGTAGCGGTCTATACTTTTTTTCAGGTTAAAAACCACCGGATTTCCCATTCCCTGGATATCTTTTTGTTTGGTTTAGTGGGTTTATTGGGTTGTATACTGCTTTTTTTATGGGTGGGCACCGATCATAAAGCGTTTGCCAATAACCTGAATGTGTTCTGGGCCTTGCCTTTGCATTTGCCGGTTGCTTTTATGCTGATGCAAAAAGAAAAACCCAGGTTTTTAAAAATGTATTTCCTGGCTACAACGCTACTGCTGATAATAATTGCTATTGCCTGGAAAATTTTACCCCAGGAGTTTCATCCGGCCGTATACCCAATTGTACTAGTGCTGATGCTGCGCGCTTGGTTTATATCTAAATCGAGTTCCTCGCTCAAACGCACCTCTAATCCGTACAAGTAAATTTTAAAGCTACCTACAAACCATGAATTTAACAGAACTTTGCCAGCAGGTTATTGCTATTGCTAAAAATGCCGGCGCTTTTATCCGTACCGAAGCCAGTTCTTTCGACCGCAGAAAAATAGAGCACAAAGGCCTGAACGATATGGTTTCTTACGTAGATAAACAAGCCGAAATAATGATAGTGGAAGGGCTGCAAAAGCTAATGCCCGATTCCGGCTTTATTACGGAAGAAGGCACCGTGCAGGAAAAACATGCGGTTTATAACTGGGTAATCGACCCCTTGGATGGTACGACCAACTTTATTCACGGCGTACCTGTATTCTGCGTGAGCATTGGCCTGGTAGAGCGCGACGAAGTAGTATTGGGCGTGGTGTACGAAATAAATAAAGACGAATGTTTTTATGCGACTAAAAACAACGGAGCGTTCTTAAACGGCGAGCCTATTAAGGTTTCCGATATCTCGTACTTAGCGGGCAGTTTAATGGTAACGGGTTATCCTTATACCGACTTTGGCCGCCTGCCCGATTACTTGCAAATGCTGGGTGCCTTCATGGGCAAATCGCACGGGGTACGTCGCTTGGGCTCAGCTGCTGCCGATTTGGCCTACGTGGCCTGCGGGCGCTTCGAAGGCTTTTTTGAATATAACCTGAAGCCCTGGGACGTGGCCGCCGGCGTAATTATTGTGCGTGAAGCCGGCGGACGGGTAACCAATTTTTGGGGTGGGGGAGAACCGGTTTTCGGGCAGGAACTGTTGGCTACGAATACCCTTATTCACGATGAAACCAGCCATTTGATATTAACTTACTGGGATAAAACCGAAAAGTAAACTTTTTGCTATTTTTAAAAGTTCTTACAACAACATGATACAGCACTTAATCATATTTCTCGTTTTTATAGCGGCTGCTTTTTATGTAGGCCGGCTTATTTACCAGCAATTTACCGCCAAATCTGGTTGTGCCAAAGGTTGCGGCGGGGCTTGTTCCACCATTAATTTAGAGCAGATTGAGCAGAAAATAAAAGCTTCGGCGCGCGTTTAGTTAATTTGTATTTTATCTCTATTCGCGGTACTGCCGGTAAAGTATCCCTAATTTTTTCTCCTCTTTCGGACTAACTTGTTTTGATTTTTACGTATAGTTGCTATACTATATTTGGTACAGAACGATAAACGATATACTGCTATGCAAGACAAAAAAGAATTAACAACCCAGGTAAAAGTAGAAGCACGCCTAAACGAAGAAGGTTTTACAAAAGATTTCCGGGTAGCTGATGGTCGCCTTTGCTCTTATGATAACGATAAAACTTATGGCCCCGAAGAAGTAAAGATTATAGACTTTTATCGTTTCGAAGGTGAAACCAATCCCGATGATATGGCGATTTTGTACGCTATTGAATGTAACGATGGCACCAAAGGTTCTATTTCTAATTCTTACGGTCCTATGGCCGATAGCGATATCGACGCATTTTTAGTGCAAGTAGAGGATTTAGGTAAAAATCTGGACAAGAACTAAGGATTTAGCTTTAAAATTTGATTTTAAATTGAAAAGCGGGAGGTAAATATTACTTCCCGCTTTTTTGTTATTCTTCCGATGCTGATCCTTCACCATCGGTAGCTTTTAAAATAGTTAATTGTTGGTTTAGCTTTTCCCCGCCTTTTATACCAAAATCCAAGGTCCGGATAGGGAACGGAATCTGCACATCATTGGCATCAAACGCCTTTTTGATTTTGATAATTGCTTCGCTCCTGGCAAATACATAATCAAATTGCCGCCCGTAATGTACCCAGAATCTTACTTTTAAGTTAACAGAACTCTCGCCGAACTCTTCATACACTACTTCTACCGCTCTTTTTTCTACCATGCCTTTTATACCGGTCATGGCATCTTTTACTATTTGTTGTACTCGCTCCAGGTCTTCGCCGTACGATACACCCAAAGTCACATCTACCCGCCGGATACCGTAGTGGGTAAAAATGGTCATGGCATTTTCAAATACTTTCCGGTTAGGTACTTTTATTAGCTCTCCGGTTACCTGCCTAATATCAATAGTACGTAAACTTATCCGCTCAATAGTACCAAAATAGTCATTCGTTTCCACGACATCGCCTACCCCAAAAGGCTTGCGAATAGCTATAATAACCCCGGAAATAAAGTTAGCCGCAATATCCTGAAAGGCAAAACCCAGGGCCAAACCTATTATACCAACCCCGGCCAGAAGTGAGGTTACGGTATTATAAAGGCGCAGGACATTAAGCACCATGATAAAGCCAATAAGCAAAGAAACCGTATAAACCACCGATGAAATCAGATTATTCAGCGCTACACTGTGCGAGATGCGCGGCAAAAATCTATCGGTAGTTCTTTGAATAAATCGCGCGGCCACAAAAGTAAGCACCAATACAATAAGGGCGATAGCTAAGTTGGGCAACATCAGCACCAGTTGTTTCACCCACAGGTCCAGCTTATGAACCAGGAGTGAAAAATATTTATTTATTTCCAGCATGGAGAACATAAAGAATAATGATATCAGGTAAGCTGCCAGGTATGACCACAATTAACGCAAACTGCTTTCCTGGAAACGGGCGTACCCATAAACAGAACTGATACTACCTGCTTGAGTATATTTACGTTACGTTTAACTTTGATTTTATTTGAATGACAAACCGGGCAAAGCTCCGTAGCTTCGGCATTTAGCTTACCCCGGATATCTTGTATTATTTCCCGGGCGCGCATTTCATCGGTGTGGCGTACCCGTAACTTTACGCCGCCGTAAGCAATGGTGTGCCAGGGCTGGTTAGAAACTATATTTTCATCGGCCAACACGCAGGGTATTCCTTCTGCTTCGAGCCGGCTGCGGTAAATATGAGCTTCTATGGCTTCCGGAAAACTGGCAATAGTTACCAATCTAATATTGTTGTTTCTATTTTCCATCACAAAACTTTACCCCCACACCTGGGTACCCTGGGTACAGTTACGGCACATTTCTATTTCGTTCCGGGATTTTAGTAACGATTTCCGGAAGTTTTTATAAGCGGTTCCGCGCCATAGCTTCTGAAAAGGCTGCGTTTTTAAATCGCCCATCCGGTATTCGGCATCCTTATCAAAACAACAGGGCACCACCAGCCCATCCCAGGTTATAACGCACGAATGCCACATTTTCCAGCAATGGTTCAGCAGTTTATTTTTAATCGCAAAAGAACCATCGCCATTATGCTTATAGCGCGAATAATAATCAATGGTTGGAATAAGCGGTGAACCTTGGGCGTAATCATAAATCTGGGCGGTTTTAAACCAGACATCATCTACCTGCAATTCCTGGGCCAACCTTTTTACTTCTTCCAGTTGGTGCTCGTTGGGGCGCACTACCAAAAACTGAAAAATAATATACGGTGTGGTTGATTTTAAGGCTTTTTTCCACTTTACCAGGTTGCGGGTACCTTCCAGCACTTTGTTTAAATTGCCGCCCACGCGGTAAGCGGCGTAAGTATCCTGGGTAGTACCATCAATAGAAATAATAATCCGGTCCAGGCCCGACTCTACGGTTTTACGGGCATTCTCGTCGTTGAGAAAATGGGCGTTGGTAGAAGTAGCCGTGTAAATACCTTTGGCAACCGCATATTGGACTAGTTCCAGAAAATGCGGATGCAAAAAAGGCTCGCCTTGGAAATAAAAGATGAGATAAAGCAAATTCCGGTGCAGCTCATCAATGGTTTGTTTAAACAAATCATCGGGCAGCATGCCGGTAGGGCGGGTAAAAGAACGCAAGCCGCTGGGGCATTCGGGGCAACGTAAATTGCAACTGGTGGTGGGCTCAAAAGAAATACTAACGGGGCTGCCCCAGTGCCACGAACGTTGCGTAATTTTAGAGAATATATAACTGCCTACTACCTGAATAGCGTTAATGGTCCGGGAAAAAGTCAGCTTTGATAAAAAATTAAGGCCATCGCGGTACTTGCTTTTCATGCCATAAATATAAAATCTGAAAGGAGTTAAATAAGAGGCCGGCAAGATACTACATCCTACGTAAAGCAACGCTCATCAGACAAAAGTATTCTGGCGCGGGAATATAAAAACTGCTGGTATATTCTGCATCGAACTGAAACCAGAACCTATTTTTTACCGGTAGCTTGGAGAATTTCCGTGGCGGCGCCATCGTTGCTGGGGCGTTTGGCTTTAATTTTAATAAAAGTACCGTCGGTATCAATCAGGAAATAAGCCGGCAGGGTTTGTACTTTGTACTGTTGCAGCAATACCTCTTTATTGTCCGCAAATAATTGCACGCCCGTGAGTTTCCGGTTTTTAAGGGCATACCGCCAGAGTTCTTCATCATCTACACCAACATGAATAAATACTACATTTTTATCGGCCAGCTCTTTCTCTAGTTCCCGGGCATACGGTAAATCTAACTGGCACAACGGGCATTTGCTGCTCCAAAAATTAAGATAAACCACTTTGCCCCGGTAATCACTTAATGCCACGTCTTTACCAGTGCTGGATTTCAGTTTAAAATTTGGCGCCGGGCTACCCATCGAAAATTCTTTCTTTATATCATATTGTACCGCCAAAAAATCGTTCAGATCTTTGTTTGTATTCAGGCTTTCAAATTCTTTAAACAAGCGGTTGGTGTACTGAATAGAACTATGTTTGATCGATTCGAATAAAGTATGTGCCAGTAACAAGTTGCGCATTTCGCCCATTAATTTTTCTTTGGCCAGATCAAATACCACGAGTAAAAAATCAGGATCGGTGGGTTGGTGTTTTTGGGTTACGGCCTGATGGCGGATATAATTCTGCAGAAAAGCAAAATATACCGGGCTGTGCATACTTTCGGGATTATTTATTTTTACCTGATCCAGGTACTGGTAATAATTTGGTGATAGGGGAATAGTGCCGCCTTTTACCCGGTTGCGTAAATCGGCAAAGGTTAGCCGGTCGTTGGCCCAGGCGTATTCTATTTCGGCCAGTATATAATTTCTAAAAACCTCAGAAACCGGGTTCTTGGCTGTATACCGTTCCAGAAAAGCCAACTGATCTTTCTTGCGGAAATCTAAAAACTCAATAAAAGCTTTTTCGGAAAGAGAAATATTATCCGGCAATACCTGATACGCTTCGTTCTCGTCGAATTTTAAATAATAAGCCGCTAAAAAGTTATTTTCGTTGGCGCCTTTTCCTTTAAAATTTAAGCTTTTGAGAAAATTGCTTCCTTTCACCTGTACTTCCAACTGATCGCCCGGTTGCAGAAAAAGCGTTATGGTTTCGTCTTCGTACACCAGATCGGCAGTAGAAGGTTGCAGCATCGGAACAGCCAGCGAAAACTCGCCGGCAGCACTAATAGCACTTTTACTTTGCGCTTCCTGCGCACTTAAGGGGTTTGGATTTACGCCAATAAATAAACTATCACTTTCGGCCTGGCTTATTTTTCCTTTTACCCGCACGGTTTGCGCCACCGACGAAAAAGTCAAAAGCAAAAGAAAAAACAGGAGCGGTACTCTGGGCATATATAATTTCTGGTAATTTTAGGAACAACAGGAGGTGCGTTTAACCGACCTGCTGTACTATCTAAACCAAAATTTAAGACAAATATTTTTCCCGCTCCCTATAACTTTGCAAATCTGTTTTTATAGTTATATATCTTCTTTAATAATTTTTATTTATCCGAACAAACCGCTTAATACTTCTTCTAACTTACTAACTGCATGAACCCGAATACCATAGCGTTTTACATCGGTTCCTTTCATGTTAAACTTAGAAATGTATATCTCGGTAAAACCTAATTTTTCGGCTTCGCTTATCCGTTGTTCAATGCGGTTTACGGCCCGTATCTCGCCGCTCAACCCAACTTCGGCCGCAAAGCAAGTAGTGTTGGGAATGGCAATATCTTCGAAGGACGAGAGGATGGAAGCACAAACGCCTAAATCAATAGCCGGATCTTCTACTTTTAACCCGCCCGCAATATTTAAAAATACATCCTGGGCACCTAGTTTAAAGCCACTGCGTTTTTCCAACACCGCCAGCAACATATTCAGGCGTTTGGCGTCGTAGCCCGTGGAGGAGCGTTGCGGCGTTCCGTACGTAGCCGGACTAACCAGACTTTGCACTTCAATGAGCAAGGGCCGGTTACCTTCCAGGGTAGCGCCAATGGTAATGCCACTAAAATTCTCTTCCCGCTGGCTTAGTAATATTTCGGAAGGGTTGCTTACTTCGCGCAAGCCGTTGCCCTGCATTTCGTAAATACCTAATTCCGAGGTAGAGCCAAAGCGGTTTTTAGTCGTGCGCAGAATTCGGTATGCCATGTGCCGGTCGCCTTCAAACTGCAGTACCGTATCTACCATGTGTTCAAGAATTTTGGGTCCGGCCAGGTTACCTTCTTTTGTGATATGCCCAATCAGGAAAACCGGGGTTCCGCTTTCTTTCGCAAACTTTAACAGTTCCGCCGTACACTCGCGCACCTGCGAAATACTACCCGCGCCCGACTCAATAAAAGAAGAATGCAAGGTCTGAATCGAATCCACAATCAGAATTTGGGGCTGTAGTTGTTCAATTTGCTTAAAAATATTTTGGGTACTAGTTTCGGTTAAGATAAAACAGTTTGGATGCTGCATGTCTAGTCGTTCGGCCCGCATTTTTATTTGCTGTTCGCTTTCTTCGCCCGATATATACAGCACCCGCGTATTTTTCAAGCTTAAGGCTATCTGCAGCATCAGCGTCGATTTCCCAATGCCGGGTTCGCCGCCAATCAGCACCATGGAGCCCGGTACAATGCCGCCGCCCAATACCCGGTTCAGTTCCTGGTCGGTGGTAGCCACGCGCGATTCTTCCTGGTAATTAATTTCGGCAATGGGGCGAGGTTTGGCGGCTACCTGTTTGCTCGTTGAGGATTTCCAGGAAGCCGTGGCCGCGGTGTCTTCCCGCTGCAATACTTCTTCTACGTAGGTGTTCCATTCGCCGCAAGCCGGGCAACGCCCAATCCATTTAGCCGATTGCGCGCCGCAGTTCTGACAAAAATAAGAGGTTTTTAACTTCGCCATATATGGGTTAAAGCCTTTGAAAAAGGCTGATTTTTAAATTTCAGAAACTTCACAAGATACGGTTTTTTCCACTGTATTCCAACTGCATTACCTGCTTCCGGTGTTAGGGACAAGCAATTAAAGGCTTACATCTATGGTTTTGAAATTGTATATTTGTCTGATTATCGGATATAATATTTAGCCAGTAAGGCTAAGCGATTTCTTTTTTAATAAGATAAATTGCCCACGAGGAAGTTTTACCCGGACCTTTTTCTGCCACAAATAAGTTTTTAATTAACTTATACCAAAAAAATATATTTATGCTTGAAACTTTAAAAGCTCCCTGGCCCTGGTATGTCGCCGGCACCTTAATCGGGCTGACCCCGGCTATTTTGCTCTTGCTAGGTAATAAACTTTTTGGTTTATCATCTTCGCTCCGGCATATCTGTGCGGCGGTAGTACCAGCTAAAATCCCGTTTTTCCAATATAACTGGAAAGCCGAAGCCTGGAATTTGTTTTTGGTGGCCGGCATTGTGATCGGGGCTTTTATTGCCAATACTTTCCTGAGCAATCCCGAAACCATCCGCATTGCCGACACCACAGTGCAGGAATTACAAGCCGAAGGAATAACTGATTTCAATGCCTTAATGCCGGCTGATATTTTTAGCTGGCGTGGCCTATTCACCTTACGTGGTTTTATATTTATAGTGGTGGGCGGTTTTTTAGTTGGTTTTGGCACCCGCTATGCCGGGGGCTGCACTTCAGGTCATGGTATTACGGGTTTAGCTACTTTGCAATGGCCCTCGTTAGTAGCCATTATTTCTTTCCTGATTGGCGGCATGGCCATGACGCACTTGTTATTGCCTTATTTACTGGCGCTATAGCTTTATGAAAAACCTGAAATATTTATTGGTAGGCCTGGTGTTCGGGATAGTGTTTGTGAAAGCCGAAATGGTTTCGTGGTTCCGGATGCAGGAGATGTTCCGGTTCCAATCTTTTTTTATGTACGGCGTACTCTTTACGGCCGTCTTCGTCGGGCTGGTATCAGTATCGCTTATCCGGGTACTGGGATTAAAAACCTTTGCGGGCGAACCAATTGTTATTCCGAAAAAGCAATTTAATAAGGGTTATGTAATAGGCGGTATTTTGTTTGGCTTTGGTTGGGCCTTAACTGGTGGCTGTCCCGGGCCGCTGTACGCGCAAATTGGCACTGGTTTTACGGTAATTACGGTTTCTTTGCTGAGTGCGGTGGTGGGTACGTGGGTGTACGGTTTACTCCGGGCTAAACTGCCGCATTAATATTTTAATTGGTTCGTCTAACTAAGTTGGTACCGCACCGTAAGCCTTTACATCAACAGAAGCAATATTTATGGATGCGCAGGTAATACACGACGAAGAAAGCCAGGAATTTACCATTGATTTAGACGGCGATCAGGCCGAATTAGCTTATGCCAAACCCCAGGACGATGTGCTGGATTTTCAGCATACGTTTGTACCGGAAGATTTCCGGAGCCAAGGCCTGGCGGATAAATTGATTAAAACCGGCCTGGAGTATGCTCAGGATAATAATTATAAAGTAATTCCCAGTTGCCCGGCTGTGGCCGCTTACATGCGCCGGCACAAAGAATACGAATCGTTAATGCAAAGCTTTATGTAATTTGATGGTCTTGCCTACTGTTAATTTTACTTAGTTCGTTATATATTTAGTTTTTAGATTAAAAACTAAATATATAACGAACTAAAAACGTTGATTAAAGGCGGAGGTAGCATTATTTAGAGGAATGACTGGCCATTGCTATTACGATGGCTCCCACGGTCATTAACACCGCACCCAGAATTACCTGCCAGTTAATCCGTTCTTTCAAGAACAATACCGCAAACAAGATAGCAAACACCAGCGATAGTCTTTCTAGCGGCGACACCCGCGAAGCATCTCCCAATTTTAAGGCATAAAAGCTTAATAACGACGACACGCAGGTAATAATACCAGCCAGCACCAAAAACAACCAGGTACGCCGTTCAATTTGCAGCACATCGGGCAAATTCCCCTGCCAAGTCACCACCGACCACGACACAATTAGGATTAAAATTGATTGCACGGCAAAGACCAGGCTGGAATCAACGTCTTTAATGGCTGCTTTCGATAAAGTTACGACTACTGCCGATGAAAGTGCCGCCAGTAAAGCAAAAACTATCCACATACACTTAATTGTTAGCTGTCAACTATTCAATTAACCTAAAATTAGTAATTAGGAAACTGACAGGCTTTCTGTAACGGAGTTGTTCCGTTTCGTGTTACTATAATTCCAACAAGCCTGGTGCTGGGTTTAACCTCAAAAACTGTTGATATTTTCAAAATCCAGCAAATTACTCTCAGAGAATGCAAAAGAATACGGCTAAGCAAGACACTTTTATACGCATAATTACGTATGAGGAGTTAAGTGAAAAAATAATATTTTATCCTTGACAACTACCAATCCTTCAACTTCTCATATTGGCCGTACTATACTAAAGGTTTTGCTTTGGATAATTGGCATTCCTTTACTT
>Ga0210040_10006627_pt1 | contig 14341 bp, 5 predicted proteins | sample CryGeyCG12114_NA_FD_185462 | JGI IMG/M metagenome (GOLD analysis project Ga0210040, IMG submission 185462) | Groundwater microbial communities from aquifer - Crystal Geyser CG19_WC_8/21/14_NA (SPAdes) (version 2) | ecosystem: Environmental > Aquatic > Deep subsurface > Groundwater | place: USA... | reverse complement strand
TGGATGGACCTACAAATCTGTTTCGATCAAGAATTGCCGAGTCGGATTGAATATCTCGGCTGGTGGTCCGTCAGCTGTCAATGTAGGATCGATCACCTTCTTTGACTCCAAGATCTGCCTAAAGCAAAAGAAACACTAGCTAGGGTACCCTAGCTAGGTTATTATAATAGATTAGGTTTCTATCTTATATTAGTATTCCTTACTTAGAGCCTTAGTATATTACTAGTACTATACTAGTCTATATATATACTCTATACTTCTATAGAAGTACTTCTTAGCTATAATAGATTCTTAGATACTAAGTCTAACTAAGTATACTAAGCTACTAGCTCTATACTAGTAGGTAATTATATTATATACTTTACTTTCTTATAATAGTACCTAATATAATTACTTACTATATAAGTTTTAATTTAACTATTCTAACTTATTTAAAATCTATAACTTTTATATAGCTTTAAATTTATCTATATACTTATCTAATCTATTAATCTTTTATAGTTATAAATATTCTTTTTAAAATAACTTTATTAATACTAAACTAAAGTAGATAATGTTTAGTTTATTTTAAAACGCTTTTATAACTAATTTTTTTTATATAATATTATTTACTACTAAACTAACTAAACTAACTAAACTACTAAGCTAGCTAAACTACTAAGCTAGCTAAACTACTAAACTAGCTAAAAAGTACTAAATTAACTATTTACTTTATACTATTATTATACTTATACTTATAAATATATAATTATTTTAATATAAGTTTTTTTTAAAGCTTTTAAAGCTAGATAGTTCTAAAGCTACTATATTACTATAATTTATTTTACTATTAATTAATATTAACTTATTAAATATACTAAATAAATCTATTTATATATAAAAACTCTACTTAATTACTTTAAATTTATAAGTACTAAAAAGTAAATAATTATTTAATATATTCTTAACTTTAATATATAAAAGTTTTTACTTTAGTTTTTAAAACTAGCTAATATAGCTAATAAACTACTAGCTAAGTATATTAGTAAGCTAGTAAGTATAAACTAGCTTATATACTTTATAATATATTTATATAAACTTAAAATAGCTTTTAATTAAATAAAAAATAAATAAAGAATACTATAATAAAACTTTATAATTATTAGCTTTTATTTTAAGCTATATAGAAAACTACTTCTAAGTATAGTATTAATAAGAATAATATATATAACTTTTAAAAAACTAGTTTTTAACTAAGTATTATAAGCTTATATAAAGTTATTATAAGCTTTAAAAAGTATTATTAGCTTAACTTTATTTAGCTAAGTAATTATAAGTAAATTACTATTATCTAAAGTATATATACTAATAGTAGTTATACTATACTTTTTATTATTTATAAAAGATATATTTATATCTTTATATAGTATAAAGAAGTTTTAATAATAAATAATTAAAAGCTTTTAGTATTAAAAAATAGCTTAATAAATAATATACTAAGTCTAAAGTAGTTAAAATACTTTAATATATATATAAAAGTATATATATTAAAAAATATATAAATTACTTATACTTAATAGCTATAAAAGTTACTTTAACTAAGTATTTAAAAACTTTTATTTAAAAAAAATAAAAGCTTAATACTATATATATTAGCTTATTTATTTTACTTTTTTTAATTTTTAAATATAGTATACTTTAAGTTTTTAAAAAATAAGTATTTATAAAAATAATAATAAGTATAGTAAAGTAATATATCTTTTATATTAATAAAGAAAGTTTTTTTTAGTTTTTAAAAATATATTTTAAAGTATATTTATACTAAATAACTACTATAAAGCTTTTAAAAATTAAAAGCTTATTTTTTCTAAGTATATAAATAGTGTTAGATTAGTTTAATATATAGTTATTTACTTTATTAGTAATATTACTAAAAAATACTTTATAGTAGTTTAAAATACTTAGTAATATACTAAAGTTTAGATTATAGTTAAAGCTTATTTATAACTTTTCTTAATACTTTTTTATAATAATTAAAGTTAGCTTTTTTTAGTTTATAAAAAAGATATATAATAGACTAAACTTTAATTAATTATAGCTTTAGCTATATCTTAGCTAAGAGCTTTAGTATAGCTAGTACTACTAGTTAATAAAACTATTTTCTAATACTTATATAAGTATATAGACTTATAAATACTCTTATAAAGATAGAACCTAATATATTTTATATAATATTATAACGCTTAGTATTATAATAATTACTACTATATATAGAAGTATACTTTTCTTAATTATAGCCTAAGGCTTTAACTTTATTAATAATAACTTTTATAATATATCTACCTCTAGTAACCTAATAATTAGTATACTACTATAGTTAATCTATTTTCTATTAACTAATAAGTAGTTTCTTATACGCTATTAACTAATATATAGTTACTTTTCTACTTACTAGCTTTATTCTATAATTATTCTCTACTATAAACCTCTACCTTACTATAAAATATTTACTTACTACTATCTTACTTTAAATTATCTACTTTACTATCTACTATCTACTATTTACTATTTAGTACTATTATATATAATTCTACTTAGAGTAACTTATTATAAGTATCTAGTAGTTAGTATAGCTAAGCTTAATAAAAACTTACCTTTCTAGTATCTACTATAAAGTTAAGTTATTTAGTAGTTATTACTTCTTTACTCTTACTTAATAATAACCTAATAAGGTTATTAAAGTATATAAGCTAATTTTTAATAAAAGCGTAATTAAGTAAGTATACTTTAATATTATTATATATAAGAATAAGTATTACTTCTAATTAGTAAAGCTTAGTAATACTAATAGGCTTTTTAATATACTTAAGATCTATTTTTAAAACTCTTCTTTTATAAAATACTTTATACTAATACTCTAAGTTACGCTAAACTAAGTACTTATAGTTAATAAGTTAGTTTTAGTAAATACTATTTATAGTATTACTTAGCTTACTAAAGACTATATACTATACTAGCTCTTTAGTAATCTTCTTATTTTTAATAGCTATATCTATAATAGTTTATAAAGATATTATAAATAAGATAAAAAGAGAATAATTTAAGTAATATCTAGTATAAATTTATACTTATTAAGTAGCTTATACTTTACTATAGCCTAGCTACTATTACTATAGTTTACTTAAGCCTACTAATATTAAAGTAGTATTATAGCTACTAACTAGCTTACTTATAACTAAATTTTAGAGTATATATATAGGACTCTACTTTTAGTAAATAATACTAAATATATAGTTATATATAGAGAGCTACTACCTTATAAGAGATTAATAATCTATACTATTCTAAATTAGATATATACGCCTAGCTAGCGCCTATTAATATAACTCTAAAAGTACTTATATTCTATTATATAAGTTATTATTATTAAAAAAGTAATAGCTTTATATATTATTAAGATTATAAAGTATACTAAGCTTATAACTACTACTTTCTACTTATAGCTTATAATACTAATTATATTACTTCTACTATATTAATACTATAAATAAAGTATAAAGATATTATACCTATACTATAACCTCTATACTAACTACTCTACTATATTATATAGCTTTATCTTATACTACTATATTTATATATAATAATAATAGACTTATAAATAGCTTTTAGATAGTAAACTATTAAATTTATTTAATTTTTATTTATAACTACTTTTAATATCTACTTTTTATATAATAAAACTTATACTATATTAAAATATACTTCTAAATATTTATATATATAAGCTTAAAATATAGTTAAAAACTTTAACTAAATAAAAATTATATAGAAATTCTTTTAAACTAAAAATACTTTTATATATAATAAAAGAATATAATAAACTATACTATTACTATTTTTAATAGTATTTATAAATTAAAAACTTTATAGTAATAATAGTAGCTAATACTATAGTAATTATAGAAAATCTAGCTATAATATAAAGATTATATAAAAACTATTTATAAATTTATTAATATTATATATAAATATATAATTTATTATATTAAATATAAAATAAGAATTAAAAAACTAGAAAAATAGTAAGTAATAAAAAATAAAAAATAAGTAGTAAACTTAGTACTTTTTAGTTAGTTTAGTAGTATAGCTAGTTTAGTTATTAAATATATTATATATTATATTAAAATAATAAATTTATAAGTTTATAAGTATAAATATAAATATAAGTATAAAAAAAATAAAAAGTAGATAGTAAGCTAAGTAAAGTTTAGATTACTTACTAGTAGATTATATTCACTATTTAGTATATATATATATAAGCACGTATATAGGCATAGGTACGTATATAGGTATAGGCACGTGCGTAGGCATAGGCACGTGCGTAGGTATAGGCACGTGCATAGGCATAGGCACGTGCACACCTAGGCAACTATAGGCATAAGAGTAGCCTATTAAGGTTTTCGAGCGTGATTCACCTCTTCCACCACAACATCAGTCTGCTACCCTACCAACAATGTCTTTCTCGAACTTCGAAGCCGACGCGAACTTCGCAAGCGACCTAGTGGAGATATGCGAAGACAAGGCAGAAGATGCCGTCTATCACCCTGTTGTGCCGAAGGCGAAGAACGCGACGCGCACCGACTCACCATATCTGAGGCGACCAGCACGTGTCCCCGCTTACCCTCTACTCCAAGAGTCTGGCAACAAGCCCCACAACTTCCAGCTTTGGACAACTAAAGGCGCCCGCCCATGTCGATAGTAAGTTTTCGCATTGCTTGTCAGGCATGATTGACTAACACTGAGAAGCAAGATTGCTACGCAGACCCAGTCCTTCTTCTTCAAGCTGCCAATCGAGGTACGCAATCGAATCTACGCCAAGCTCATCGACGAAGTTGGGGTGAAACTGAGTCGCGAAGTCACATACGACACCGAAGCAGCATCACACACAAAGATCGTCGAGACGAGGTGGGGCAGTACGATACTCAACTTCAAAGAGGAGCACGCGGAGCCTCTCCAGATATCGTTCCTATCGACTTGCCAAATGGCCTACATGGAATTCGGCCCTTTCATGTTCTGCAAGATTGTGCATTTCCACTTCACTTGCCACTTAGCAATAGCGAAGTTCACAACTGTCGTCCCTGCTCAGTTTCGGTCTTTCATCCGCCATATTCGCTTTGGAGACGAGGACGAGAACGAACCTATTTACTTTGAGGAAGTCAAATCAGCCTGGCTGTCAAAGTTGACTGACTTGAAGAAGATCACCTTTGTGGCTACAAGCATTTCAGATGATCTGCAAGAGGATATCCACCAGTCAATCCTGCATGCTTTTGGGAAGGAGGCTAAGGGCATCGAGGTTGTTTGGATGATTCCTTAACCTGGAGTTTGGAGATCTTCATGGCGTGCATGGGATTTCTGAGACGTTTTTATGTATTCACAACATTTACGTTTCCTTTCACATGTTCTAATAACTCAGATGCTTTCCTCTCAACCAATTTAGGGCTACGTGCTCTTGGTTGAGCTTTAGGATACACTTTTAGAATTTCTATTCTCCCATTCAGTGCATCTCTTTCACCTCATGTCTTTCGTACCAAATCACCGCCTTCTGGCCGACTTTCAAAGTCAATGCAAACGCCTTTCACCTCGATTCACCGCCACCATGCCCAAGCCTCACTCACCCTCACTCACCTGTCAAGCTTGGGCGTTCAACGATGCGCTCATAGCTGTGGTTTGCACACAATTAACAGTTGGCCTAGCATACAACTGGCCGCTTGTTGCGTGAATTTACCTCACTGTTACGTCGCGCATCTTCCCAGGTCGAATATGTTGCAACTGCGCGTCTACATACCGTAAATAACAAAGCCTCGCTTTTCGAATCTATCGCTAAAAGTTGCGGCTTGCAGATCCCGCCGTTTGTCCTCTTGGAAGCTAGCGTCGTACTCGAAACCACAGCAACATCACTTTCTTTTCGCCCCTCCCTCGCCTTGCGCTCACCACCCTGCAACCTTGGACCACACGACCCGCACATCATCTTCGTCACGACTATCAGCAAAGGCCTTCCAGGAAGCTCTTTCGACTCACTACGAGCGGCCGCGCGCGTTACACATCTGTTCGGCGGTCCAGCGAATCACTTAGATACGCATATCCCACAACGAAACAGTCATCTGCGCTAGAATCGTATTTTCTGTCAACTTCAACCTGCAGCCTTGGTCAAACGGAGCATTGGTAATCACTAGTAAGTTGTTCATTCTCCACCTCTTATGCCTTTGAATGTGTGCGCTAATGATAGTCAATCTTCAGGCATCAACCACTCTACTCCATACCAATACCCCCATCCCAACCCAACAATTTGCGCCCACCATGCCGCTGACCAACGCTGAGCGATACGCAGCCTACACATTCGGCTCGATGCACGTGCACCGGCTTGGTCGCGAAAAGCCTGCCGAAAATTGGTATGCGAACGATGCTGATACCGGAGAGGCTGAAGTCATGACATACAATCACCATCGCTTCATTCAAGGTCACAACATCGACGCGGCAAAATATCTCATCCTTCGCGACTTCGCAGTCACGACTATACATTCGACTATGGCTACCAGGATTATCTACGACGCCGATACACAACGTTACAGTGCCAGCGAGCCTATGCCCCTCTGGCAACTGAAGTTGAGGGCTGATTCAGATGAAGAGGACAACTCAAAGAGGTCGTACTGGAAGACTTACCAAGCTACGATCGAATATGATTATCTTTGGCCGATATACAACAAACTTTCCGCTCATGAGTACCTTCGCGACAGTACTGCCCCTCTTTACTGGAAGGAACCAATGGCATTTAAGTTTATCAACAACATGGTTACCTTCATCATCAAGACATTAAAAAACGACCTCTACAAGGAGTTGGAGTTTCCCTCATGGCCCGCATACCCAGCCCATCGCTTCAAGTGGCATACCCAGAACTTGTCTCCCTCCAAACAGAAAGACAAAGTGCAGTTTCAAGATACATCAATCAAGATCGCGGACCGGACCACAACCGAAGAGAAATTCTCGAGGATAGAGGTCGTTGCCCTCGTGCCAAAGAACAAGCAACCGAAGCCCTCGTCTCGTAAAGACATCGACGTGGAGGATATTAGCTTTCCTGAGTTCCTCACCCGCTTGACACGCAAAGGCTTCGTTGTCAACCAGCATGACATTCAGTTCCAACACCCTTCTGCTGGAAACCGAATGGTGCCAATTACAAACAGCAAGCAATTTATCTACGCGGTGTCGGCGCTTAGGGAACACGGCGTCCGCACGATCAAGATGTACATCGTGAGGAAGATCAACGCATAGATACCGCAAGACAGTAGGGAGAGGTTGGAGGCGCCGAATATGTACGAGGAGTCGATGATGATATGGTATAGCGCGTACGACGCATCATCTGTGCCTTCACAGATGCGACCGTAGCTGGGAATCAGAGTGCACCATAGTTACGTTTAGTAGAGGCCTTAACATGAACATATTCATCACATTCCCATTGCCTCTAACTAATCGTGCATAGATTTGCTTACAACTTAGGTAGCTTTACTGGAACAGACGACGTAGTAGCATATAGGTCTGGTGCACAGATTCGTCTCCAACATCACGGCTGTCCAAAAACTACCCCACTTCACGGTACTCCATTTCCATAGGTTTAGGCTGCCTTCACTGAGGGTACGTGACTTGGCATCACGCGAAAACTCTCGAGCCTAACGTTACCTAGCCTTATCAACACCTCAACTTCTTGGAACCGTCTTACGCCTCCTTCTACGCGCACCTTCGAATCATCGCGTCCGCTATGACTACACCAGGGCCTCTCGAGAGCTTCCTCACATCAGGCCGCGCACGCGACGTCGTTACTGTTATCGCATCCTACCTCACACCCAAGAGTCTAAAAGCACTGCGAAATGTTTCAAAAGCCATCACCAACTCTGTCGACTTCGCAGTCGCACCGCAGCTCTTCCGCAGGAAGACAGTAGCTGCCAACGAAACATCGCTGCGCAACCTGCTCAGCTTCCTGAAAGAGAATCCCTCCACCGCGCAACACCTACAAGAACTATACCTCACCGACCGTCCTATGTCGCTCAAAGGGTATGCAGAAACCTGGATGAAGCTGCCTCGCGCGCCCCAAGATGCGGTGAAGGAGCTGAAGAGGCCCTACAACTCCAACCTCAAAGCAGAAGTCGACCGCTTCACCTCCCTCCAGGACAGCCTCTATCGCTTCCTCCGCAGCGTTCGGAGTCTGAACGTCGTAGTTGAACTTCTGAAGGTGGCACAGCGTCCCCTCCTTCTCACATGCCACCCTGATTCGATGTTGCGACGGCAACTTGTCAAGTGTGGGTGGCTCGACTCAGTCTCGGTGCAGTCACTGGTAGAAGATCTCTTCATCAAGGCATCAGTCGTGAGCGGTCGCCGATTGAAGGGAGTCTTTATGAGGTCAGAGCTTGGATCCCATGTCCGCAGTCACCGCGAGGCATTGAAAGTGCCCACGATCATGAAGATGATGGGCGCCGAAGGATTCGGCGAGGACATGACCGTCCTGGTGCTGAACTTGCAAGCACTTTCACGCGGTACGTCAGTTCTAGCAACTTATCCTAATCATCTCGCTGACATCAGGCATATATAGATCGCCACTCGACCGCAGCTACGCCGTACGTTCTCAACCTCAACGCCATCCTGCAAGACAAGTCACGCCTTCGCCACCTCGAGATCACCTTCGCCGACAAGCACACCCGCGGTTGCGCCCCTCAACTATCATATCGCCTTTCGTTCGTGCGCCGTTTAGCCCTTCGGAACATCAAGACACACAAAGGTGAGCTGCAGAAGATGCTGAGCCTTATGCAGAATGTGCAAGACGTTAGCTTGGACAATGTTGCTGTACTCAGCAGGCCGCAGATGGGGGCGCTCATTGCGCAGCTGGAGACTTGCGAAGAACTCGCCCGCCTAAACATAAGCCACATCTGGATCGAAGAGGAAGGACGAGAGCTCCAAGTACAGCAGCTGCGGAGTGGACAGTACGACATTGAAGGACTGGGCTATCTAGACTTCTTCCCTCCCAGCAGAGTTGTGGCTGTAGTGAAGAAGAAGGGAAGTGGCATGCTGGCTGTGGCTAGACAGCAGGCCCGCGTTGATGGTCTTCGGCTTGATCTTCTTGCTTTGGTGTAGTTCCAGAAACCTTTGAACATGGCAGATGGAGAGGTTGGTCGCTGGCGGATACTGCGTAGGATGGACATCAGAACTTTGCTTCGTGAACCGTGACGTACGCATTGGATTACTAGGTACCTGGGAGCAGGACTGCGAAAGGTTTTGGCAATGCATTTTGGTTACCTCAAGCTACTTACCCTAGCCTGTACCTTGAGAAGATGTCACACATTCTGCGTATACCTACAGCGCCTCTGAACGCTGCCCGCACCACTCATTCGTCCTCTTCCTCGCCACCACCCATACTACGGCGATAGTACCCTTGAATATGGCTTGCGTCCCAGCTGGTGTAGGAGGCACTTGCGCCATACGCTGAACCATAACCATAACCCCCATGCTCGCGATGCGTATCCGCCCTTGAATGCTGACCCATTCCTCCTATGCCGTGCATCTCCTCAAACATTTCCACTTCAGCAAACTCATCAGCCTCGCTGCGGGCGACCACCGTAGGGCGTCTGCCTATCCCCCTCATATTGGGCATCTCTTCATCGTGGAAGTCAAGGGCCTGAGCCGACCCCTGCAACGCCATGAGCCCGTCATCCGCGGGCGTGTCATGAGGTTGCAAAAGGATTTGCCTCGAAAAGAACTCTGGCGCTTCGTCATTTTGAAAGGTAGTTTTAGCGCTGTTGTGGATGCTACGAGCGCTGCGCTCGGCGGATGTCAGAACTCTGTCTGTATCGCGTAGGCCAGGCTTGACAGTCCTCAACGCAGCGATGTCGAACAAGGGATGCGCTTTTAGCACATGCTCTGACCTATAGCGGTGTGGTATCGATTCCTTGCAGATGGGACACGCCTGCTGTAGCGATTCGAGCTTCTGAGTATATATCTGTTGAGTGGGCTGGTGGTGAGCTGTGTTCAACATATATGGACGTGTTGCACATTTGTAGCCAATCGGAGTTGGGTCGAGGACATCTGCGTAACACTGAGCGGAGGTGAACAGTACGTCCGGGAAAACTGGAAGATGCAGTCTGCCCACCGTAGCCTGGACAGAAAGCTGTTGAGCCTTGGGGACCGGCGACTCAACAGCAGAGACTTTACGCCGCCTCTTACGCCGCCTCTTAACCTTCGATCCCGAGGCATTGGAAGTACCGTCATCGGCGGGCGCACCCTGGGCGTCTCGGATGCGTTTCACACGCTTTTCCTTAGAGGAGGTTTCGTTGCTGGCGCGTTGCGTAACACTACCCTGGGCGTCTCGGATGCGTTTCACACGCTTTTCCTTAGAGGAGGTTTCGTTGCTGGCGCGTTGCGTAACACTACCAAAGGGTCTACCGCTGAGACGTATGCGTGAGGTAGAAGCACAGTTCTCGAGAATGTATTCCACCCGACGCGAGATGTAATCTGATCGCTCAGCAGCACTTGACGGAATCTGGGTGTCACCTAAACTCAATCGCACGAGCATGGCATCGGGATGTGCGACAAAGGTCGTCGGCGGGCCAGCGGAGCTTGTGGCGTTGTCATCTTGACACCCTGCAAATGCTTCTTGACGTTCAGCATGCGCTGCTTTGCCTTGGCCGGTATAGTCTTCGCCGTCACTGACATCGTTGCCATCATCGCCGTTCTCATCGCCCGCGTCGCCCGCATCGCTCCCTTCACCCTCTCCCTCTTCATCTTCTTCCTCGGCCTTATCGTCCTCATCAGGGTCAATGGCACTGACTGGCAATGCTTGGGCAGTTGTGATGATCTGCCGGATGACCTTTTGCATCGCGGGGGAGTACCTCTGGATTTCCGTGTCGTCATTAGCGGAGACACCGTTTCCCTGGCTGACGTGCGCGAGAGTGAATATCTCGTACAGTTCATCCATAATCATACTGTGCAGCCTCCACGGTGCAGGTCGACGCAATTGCTTAGAAGTCGTCTTGGAAGGTGAGGTGTCTCCGTCTGCGTCCAATATTGGAGCAGCGTTCTTCTGTCGAAAGGATACCTCCTCATTGCACGCTTCATCCAGAGTAGGGGCATCACCGCGCGGTTGGAAGATATACGTGTTCGTGGGCTGGAACATATCCTCAAGCTCCGTCTGCGGTCGTTGTTGTAGCCCAAGACGAGCTGCGGTGAAGTCGAAGAACTTAAAGATATTGCCAACGTACGTGTCAATAGCATTCGATTCGAGGTTGTGGTAGGCAAGTTGTTGTGCTGCTATCCTCCCATGATGGCGCATATATTCTGTCAACGCTGCGCGTCTGAAGCAGTATGGCGTCACTCGTCCAACATAACCAACCTGTCGGCTGTTCTTCTTGAGACGTTCAAGGTAGGCGTTGTAAGCCATACCGTGCGATCTTCCTTGGAACACTGGCCTCGATATCATCTCTTGTTTCACTGGTATAAGCCGTGGTTGTTGGTCGTTATGCTTGTACGATAGAAGATCCTCAGCACTCCAACGGAAGACACCTCGTACGATAGCTAGAATGTATAAATGCGCCGCAAGATCAGCGAAAAGGAGCTCCTTTTGACGAATTGGTAGCAATAGCAGTGTCAATCGATCGACCGGGTTTCGGGATGAAACCTTGTTTTTGCCCTTCAGGGTCGTAAAGTCGAGCTCTGCAGCAGGGCCATCTCGAGTGAAAAAGAACCGAACATGGTTCCATTTCAGCCCACTTCCTTCGAGACGCTCCTTCGATAGAAGCCGACCAGGACGGAAAACAGACGAAGGCCTAACACCCGTCGTCCAGAAGAGTAGGTGCAGAACATAGAATTGGAAATCGTCCCCTTCATGTGCGTTTTCGTATAACGTGTAAAACGACTTGAGCTCAGGAAGAGAGAAGCGCAACTGGGTTCGTCTTCCGTGGGATAGTTTGAAGTTCTGTGCGATGGCGTCGACATACTCTCGTGTCTCTCGGTCCCAAAAGAGTGTAAAGGCGTTGGTGGTCGAATGGAGAGCAATCGCGCACCAGATGAGTGCTCTTCTGTAATGGTGTAAAGTGAGAGCCTTCTTGGGTTTTGTCTCGGCGGAAGCCTCGTACGCCAGGAATGCTTTTGCGCGGGCGAGGAAGTGTTGCGGCTCGAAAAGAACCTTTACATTGTGTGGGAGCTTAAGAGCTGTTGTGCACCAGGCAATGAATCTGCTCGCTACCACTTTCTTCCTCTTTTGCATGTCAGGGAAGAGTGAAAGTACCTGGTCTTGTGTGGCCTCATCTTGGATCTCTGTGTCTGCAATGTAAGTGTCTATCGCCCAGCGATATCTCTCCGCTGGTTCAGGTAACGTAGGAGGTAGATGTATCGGCCATGGTTGCTTAGCTGAAATTTCATCGAGCCCAGCGTCGGCGGCGCACCCCGGCTGAAGAGCCTTCTCCATGCTGTATGTTCATGTAGCGGTGAAGCGATGATGCGTACGTTTAGTGGCAGGGGGGCGCTGCTATCGCGGGAAGGCTCCTTGCTGCAGCATGTGTTAGTTATATGAAAAGTCTTCCTCTACCAAGGCTGTCCTTCCTACCTGCTGAGACAGAGCGTGCGGGGCGTGCCGACATGCGAGTACGCAAAGCGTAACACGGGCGAAGTACAGCAAGAGGATGCGCAAGCGTCAACGGCGCTTAGGGAGAGCGGATGGATCGAGTGGATAGTGAGAGGCAGGAACTGAGCCAGTGGTTGTGTCGTTGAGCGAGAACAGAAGATGCGTCAGCGTCAAGAGCGCTCGGCGAAAGAAGACGGATGAAGTAGATGGTGAGAGTCAGGAACTGCGCCAGTGGTCGTGCCGTCCAGCGAGAGCAGGAAGATGCGCGAGCGTCAAGAGCATCCAGTGAGGGAAGACGGATGAGTGTACGCAGGGGGCGAGAGAAGGGACCTGAGCTGGTAGGTGGCCGTGTTGGTGAGTGATGTCAGGTGGGGTGGGATGGGATAGGAAGGCGCACGGCCCGCGAGCAGCGTGAAGCAATCACGCTCACGCTGAAGCTTACCACGTTATCCTCCGCGCGACCTGCTACACTCCCTCTGCCCTCTCCTGTTGTATGAACGCATTGCACTGCATCTTCTTCGTCGCTCCACTGGAACGCACGACATCGCCATGCCAGCGGCAAAAGGCAAAGCGGCGCAGGTGTGCAAATCTGCCCCTTCTCCTTCCAGTGTTTCTGGTAGCTAACGTGCTGGCAAGCGCCTCCGCAAGACACCAAGGAAGAAGAACGCAGCCGCCCCTGCCCAGAACCAGAGCCAGAGCCAGAACGAGAGCATTGAACCTTTGTCGCTCATCTCAACACATGCGGAAGCCGCGCCCGCTCAAGACGAGACGCAGGTGTGCAAATCTACTCCTTCTCCTTCTAGTGTTTCTGGTGGCTAACGTGCTGGCAAGCGCCCCCGCAGGACACTAAGGAAGAAGAACGCAGCCGCCCCAGCCCAGAACCAGGGCCAGAGCCAAAGCCAGAGCATTGAACCTTTGTCGCTCATTTCAACACCTGCGGAAGCCGCGCCCACTCGAGACGAGACCACGCGAAACCCTACTCTTCCTCTTCCTTCGCGCAAAACATACAAGATTGGAAAGAACAGGAAACAGCTTAAGGATGACTACGACCGACAATCTCTTATCCAGGACCCGGTAGATTCCCAGGAACGTTTCAGACGGATGCTGTATCCTCAAGTCACTGGCCTTTGCCATGTCACAGCCAAGGTCATGGAAGAGCTTAATTGGGGCGTTGCTTGGGGAACGCGCGAGGAGGACAACGACGGTGTCACCAACCGCTTCATGATGCCTATTCTTAACGCTGTCACTGTCCTTCTGCAAATCGCACAATGGCTCCAAGGATGGGACATGACGCCAGCCCAGCGCAACGATATGCTCGTTCCAACCTGGGTTACTGAAATGCTGAAGGCCGCGAAGTCTGGAGTGGTAGGCGTCGACATCAGCGCCTTGGAACTACTGGGCTTAGGAGACCTCGTCCAGGAAATTGAGATGGTTCGGCCGGAGCTCAGAAGGAAGCAGGTAGCAGTCGTGGAGGAACATGGCGAGCACGCCAAGGAGACGGGGATGGCAGCTCTGGAGGGATACGGCGAGCATGCTGAGGGAGAGCAAGTGGCGGTTAGAGGAGAGCAGATGGCAACCGTGGAAGAACGTGGTGAGCATCCAGAACAAGGCGAGCATGCTGAGGAGGAGGAAGATGAGTCGGTCGTCGTGGAACTCTGGCTGGTCCGATGCGCATTAGCTACGTTCGTGTCTTCATGGACT
>Ga0210040_10006626_pt1 | contig 14346 bp, 7 predicted proteins | sample CryGeyCG12114_NA_FD_185462 | JGI IMG/M metagenome (GOLD analysis project Ga0210040, IMG submission 185462) | Groundwater microbial communities from aquifer - Crystal Geyser CG19_WC_8/21/14_NA (SPAdes) (version 2) | ecosystem: Environmental > Aquatic > Deep subsurface > Groundwater | place: USA... | reverse complement strand
CTCGCCGGTTTGAGATATAAAGTAGTCAAGCGTCCAGTCGCCTATATAGGAGGCGCCACTGCTGGAAGCATCATCTGACGTACCCCCAAATCCTGTCTCGTTCGTCAGGCGCAGCCGCCCGTTAAAAAAGGAGTAGCTGAGCCGCAGTTGCAGCGATGCCAGCTGCTGCTGCCCAATGCCATCCAGGCCGATGTCGATCTCCAGGTTGCTGTCGATGGAACTGAAAAGGTTGTTCAACTGGCTGGAGAGCAGGCTCCCAAGGCTACCGCCTACGGCACTGGCGCCCACTCTGCTGTCGAAGGCCAAAGAACCTGCCGGCGAAAGGCGCTGCAACACTAAAAGGCTGAATACCTGGCGGTTAAGTTCGCTCTCATCGTTATTGATCACGCTCAGTTGGCTTTCGATTTCCTGGGAGTTTGAGGCAGCCCCCTGTTCCTGGAGCTTTAGCCCTAGCTTTACCTGCGGCGACAACAAAGGCCCGGTCAGGTCGATAACCGCGGTAACCGGGAAGCGGCGCTGTGCCGCCGTGGAAGCCTGCGTCAGGGTTTCAAGCGACGCCATCTGGGTATAATTCGCTGTGATGTTCATTTGACCGTTTACCGGATCTCCGTTCCAGGAAATAGTGCCCCCGGGAACCACCTCAAACTCCCGCGTCACAAGCCCTTCCAGCAGGTTGAGGTTGTAGGCCCCTTTTGTGATCTCGAAAGTGCCGTACATGTTAAAGTCCCCGCGCGTGTCTATGGTCATGCGGATGTCGCCGTTCCCGGAGCCCCTGATCACATCCCCGGTGGTTCTGTCGATGATGATCTCGAAATAGGCATCGTCCGTTACATCCAGGTTAAAGTTCATATTGATGCCCGACAGGTCAACGCGTTCTTCCACAGCAACCGCCACGCCAGTGCTATCGGTTTGGTTGTGGTTCACAAACCTGATGAAGTCTTTCCGGGCAAGGTCCGTCTGGTAGTCGAGGGGCAGCACGATGCGGGTGTTGGCCTCACTGCGGGCATCCACGTTAACGCTCAGGTTCTCGACCGGGCCCAGCACGCTGGCGGTGCCGGTGGCAAAGGCGGTGCCGTAGAACAGTTCATTCTGCGCCTCACTTGTGTTCAGCACCATAAAATTCCGGTAGCGCGCCTCCATGTCGATCACCATGTTGGTGAAACCGTCGTGGGCGACACCACCGGTAACGGAGGCAGTATTGCCATATAAATCCTTTAGCTGAGCATTTCGGAAGTTGATGCTGTTCGCCCCGAAATACACCCGGTCTGAAAAACGGTAGGTGGTGTTGAGGTACTTGAAGGTGAACTGGCCATCATTTACCATCACGGACCCCTTCAGTACAGGATAATCCAGCCTGCCCAGGATACGGATGCGGCCTTCCAGAGTACCATCCAGGTCTGTAAAGAGGGTTTTAAGCACAGGTTCCACCAGTTTCAGATTGGCTTGGTCCATTACGGCCAGCAGGTCGAGTTGGTCATCCTGCGCCTGTGGGTTGTAGTTGCCTGTCACGGCGAGAACCTTCTTTCCGTTTCGCTCAATGCCAACATCAACCTCGGCTTTCTCCTGCGCATTGCTCCAGTTGGTGTTGCCCACGATATTGCCTATGTAAACCTGGTCGAGGTAAAAGGAGTCAACCTGCATAGCGGCATCCAGGAGGGAGCGGTTATAGATGTCCTGGGCCACTACCTCGGCGTTTACCTTACCGGCTACCTGCATGGAGAGGAGCGGGTTCAGGTTGTTAAGCTGGAAATTCTCCACATTGAGGACCAACTTGCTATTGGGGTCGTTCGAAACGGTTCCTTCAGCCCGAATGACCTGGTTCTGGTTGGTAAGGGCAAAGTTTTCAAATTCCAGCTTTCTGCCATTTTCACTTATATACAGTGTATTGCCCGGCACAAACGCCCAAGGGTTTTGCTGCAGGGTAATGTTAGACCGGTCGAACACGACCTGTATCTGGTTCTGCAGGAAGTTCAGGTCTCCGGTAATCACTGCGCGGTTGTTCTGTTCCGGCTGCCGGATTGCGGTGGAGAAGTTAATGGTGCGCTCGCTCCAGATACCTTCCATAAAGAATTCCTCTGTAGTGCCCGTCGTCGGCAGTTCCTGGCGTTGCGAGGTAAACTGCGCCGCCGCCAGCACATCCGGGTTGTTCTGAAGTTTCGATGTGTTTAGCTCGATGTTATTGCCGTAAAACTTATTCCCGCTATACACCATCGTGTCGATGTCGGCAAACATCGACAGAATAACGGTGGAACCGTGCCGGAAGGAGCCTTCCACTTTCGAGAAATCTGACACCTGCAACTCCGGTAGAAAGAGGTTCAGGAGCGGGTTTATATGCTTCAGGTAGAGATTGTACGACAGGGCGTATTCACTCGCTGATCCAGCTGGTTTGCTACGGTAGTACGCCGCGGTGGCGACCTCATCGCTTTTGAAGTTCAGCGTATACTCCTGCACCAGGTTGTCAAGATCTGCCAGCAGCGTGGTATAGTCAAAGTCACCGTTCACGCGCAGCGCCAGCAGGTCAGAGGTCAGATATAAGCTGCGTTCTCCGGCCGCAACCTCCGATTGGATCAGCACAGAGTCTAAAGCTAACTGGTTTCCATTATAGGTGACTGAGGCACTGTCTAAACTGGCTGTTCCTCTGAAAGTGTCCAGGCGCAGGCCCTCAATGTTGAGGTCGGCCTTGCCGCTGATGAGCAGCGGCTCTGTTGTCAGGTGAAGCGCCTGCAGGTTGATACGATCAACGTCAGCAGCCATATTGAAGGCGCGTCGTCCCTGGGCAAGGTTTACCTCCCCGTCGGCCGCAAAAGTCAAATTAGGGTCTTTAACCGAAACCTGCCCCACGAATGTCTGCTGACGCAGGGTACCGTTTGCTTTGATGTTGCGGTAGTTGTAATCCAGCAGTTGCACCTGGTCTATCGTGGCGTCGAGCTTCAGGTTAGCGTCCTGCAACGTGAAGCCGGAGCCTTGCAGGCGCCCGCGCATGGAGATGCGCTGTATCTGGTCTTCCACGTTCAGCAGCCGCCCAATGTTAAACCCGTTGGTGTTCACATAGCCGTTGTAGGACGACGCGCGGGTGTTGTCGTCTATCTTTAAGTTGATATCAGACTGCAGGTTTCCAAGGGCTGTCTTAAAGTTTCCGTTCGCCACAAAGTCATTGTAGAACCCGAGGAAGCGCCCCTCTAAGTTAACGGTGCCAAGGCGCGCGGCAATGGCATAGGCATCCTCCGGCAGATACTGCTTTAGGTCGCTGGCACTGATTGAAGAGGGCTTCAGGCGCAGGTTAGCAAATGTTTCTTTAAAATTTGGCAGTCCGTCGGCGTTGAGGCTGCCTACTATATGCGTATGCTCTCCGTACGCCACATCCACGTTGGTGGCAGCGAACTCCTTCACCTTGCCCTTTAGCTCGAGGCTGTTAACAAGCAGGCTTTCTTTATAATTGCGCAGGGGAGAGGCAAAGGTGGCAATGTCTTTGGAATGGATGCGCGTGTTTTCCAACTTTCCTGTTACCGTTACGCTATCGATAAATTGGGAGAAGTCACCGAACCTGCTGTAGTCGAACCGGACGTAGTGCTGTAAATTACTCTCATTCAGCTGCAGGTCCAGCTCGTCCCATTCCCAGAAAGTAGGGGCAAAGGTCATGCGGGTGTCCAGGTTGTGCAACTGCGTGTTCGAGCGTGTCTCCACCATAGTGAGGTCTTTTACACGCACCTTTAGCGTATCTTCCAACTGTAGTTCGCTGAAACTGCCCGATACGCTGTCAAACCTCATGTGGGCGTAGTCCATGCCGAATTCGGCGCGCGGCTTATTAAAGTCGTCGTAGGAGAAGCGCCCATTCTTAATGATCAGTTCATTCAATGCGAAGTTAAAAGGCGCACTGGCCGGTTTGGTCGTATCCTTGACAAAGAGATCGCCTAAGGCTGAAAGGAAAGTCTTGAGGTTTAGCGTGTCGGCACCTTCATATATAGCCAGGTTTGCCCGCGGCTGCTCCAGTTCCACGGTGTTCAGCGTTAAGGTGTTCAGGTCGAAAATCGAGAAAGCGTCCACATCCGCTTCGGCTCTTCCTATGTAGAGGAGCTCGTTGTTCCGGTAATCCAGCACCTTTACCTGCTCCAGCACCACATTGCTGAAAAACTCTATGTCCACACGGCCAATCGTGACCTCATGCCCGACTGCATCGGAGAGATAGTTCGCCACCTTCTGCGCCACCTTTGTTTGCACCCCGGGAAAGCGAATAGCCACAAAAACAACGGCAAACAGCAGCAAAAGGAACAGGAACAGCCCTAAAGCTATTTTTAGAATAGCTTTTCCTATAACTTTGAAGTAATTTGTTGCCTGTTCCTTTTCCAAAAGATGACTGAGCCTACGATTTTAGCAATCGAATCTTCCTGCGATGAAACCTCTGCCGCCGTGATACGCGGAGGAAAGGTCTTATCGAATATTGTGGCCACGCAGGCCATACACGAACTCTATGGCGGCGTGGTTCCGGAGCTTGCTTCCAGAGCACACCAGCAAAATATTATACCCGTTGTGACACAGGCGCTACAGCAGGCAAATGTAGCAAAAAATGAGCTAAATGCGGTGGCCTTTACCCGCGGACCAGGTCTTTTAGGAGCCCTGCTCGTAGGATGCTCCTTTGCCAAGTCCTTTGCACTGGGGCTGGGCATCCCGATCATCGAGGTAAACCACATGCAGGCGCATATTCTGGCGCATTTCATCGATGATCCAAAGCCTGCATTCCCGTTCCTGTGCCTGACCGTGAGCGGCGGGCATACCCAGATCGTGCTGGTAAAAGACTACCTCGACATGGAGGTACTGGGCCAGACCACAGACGACGCCGTTGGCGAGGCCTTCGACAAAACCGCAAAAATGCTGGGCCTGCCGTACCCGGGCGGCCCGATGCTGGACAAAACAGCCGCTCAGGGAAATCCGGATGCCTTCCAGTTTCCAGTTGGCAACATGCCCGACTATAACTTCTCCTTCAGTGGCATTAAAACGTCGGTGCTTTACTTCCTGCGGGATAAAACGAAGGAGCAACCAAATTTCGTACAGGAGCACCTGGCGGACATCTGCGCGAGTGTGCAGAAAACTCTGATCAGGACACTACTGAGGAAACTGGTACAGGCCTCTGAAGATTTAGATATAAATGAAATAGCTATTGCGGGCGGTGTTTCTGCCAATACAGGTTTGCGGCAAACGCTCCGGGAATATGCTGATAAATACCAGTGGAAAGTTTATATACCCGCCTTTCAGTATTGCACCGACAACGCAGGCATGATTGCGATGGCCGCTCATTACCAGTACCTGAAAGGTGACTTTGCCTCCCAGTATGTCAGCCCTGAGCCGAGGCTGAAGATTTAAAAGTGAGCTTGGCAGGTTGCGCTTCTTGCATGAAGCGTAAGTGTTATATGTGTGGAGTGGTGGCAACCTTCAACAGGGTATATAGATAAAAACATATACCGGCACTGAACCACCAGCGATAACTAAAAAGATGGAACCCGGCGAGACGAGAGTTTACGTAAAGCATGTTACCGCCGCTGACTTCGCCGCTTTCGGGGACGGGCTGGTGCACGCTGTTTGCTCCACGTTTGCGCTGGCGCAGGCCGCAGAATGGGCCGGGCGGTTATGTTTGCTTGAACTGAAAGAAGAGGATGAAGAAGGCGTCGGTACGTTTTTACAGATCAAACATATAGCTCCAGCTTTTGAAGGAGAAGCCGTTATCTTTACCGCCACACTTCAAGCGTGCCAGGGGAATGAGGTGAGCTGTACTTTTGTGGCGCACGTGGGGAGCGGTTGGTGGCGAAAGGGGAAACAGGTCAGAAAATAATGAAGAAAGAGAAATTAGCCAGCATTTTGGCGCCGAAGACATCCTAAATGGCAAAAGAAAAAGACAGAATAAAGAAGCACGTAAATATCTTCAACCGCAAAGCTTCCTTCGAATACCAGTTTTTAGATAAATACACAGCGGGCATTATGCTGAAAGGCACCGAGATCAAATCTATTAGAGAAGGGAAAGTGAACCTTCAGGACGGGTACTGTGTGTTTCAGCGGGAAGAATTGTGGCTGCACAACGTGCATATTTCCACTTATACCGAAGGTACACATTATAACCACGAGCCAACGCGCGCGCGCAAACTGCTGCTGAACAAAAGGGAACTCCGCAAACTGGAGGACGGCGCCCAGGAGCAAGGGGTCACTATCATTCCCATTCGTGTCTTCATATCTGATAGAGGTTTTGCTAAAGTAGAAATTGCACTGGCGCGCGGTAAGAAGCTATATGACAAGCGGCAGGACATTAAAGAAAAAGACGTAAAACGCGAATTAGACCGGAGTGGCTATTGATGCGTAACCGCAGGAGACCATCTGCCTTTATCCGGTAGTTTGTCTAGCGTTGAACGGTATGTGCTATATAGAATCTGTTTAAGCAGAGGTGTTCAAATCACAGCGGTTCATATGTTAACTTAAAAATTAATAATTCAACACAGTGGATTACGGAATAGGTATGCTGAGTTTGGTGCCCATGCGCGCCGAAACATCTGACAGGGCAGAGTTAGTAACGCAGTTGCTGTTTGGCGAGTGCTATGAAGTGGTTGCGAAAGAAGGTAACTGGCTGCAATTGCACCTGGCCAGCGACGGCTACAGCGGGTGGATCGATTTTAAACAGCATACGCCCGTTACCGCAGCGTATTACAAAACCTGGCGGCGGGCGTCGCACCAAAGGGTGACGGAATTGGTGCAGGTGGTGCGAAAGCATGATGTTCAGATTCCGGTTGGCATAGGGAGTTACCTTCCGTTTTATGATGGGGAGAGTATTCGAATAAACGAAGAGCATTATGTATATAGCGGCAGTGCCTCCAGCACTGATGTGCTGCCGACGCAGGAGCAACTTGCAACGGTGGCTGTTAACTTTTTAAAAGCCCCGTACTTATGGGGCGGTAAATCTATATTTGGCATCGATTGCTCCGGATTTATGCAGCAGGTTTACGGCATCTGCGGCTACCAACTCCCGCGCGACGCTTCACAGCAGGTGGCCTATGGCGAAGAAGTGCATTTCGTGACGCAGTCACAGCCCGGTGACCTGGCGTTCTTTTCGAACGCAGAAGGACGCATTGTGCATGTGGGTATGGTGCTGGCCGAGCAGAAGATTATCCACGCCCATGGGGAAGTGCGCATCGACAGCCTCGACCACAATGGCATCTACAATGCAGATCTAAAACGCTACTCGCACCAGCTGCGCATTATCAGACGTATTTTGCACTAACAGGCAGCTGAATTTTTTGAACATACGTAATTATTAGTTAGTTTATACCGTACAAGTTGAGCGTTAGTTCTTTAGTACGGCCATGAAAGACAAAGTACTCATCCTGAACCAAGATTTCAGTGCCATTGCTGTTTGCTCTGTGCACAAGGCGTTTCTGCTGGTATACCTCGATAAGGCGGAAATGGTATCCAAAGCTGAGGACGCATTTCTTCACACCATCACTACTGCTTTCCCGATTCCCTCTGTTATCCGCCTGCAACGGTATGTGCGGGTGCCGTACTACGGTATCGCCCTGAGCCGGCATAACGTGATGCGCCGCGATAGTTACAGTTGCCAGTATTGCGGTACGGCAAAAAACCTGACACTCGACCACCTGATGCCGCGTTCAAGGGGAGGGGCAACCGTCTGGCAGAACCTCGTGACCGCCTGTTCCCGCTGTAACTCCCGAAAAGGCGACCGCACGCCGGAGGAAGCAGGGCTTAAGTTGAAACACCAGCCAAGCCGCCCATCCCTGCTTACTTTCCTGCAACTGCACCTCAACCCCGCTAACCAGGATTGGCGCGTTTATCTTGGTGTAGAAGAGTAAGCTTATATTTAAATTACCACTTCATACTACTCTAATTAAGTATATATTTAGTAATGTCTTATTAAGACAAGCCGCTTCTTGAAGTACGGAGAGATTATATATATTTATCTTAGCAACTATTCGTCTCATTTATATAGATAGCCCATTCGACTGGTACATATAACCCCGCATGTAGATACTGTCAGTTATTGTTCCGTTGCAAGGCTGTATTGCTAAAAATCTTATTCCCACCTGCTCTTGTTGATTCTCCTTGCTGCTAAATCTGTACATGCGTGCCGGCTAACTACTTAATTTCTGCGCACTTAGCTTTGGTGCGATTTTCTCCGGCTAAGCCCCTCATTAAAAGCGGTTAACAAGTCGGGGTGTTATAGTAATTTTCAGGAAATTTTCTTACTTTTGCCTTTCATTCGGTTGAATGGGTTTCGGGAGCTTTCCCGAAAAATGTTAAATTTAACCAAATCAGCCTATTGCTCTAGGCTGGTGGCTACTTCAGAGCAGTAAAAACATTATGAGTAATTCTCCAGATAATTTTGATTGGGACAAGTTTGAGTCCCAAGGTTTCGGGTCAGGCTACAGTTCAGCCGAGAAATCCGAAATGGAACAAATGTATGGCGACACCCTGACGACCGTACAGGAGCAGGAGGTTGTGAAAGGAACCGTGGTGGGCATCACTGATCGTGACGTAATCCTGAACATCGGTTTCAAATCTGATGGCCTGGTGCCTGTTTCAGAATTCAGGGATCTTCCTGACCTGAAAGTAGGTGACGAGGTAGAAGTATTTATTGAAGACCAGGAAGATCCGAACGGTCAGCTTATCTTGTCACGCAAGAAGGCGAAGATCGTTAGCGCCTGGGCCCGTATTTATGACGCACTCGAGAATGACAACATTCTGGACGGCGTTGTGAAGAGAAGAACGAAAGGTGGTCTGATCATGGACATCCATGGTGTGGAAGCCTTCTTGCCAGGATCACAGATTGACGTGAAGCCAATCCGCGACTTCGACGTGTTTGTAGGCAAGAAAATGGAAGTGAAGGTTGTGAAAATCAACGCCGCTTTCGACAACGTGGTAGTGTCGCACAAGGTGCTTATCGAGAAAGACCTGGAGCAGCAGCGTGCCGCTATCCTGAACAACCTCGAAAAAGGTCAGGTGCTGGAAGGTGTTATCAAGAACATGACAAACTTCGGTGTGTTCATCGACCTTGGTGGCGTAGACGGCCTGCTTCACATCACAGATATCTCCTGGGGACGTATCAACCATCCGGAAGAAGTGCTGAACCTTGATCAGAAAGTGAACGTGGTAGTTCTTGACTTTGATGAAGACAAGAAGCGTATCTCCCTTGGTATGAAGCAGCTGACGCCGCACCCATGGGACGCACTGCCAGCTGAGATCGAGGTTGGCTCTAAGGTGGAAGGCCGCATCGTGAATGTAGCTGACTACGGTGCCTTCCTGGAACTGATGCCAGGCGTAGAAGGTCTGATTCACGTTTCTGAAATGTCGTGGTCACAGCACCTGCGCAACCCACAAGACTTCATTAAGCAAGGCGACGTGGTTCAGGCAGTAGTGCTGACACTGGACAGACAAGAGCGCAAGATGTCACTTGGTATCAAGCAGCTGACGGAAGACCCATGGACAAAAGAAGATGTGTTAACGAAATATGCCGTAGGCACCAAGCACACGGGCATTGTTCGTAACCTGACAAACTTCGGTCTGTTCCTGGAGTTGGAAGAAGGCGTTGACGGTCTGGTACACGTATCTGACCTGAGCTGGACAAAGAAAATCAAGCACCCGTCTGAGTTCGTGAAAGTTGGTGAGAACCTGGACGTAGTCGTGCTGGAGCTGGATGTTCCGAACAGAAGACTTGCCCTGGGCCATAAACAACTGGAAGAGAACCCTTGGGATACGTTTGAGTCTGTATTCAACGTAGGTTCTGTACACAAAGCTACTGTACTGGACAAATCTGACAGAGGCGCTACCCTGGAGCTGCCATACGGCATCGAAGGTTTCGCTTTCCCGAAAGGTTTGACGAAAGAAGACGGTGCGCAGGTAGAAGCGGGTGAGAGCCTTGACTTCAGAGTGACGGAGTTCTCTAAAGAAGATCGCAAGATCATCCTTTCACATACCGCTTCCCATTCAGAGGTAGAGTCTTCCAGAGCGAACAGAGCGACGAAGAAAGCGACTCCTGGTGCTGCTCCTGCTGGCGACAAGAAGGACAAAGCTCCTAAAGTTCAGAAGGAAGCCGATCGTTCTACACTCGGTGACCTGGATGCACTGTCTGCCCTGAAAGAGCAGATGCTGGAGAATGAAAAAGAGGCTGGCGTGAAGAAGTTAGAGGCTGCGGCTAAAAAGTCGGATGCTGCTAACGACGACGAGTCTGCTGCTGACGACAACAACGCTTAAGTTGTACACTTGTAACTGAGAAAAAGGCCCTGGGAAACCGGGGCCTTTTTTGTTTTCGAGCAAAAAACTGCTTCCATAATTTGACAAGTATGTTTTTCTACGTATGTTTGCACTCCCAATAACATAGCCGGTAACGTGGCCGAGTGGCTAGGCTCAGCTCTGCAAAAGCTGCTACAGCGGTTCGAATCCGCTCGTTACCTCTAACTCCCTGCTAAAGTCTTAGCAGGGAGTTTTATTTTCCTCCTTTCGCAGTTTCATTTTCTGTGTCTTTCAGGTACAAAGCCCCGCGGCACAGGTTAGCCAACCGGGGCTATATAATCTTTTGCTACCTGCATCCGTACGCTGCTTATAAAACGAAAGCTTTCCTGGTGAAAGAGCAAGCCATTTCTAACAGAGATTGCTTAAGCGGGTGCAAGCGGTGCTGTCAGGTCAAACCGTTCTAAAGTTTCCTGATGAGCAGGCCAGCAGAGCCGCCACGCCTTCGTTCTATAAACACTATATAGCTGAGCGAGCTGAAACTCATGAAAATTACAGATTTGCGCGTGATGCGAGGCCCAAACTACTGGTCTGTAAAGCATCCTAAACTAATTGTGATCAAACTGTCTCTAGAGGATCTCAACACAAAACTTACAAATGATATACCGCACTTTCTGAACAGGCTGAAGAAGGCCTTGCCAGGCCTGGCGCATCACCGCACTGTGGCAGGAGTGGAAAACGGTTTTACAGACACTATAGCGCAGGGCACCACCTTTGCCCATGTGGTGCAGCACGTGGCACTGGAGCTACAGGCAACGGCTGGTATGGCTGTCAGCTACGGGCGGTGCTACCCGGCGCATGAGGAGGGGCATATGATGGTGGTGTTTGCTTACCAGGAAGAAAGGGCAGGAGAGTACGCCGCTTACGCCGCAGTGCGGTTAACCAACGCCTTGGCACTTGGGGAGCGCTATAAACTGAGCGAAGACATCGACCGCCTGCACGACATCAGAGAAGACGAGTTTTTTGGCCCCAGCACCTTTTCTATCATCTCTGAGGCCGTCAGCCGCGGCATTCCGTACATTCGGTTGAACCGGCACTCTTTGATTCAGTTGGGCTACGGTAAGTTTCAGAAACGCATCCAGGCAACCTTAACTTCGCGCACCGCTTACTTTGCCGTAGAAATTGCCGGTGATAAAAAAGCAACGAAAGACTTGTTGCGTGACGCGGGAGTGCCGGTTCCGAAGGGAACCACGGTATATACCCAGGAGGAACTGAAGAATGCCGTTGAATGGCTGGGTTTTCCGCTGGTGATCAAACCCCTCGATGGCAACCACGGCAAAGGCGCCACCATCAATATACTTAACCTGAAAGAGGCACAGAAGGGTTTTACCGAGGCGAAGAAGTTCTCGGATGGTGTGATGGTGGAACAGTTCATTATAGGTTTCGATTTCCGGGTACTAGTGATTAACGGTAAATTTGTGGCAGCAGCCAAACGCACGCCTGCCATGGTTACCGGTGATGGCACCTCCACGATAGGTCAGTTAATCGAGCAGGAGAACAGCGATCCGAGGCGGGGCGTTGGGCATGAGAAGGCGCTCACCAGGATCAAGGTTGATAAACACACGCAAAGCATCCTGAAAAGCCGCGAGCTGACACTTAGTGCTGTTTTAGCGGCGGGGGAAGAACTCTATCTGAAAAGCACCGCGAACATCAGCACAGGCGGTACCGCCACAGACGTCACCGATCTGGTAGACCCGTACAACATTCTGATGGCGGAGCGGATCGCTGGCATTGTGGGGCTCGACATCTGTGGGATCGATGTGATGACCCCCGACATTGCTATTCCGCTGAACGAGACCCGCGGAGCTGTGCTGGAAGTTAACGCTGCTCCGGGCTTCCGGATGCACATCTCCCCAACCTTCGGGTTGCCGCGCAACGTGGCTGAGCCGGTGGTGGATATGCTCTTTCCGCGTGACGAACCTTCGCGCATTCCGATTATAGCTGTTACGGGCACCAACGGCAAGACCACGACAACGCGCCTCCTGGCACATATAGCGAAAGCGGGAGGCTACCAGGTTGGCTACACCACGACTGACGGGATCTATATACAGGACAAGCTGCTGGAGAAGGGTGATACCACCGGCCCCTATAGCGCTGAGTTCGTGCTGAAAGATCCTACGGTCAATTTTGCGGTCCTGGAATGTGCGCGTGGCGGCTTGCTTCGTTCCGGCCTTGGCTTTGAGCAGTGCGATATCGGCATTGTAACCAATGTGACTTCCGACCACCTGGGCCTGCGTGACATCCATACACTGGAAGAGCTGGCAAAGGTGAAAGCCGTGATCCCGAAAAGTGTCTGCAAAGAAGGATATGCTATTCTTAATGCAGATGATGACCTGGTATATCAGATGGCTGAAGAAGTGGAGTGCAAGGTCGCCTTCTTCAGCATGGATGAAAGCAATCCCCGCATATTGGAGCATATAGCCAAAGGCGGATTGGCGGCCGTTTTTGAGAACGGCTATATCTCTATCTTCAAAAACAGCTATAAAATCAGGATCGACAGGGTAGCTGACGTGCCGCTGACCTTTGGCGGCAAGGCAAAATTTAATATTGAGAACGTGCTGGCCGCTACTCTGGCTGCTTATCTTAAACATTTTGAGGTCGAAGATATTAAAACCGCACTTCGCACGTTTATACCATCAGCGGGGAAAACGCCGGGCCGCATGAACCTGTTCAAGTTCCCTGACTTTGACGTGCTGGTGGATTATGCGCACAACGTGGCAGGCCTGAAAGCGGTGGGCGAATACCTGCATAGCCTGAATGCCACGCACAAAGTGGGCATTGTCGCTGGAGTGGGAGACCGTCGCTCTGTAGATTTTTATGAGCTTGGGCAGGTAGCTGGGCAGGTCTTTGATGAGGTGATTATACGCCTTGATGCAGATCTGCGCGGTAAGACGGCAGACGAGATAACCGCTCCTCTGCTAAAAGGCATAGAAGATGCGGCCCCCGGAAAACTGGTAAAGCTGATACCAAAGGAAATGCGGGCTATCGCTTACGCCCTTGAACATGCAGTGCCGGGAGCTGTCGTGGCAATTTTCACCGAAGATGTGCAGGAAGCAGTGAAAATGGTGGAGAACTTTAAAGTTATACAAGACCGGATCATCCGCTGATCTGCCGGATCATATGAGCAACAACCAATTATAGTACATGTGAACGATGGACTAAAGCCCCGCCTACAAGGCGGGGCTTTTTTATATATAACTCATCCAAAGTAATTTATATGCCACAAAAAAGCCTCTGCCGTAAAGCAGAGGCTTTCTATATAAAGAAGCAAGCAGCTTGGTTACTTCAGCACAAATGTGGTTTTGCCGATCATAAAGCCGTCAGTATATAACTCTACGATATGCTGTCCCTTTTTATATGCCGCATTTTTGTTATAAGTGAAGCTTAACTGCTGCTGGGTGTTGTCAAACACAAAGTCACGCTTGGCAGTATAGTACATGTCCTCACCGTCTATCTGGAACGAGCCGGAGCCAGTGGCCAGGTTATACAGCGCTGCGCCGTCCGGCTCTATCAAACGCATATAAACTGTTTTAGGCTCTTTCGCTGCCACATCATTGTTAGCCAGCTTAAACTCTACCCTGATCTTATCCACCCGCCTGGCGCGGAACTCGTTGTCGGAGTCTTCTTTTTCTTTCCCGCGCTTGTTGATGATGTTCACATTCAGGTTCTGGGCCTCCAGCTTAGAGGCCAGTTTTACTTTCTCGCTCAGGTTCTGGTTCGTGGTCTTTACTGTCGTGAGGCTGTCTGCCAGCTGTGTCTGCGTGGTTTTGAGGTTCGTATTTTCGGTAAACAGCACTTCGTTATCAGCCTTCAGTTTTGCTATTTCCTCGTCTTTCTGCTTCAATTGCTGCTCAAAGGCAGAGGCTCTGTCGCGGAAACGGCGCTGGTCAGACAAACTGTAGCTTCTTTTCCGGAAACCGCGTAATTCGTTCAGGTCAGCAGAGATAGCGGCAATCTGGCTATCAAGGGAGTCATTTTCGAGGCCCATTGCCTGTAGCTCCTGGCTCTGGCGCTCGAAATCAGCTTTCAAGGCCTCGTACACTTTAATCTGGTCCTCCAGTTCCGTGT
>Ga0210040_10006625_pt1 | contig 14348 bp, 11 predicted proteins | sample CryGeyCG12114_NA_FD_185462 | JGI IMG/M metagenome (GOLD analysis project Ga0210040, IMG submission 185462) | Groundwater microbial communities from aquifer - Crystal Geyser CG19_WC_8/21/14_NA (SPAdes) (version 2) | ecosystem: Environmental > Aquatic > Deep subsurface > Groundwater | place: USA... | reverse complement strand
AGAAGTCGTCGAATGGAGCGACAGTGTTATCCTGAAGTTGTGAAGTGACCATTGTGGCAGGTCCGGCAAATAGGGTTTCAAGCTCTTTGAGATGAGCGGACGAAAGGTTGACGGGAAAGTCTGCATGTTGAAGACTGACGAAAGACGAGAAAATGCCAACAGCAGTGCTAAACTGTTTTCGTCGGAGTTCTTGCTCGCTGAGGACCCCGTTGACGACGGGACGTGCAAATCCCGCTCGAGCAGACTTTGGATCCCAGTTTTCTCTCCATTTCTTGACGTGAGTGAGAAAGCTTATGTTCTCTCCGGAGAAGTCCTTGAACGAGGCGAAAAGCAAAAGTGGTGTTGGGTTTGTCTGAAGAGCCTTCTCCAGAGCATTCATGGTATACATTTCTCCACGTCCACTGGTAGCGACACTTTTCAGTGAAGCTTTCTTGGACAGACTCGAAGCCGAGCCAAGTCGAGTTGAACCAGATCCCAGGGAAGAGCCAGCATTGTGTTTGTTTTCCCATTGTGCAATAATCTCCAAGGTTTCTGCTCGGAGTTTTTGGATGCGATAGACTTGGAACAACGGCATGTATATTGCTACTGCTTGCATTATGGCGATAGGAACGGCGAACCTGTTTCGTATGAGCTGGGTATACCGTCGAACGTCATAGATACTGACCACGATGGAGGAATAAAGTAGTAGCTAACACCTGACATTTGTGGAAGGTAGAGGCCCATCAGCCACATTGGAGAAGCAGGCAACCTAATCTATCAGCAATCGAACAAGAGATTTTATTGGATGTTTCTCACCCTGCGATGCAGCAGATGACGGTTTGTAACCGCCAACCATTGACATCCTTCACACCACGAAGCTTCCACAGAAGGTAGGGAGCATAGGCCCATGTCCAAAAGAGTTGCCATGCAATGGAGGGAATCCTGAGGATATATCAGTGTGGTTCAGAGATGGAGAAAATAAGGCACGCACCACTCCCAGCCTCGGCGGCAGTCACCCATGCTGACTTCTTGTCCGTACAGGCCAAACCCAGGATGGAACTGTCGGGCAATGACGAAGACGACAGATGCAATCGCTACCTGTAAAGCGGTTAGCCTTCTCTGCATGGGCGAGCGACCCATAATTCTTACCTGCACCAGCATTCCAACGACGATACAGCTCATAGTCTTCTTCGTGGCGCCATATGACATGAATTTTGAGACTGGTCGACGCCAGCCGCGGTTTTGCGTCTGTGCTTTCTCCTTGTATACATCCATTCGGTCGTTCTCAGCGTATTGCTTCTGAAGTCCAGCAACATGGAGTAGCTGCGTGTTGCTTGCGTGGTAAAGCGCAATGCCGAGAGGAAGATAGATGCTCATAATCCAATATTCCGTTGAACATGGGAAGAAGCCGTTCAGAACATAAGCTGCAAGGCAGAGAATCCAGTAGACGTGAATGACACATACTGCGCTGACCACAAGTGGGACGTTTCGCATTCGAATATATGGTAGATTTCTGTTCTTGATGAGAAGGACAATACCGGGAATCAGCGCCGCTGTCCAGACGGCTATAACAGAGATGTAGAAGATGCCTAGGCCGTCGAGGTTCCATTCATATTTCAAGGTGTATCCGTTTGCAAAGCCCATGATGGCGTCGAACCCCAAAGGCTTTTTGAGTCAGTAAAGTACTGATACCAGGGTCTTGGCTGTGGTGAAGCGAGAGCGCTATGTGAAAACGCAACTGCCTGCAGCTGGCATACAGGGAAATCTAAATATTTGGAATATCCAGTGAGTATCAGAGATGTAGCGAAAGAAAGTAAAGAGGGTGGTGGAGAAAGAGTGACAACGAGGTCTGCGGGAGGTCACAGTCGATAACAGTTTCACGTGAGGATGTAGCTTGGGCGGGGAGAGGAGGAAAGTGCAGACGCGGGAAGCCAAGTCAAGTTCCGGCTCGATTGAACAGAACCATGATCTCTGTAGGTAGTCGACCCGAGACTTGGTCTCGGCCGTGATCGAAACTCGAGGAATCGAAGCAAACACAACCAGTGTTCTGAGTGGTCCAGGCAGCCACCATCTATGCCTGTTCACAAGGAGGCGCGGATCATCCCATCCTGCACAAGATGCTACTCGTGTGACCACTGGCATGCCGCAAACGAGATATGCTTCAAGGACTACCATGTCCCCCAACAGGTGGAGAACACTTCCACGATACGCTACGTCGGATTAGCCTTGCCCGTAACTCCAGCTCGCTCGGAACTTTCTCAGAAACAGCCACATCCACCGCTCAAGCCTTGCCATTGTGAGTATGGGGCCAAGCTGGTGCTAACGTAGGCGTGCCCCAAATACCCTCATGGACGGCACAGGGCCGCAAATCCTGGGATTTGCGGAGAACGGATCCCTGCCCATGGGAACAGCAGCGCCAGATGGAAGTCTAAAAAGATGCAGCACCAGTCTGCGTGTCACAGAGCGGCAGGCCGGTCACGGTGGCGGCACATCCGAAATGAAATGTTTGCGGCGGTTTGCGGCATTCTGCAGGGGCGCCTGTGCTTCACTCCCGACCTCTGTCCAGACTCCAGAGAGCTATCCCGACAGTGGGGGCACGCAACACTCTGACTACCCTGGGTGCTAGGTGCTAGGTACCAGGTACAAGCACGGCCGGAAACAATGATGTTAAAAGAGAGATTTAGCTTCAGGTGTCATTAGCGCGTCACATAATCTGGCGCTTCGGCTTCGAACCCCATTCCCACCCGGGCCCAGAAAATGCACCAAATGACTTGCCAAGTGAGCCAGCCCGTGTACAGGAAGGGTAGCCTCAGCCCCTGGCCGGAAAAGGATCCCATGTATTCATGCAAGGGGCGCTCCGATAGTTCTAACTTACAGAGGCGGCTTGCTGCATGACGGATGGAACTTGGAAGTCAGACTCACAAGAACGACAACTCAATACCTTAACGGGACGGTGCAAGGACCATGAGAGCATGGCGTCGGAAAATTATGTCGTGGTTGCCAGCCACGACAGCTGCCAGTGGCCCAGTGCCGTGAATAGCCAAGAAAATTGGAGCAGGACACTGGATGACAGCGCCGGAGAAGCTTCGGCTTATAGCATGGACATATCGGTAACTTAACACCACCTGCTGTGTTGTGTTAGGGTGCTAGAGTATGAGGCACCAGTGGGTGACATAAGTGACGAAGCACCCAGAGGTATTTGGTGAACTTGTTGGATTTTCTCACTTCAAAGGGCATTATAGTACGCCTTCGATAGCGAGTCCTTGCAAGCCTCTCATTCATCTCTACACAATTCCAGTGTCGGTATAAGGGACATCCAATTTGTGCACTTTGGCCGCAGCCTGGCAGAGCGGGAGAGAACATACTATTGGAACGGAATATAGCCATGCAGAATGCACTAATATTTGAACGCAACTACTATGGGAAATCAGAGGCCAAGCGGCAAGCACGCAAACTTGGGGAATTCCCCACTAGATTATTGATCGTGGATTTTTTGTGTGTTGCGCGACAGTAGTGCAAGGGACTTCTGGCTCTCAAGGTTAGCTCGGTGTAGTAAAAGCCACACACGGCAGCGTAATGCAAGCTGGTCAGACTCGATTCCAATACCGAGGTTGCGCTGATCTAGTCAAATGACGCCGAATTACAGTCTGTGCAAAGGAGCTACACATACGAATCACTACCTAGATACCGGGATAATCTTCGGAGGTGGGTCCGATTCTACCCGGCCACGTGTGCGCCTGACATCGCGGTAACGAGAGCCCCAAACTCGACGACCAACAGAACGTGGCTGATTCAAGGGTCATTGTTCTGGAAACCCATGTCATCTTTGTAACGCCCAAGTAAAGGATACCTATCGCGCATGTTAGTTGGTTGGTTTTCTGAAATTGCGTAGAAACATGACGAGAATTTGGTCCTCAGAGATCTTGGTGTATCAGGGTACGATCATATCAAAAGATCATTTACTATCTAGTGCTGATGTTGTAATCATCGGACAGAATGGGCGAAGTATGATATACAAAAGGACTTACCTAGTGGATAATGCAACAGGATGTTGGCGACTCACAAGCCACGCGCTGGACAATTTGCGCAAGAAAGCGACAGTGATGTTTTGACCGAAGTGAAGTATTTTCCACTGTACTGGGCTGGAAGGAAACATGTTTGGTCCTGGTCGAAGCCGAGTTAGCTTTAGTTGCGCCGTAGATTTGGAAAACAAAACAAGTAATTCGTAATCGTTCAGGATATGTAAGAATAGAATATCATGTCACCATCAGTGTTGTGAAGCTCCGGCGAGAGCTTCCACTGACGGTTTCAATCGCAAATTATAACATCATGTGATATGGACAGGGTTGGATGAGATGAACGTACCATTTTACCTCGTTCTTGCTTCGAGTTGAAAATGTTCCTGACCAGCTGCGACATGCAGAATTGGGAGAAAGCATCACATCAATCGAGCACCGTTCTTTTGCTTCGTTAATCAATGGCACAAACCCGATGTCAACGTCATGGTATAAGCGAACGAATGCAGAGGTAAAGCACTGAATAACTTCACAGCTCGCTTGCCATGGCAAAACATCATCGGTCAACCATGCTTTCCATGGTTCGTTTGTGCCAAAGACCTTGTTCCACCTTGTTCCAGCATAATCATGACCTTATCTCAAGGCTTTGCGTGCGAATGTTGGCAAAACGAAACTTGCTGTGTGAACTTCTTTGTTGTAGTATTTGCACAGCTTCTCCTCCTCTTCAGTACTCCAGCTTCGAAGGGGCTCCTTGAGATTCCTGTTGGCGTCCTTGCAACAGACCATGAAACCAATCTGACCTGATGGGTAGGTCGGGATAGTAGTATAGGCGTATTCGACATTAGGGAAGACTTCTTTGCAGTCCTTCTTGAGCTTCGTAATAAGAGGCAGGTGAAGCCACTGGTTTTCGGCTAGATAGAAGAGGTTAGCATGGAACCCTCTAGCAATTTTATGACTGCAACATGTCGCTAAAACCAAGTGAAGGTGGATGGGTGCGCACAACCTTGGGTCGTAATGACACCACCCTCCTTCAAAGCTCCAAACATCAACTCAAAGTATGGCTTCTGGAAGAGTGACTCCGCAGGACCTTCTGGATCGCTGCTGTCTGTAATGATGACATCGAATTCGTTCTTGCGATCGGCGAGGAACTTGAATCCATCACCAATGTGCGTGGACACGTTTGGGTGCTGGTAGCCAATAGACATTCCAGGCAGGTACTTCTTGCTAACTCTGATCACAGATTCGTCAATGTCGCAGAGGATGGCTTGCTCCACCATCTCGTGCTTGACAACCTCCCGCAATACGCCCCCATCACCACCACCGATAACTAGTACCGACTTCGGATTTGGGTGCGAGTTCATGGCGAGGTGTGTTATCATCTCTTGGTAGGAGAACTCGTCTCTCTCTGTGGCTTGTATGACGTTGTCAAGGACAAGGACGGTGCCATAATCGCTGCTTTCAAAGACGAGGACATCTTGATATTTGGACTTTTCGTGGTGCAGAACTTGGTTGACCTTAAGGGTCATAGCCTGACCAGGCCACATATTGGAGATCTCACGGAACCATCCATCTGCGTGGTAATGTTAGTTGTTTGTCAAACTCGAGGTAGGTAGGAGCTGTTCGCACCTTTGATGGTGGGGTGCGTGATCTCAGACATTCTGTGAGAAATGTGGTTTTGGCAAGACAAGCGTCTGGTTGCAAGCAGGTCTGGTAGTCTAAGACGGGCCTGGGGGAAAGATTTAGGGAACTTGATAATAACAAGGAAAAAGTGAAGGGATGCTGGGTAGAAGTTGCGAAGGAAACGATATAGCAGGAGCGATATACCGGACGACAAGAAATTGAATAGTGCAGTGATGACGGAGAAAGCTCGACAGCAAAACGAAACTTGAAGGTGAACTTTTTGCTGTGACGGCTTGGCGCTTCAAGCACCCCACTGCAACGCGGCTTCGACACAAACCGCTGCCCGTAGCTTTTCACGTGCAGATAATGCAATCTTGGCGCACATTCCGAGTCTGCAACTCCGCAAGCAACCACATCAATTCATCAGGACTTTGCGACAGCGACCGAACCCTCTTTTTCTGTGAGGCACACTTCTCGACATTTGCCGCGCCTACTAACCCTCCGAACAGTACATTATCAAAATGGCCAACATCGACATTAAGCTAGCCGGCTGGAAGTTGGTCGAGGTCGGCAGAATTGTCAACATCCGATCCGGAGCAGATGAGGGCAAGCTCGCAACCATTGTCGAGATAATAGACCCCGCCAGAGTATGTTTTGTGCATTGCGATAGGAGATGGGAGAAACTGGCTCACACTTCGTTAGGTTCTGGTCGACGGTCCCTCCAAGAAAGAAGGCGCTCGCGTTACACGACAACCTATTCCTCTTAGCAAAGTCTCCCTCACACAATTCGTCATCCCGAAACTACCAAAGGCCGCTGGCACTGGCGCCGTCGAGAAGCTCTGGGAGAAGAACGAGATAGACCAGAAATGGGCCGAGTCGGGCATTGCCAAGAAGAGAGATGCAGTAGAGAGAAGGAGAGCCTTGACAGATTTCGAGCGTTTCAAGGTGATGAGACTGAAGAAGCAGGTAAGCATATTTTAGGGCGACTGTGGATCATTGCACTTGCAGTGGTGTCGCGAGCTGGACTGAACACATGACTAACAGCTACTCTTTAGGCACGTTTCGAGGTCCAGAAAGCAGCGGCAAAGGTACGAGCTACAACGAAGGCATAAAGATCAGACATCATGGAGTTCAGTCGATTTTCATGAGTGGTTGGGGCGGTCTTGAGTCAGCAAGAAAGCATACTTGCATCTCTTGCCCCAGCTTGTGTATGCACAGCGTTAGTTATTGAGATGCTGTCTTCACAGCGCCCGACACGGGGTGCTTGCAGAATATGATACAACAAATTCAGAAATGCTTCTTGTCCGGTATGGACATTCATCAGCCACTTCCAATGTCATCTCCCCAGGTGCTGCCTTCAAGCGACAGGGTGGACGTAGAATTGATTCGTAGCCAGGTATTGGTGATCAGGTAAGACGTAGAACAGCAGGTGTCGTGCATAATATTATAGCCTTCATGGGCAACGCAGTGACCTAAACTTCGATTCCGCAGGATGCCAAGACTGCGGGTTAAGAGCCAACCACGCTGCTCCCATCATTGCGCACAGCGACGAGCTTCGTTTTACAAAATTGCCAGCATACCCACGCAGAGACACTGTCCAGTTTTGTAAGTCCTTTCACATCCTGCAGCAACCATGGTGTACATTTCTAGCTTTTCAAGGCGACTCCGCAACATGGAATGTTGTGCTACGAGCGACGGCATGCAAATGCACCATGCGCTGAACATTCTATGACCAGTCTGAGCTGACTGCAATCTCCCAGTATCCCGTGTCCGAAACAGTGAAATCTTCCAGTATGGCCAACCCAAGAATAGAAGAGCTTCCCGACGAGGAAACCAAGAAGACCGAGCCCACAGCCGAGGAGGCCTCCAGCTCTTCAGAATCCGAGAACGAGGCTGGTGAGGGAGAAGCCAACATCCCGGCTGGTTCTCAAGTTGCTGTCCACTCTCGCAATGAGAAGAAGGCTCGCAAGTCGATCGGCAAACTTGGCTTGAAGCAGGTGCCAGGCATCACGAGGGTCACCCTGAGAAGACCAAAAGGTGTACGTGCACATCTTCCACCATAGCATCTTCGCGGACTGGCCGCACCGCTCAAACACTCGACGTGCTGACAAGGCTTCCAGATACTCTTCGTCATCTCTAACCCAGAAGTCTACAAATCGCCCACCAGCAACACCTACATGTAAGCGACAAGCATTATGATTCGAGAGATCACAGCTAACACACATTAGCATCTTTGGCGAAGCTAAGATTGAGGACCTCAACTCCCAGTCCCAAGCAGCTGCAGCTCAACAGTTGGCACAAGCTGAGGCATCTAGCGGCGACCACTCTGGACACGACCATGCCCAGGACAACGGCAAGGGCAAGGCTGTTGAGGACAAGAAGCCTGAAGAGGAAGAGGATGACGACGAAGAGGTGGATGACAGCGGTCTTGAAGCCAAGGACATTGAGCTGGTCATGACACAAGCCTCCGTCTCCCGAAAGAAGGCCGTTAAGGCTCTAAAGGAAAACGGTAACGATATCGTCAACTCTATCATGGCGCTCAGTATATGATCGGAATGATTCGGATCTGTACGCATATGGTGATGGTTCATATCAAAAACGCTTTGCCGCCATCCGGAATTGGATGGTTGTGGGAACGGCAAAAAGCTGCATAGACAGCAAGCAATAAAATGCGCTATCCACCAAAAATTATTGACTGCAATGACAATGGCATTAGCATTGACATCAGGCGAACAGTATACCCAGTAGAGCATAGACTTAATGCGTTGATAAAGTCCCCAACTTTCCGAGCCCGTATGCATCACGTGACTTTCAAGCTTGGTCAGTTTTGCCGAGCCAGGGACAACCTCAACTCGTGATGAAAGAGCTCGACCAATTCGTCTTTCACCACAACCTGACATCCTCCACTCCGCCAAAATGGCTCAAGTATGTCCCAAGCTCTGTAAAAGTCCTGCGCGCACAGCTGACACCGGTTCACTAGTCCCGCGCTGCACTGAAGCTCGACTGGAGCAAAGTCGGCACCCAACTCGGCCTTCGCGGCCAGACTGCATCAGCTCTCGCCAACTTCAAGAAGCGAAATGACGAAGCTCGCCGTAAACTGCAAGTCCTCCAGGAACAGCCAACCACCGTCGACTTCGGCCACTACCGCAGCCTGCTCAAGAACACCGCTGTGATTGACGAGATCGAGCAATACATGAAATCCCACACGGCCAAAACGGTTGATGTTTCCAAGCAGATCAAGGCCATTGAGAGTTTCGAACAAGTCGCTATCAAGAATGCCGAGGAGACCAAGGAGAAGGTCGGAGTCGAATTGAAAAGCTTGGAGAAGGCGCTGAATGACATCGAAGGAGCGCGCGCATGGGACGACACCACCGTGGACGAGGTCGTTCAAGCTGCTCCAGAGATCGACGAGTACACCTCCAGGCTGGTTTCCAAAGGACGCTGGGTCCCTCCAACGCGAGTCAACTCCTCTCCTCCCTATATTTTCAAGCTAACTTGTGTCATAGATATTTCGACAAGTTCCCGAACCACTCCGTCCTATAGACAAAGTTGTGACCTATGGCATTGGACTTGTCTCAGGCATTTCTTTATCGTGTATAGTTTTCGTAGAAATACAAGAGATTGTCCCAACAAGGATGAGCATGTTGGAAGTTCAACCAAGCACGTTTAACACACAAGACCTACAGCATCCACCAACGACTAAATAGCTGCCATTGACGTGAGTTTAGGCAGACCCAGTGTCTAGCAGATGGAACCGCTACTAAAGGTCTGAATTCCCGTTGCGACTATGTGTTCCCAATAACATTACGGAGATGTGCCATGAATCGCATTCAAGCAAATCTATGACGAGACTGCTTTTGAGTAGTTGTGGGCGAACATCAAGATGGAGATCCAGCGTACATAGTGAAGCGCCCAACTGCACCAGACCGACCAAAAGCATGCAATAGGGTGGTCAGGGGTGAGATTGGCCGTGGCCGGCTTGTCTGCACGGACAACACCACTTGGCTCCGATGACCGAAAGATGGGGCCACACCTCGCTGTGAAGGTAGCACAGCAGACTGGTGCTTGGAACGCATCAGTTTATCCCTTGGTCAATGTCTTTTACCAGATCTGTGGCATACACCCAAATCGGATGCGTGTGTCGATCTACGTGTCAAAGACGAGAAGGCTGCGGGCCACGACTGCATGCATACCTGGATGTCGCGAAGCTACTCTCGGAGAAGCCAAGGACACGCAGGGATAGTGTGCGTTCAATACTCATCTTGAAGGCCATGGTGTTCTACTGCACACAGGTTGCTATCAGACAACACCATCGGAAGACGCAGAGACAGGCCCAGGTCAAGCACGGTCCTGAACCAAGAGAGGCTCTGCTGGACCGGAGTGTTGAGGAACTTGGAGGATGCCAATTTGCATGAATATGGAGTCTCTCCCTACGGTATGTTACAACACACGCCCAAATTAAGCTATTTCGCAAACCTAGAAACAGGCCGCAGGCGGGGTATGTAGCCTCAAGAGCCCATTGCTATCTTCAAACAAGTCTTGATAGCACTCAGCGCTTGACTTCCTCAATGTGAGTGCCTTCCCTCTTCTCAAGTGAGCCTGCTCGAGGAGCTTCAGTCTCTCGGATCAGGTCGTCGTTCGGGCCCGTAATATTCGCGTGGTGGGCATTCTCGACGTGAAGCAGGTTTCCACCCTTCTCGATATGGTTGCTACCACCGAAAAGGACGTCCATTTCCTCCTGTATGTGGTGTTAGCCAACCTCCCTCCCTGCCACTGAAAGAGGAGAAACTTACTAGTCTGACCCTCCTGGTCTCAGGCACGATGAAGTAGACAAAAACAGCCAGCGCGAAATTGATGGCGGCAAACAGGTAGAAGGCATAGAAGCCGCACGCGGTGAGGAACTGTGGGAAGAATTGTTGGAAGATCGTGTTAGCGACGTTCTGAGTCTGAGTGGCCATGCCGACGGCTTGTGCTCTGACATTCATAGAGAAAATCTCGGATGTCCAGATCCAGACGGTGGCGCCCCAAGATCTGTAGCATCGTGTTGTTAGCATGGCTCTTACAGACTGACAAGCACAGTGGTGTCGTGAAGATGTCTCGTGGGGTGGCGCAAGTGATGGAACGCTTGGTTCTGCACCACCTCTTTTGACCTCGGTGTGAGGGCCGCAATGGCATGATCCGAAACACCGACCACCCAGCCACAAACAGAGGGACACTTACGGTTTGTAGAAGAAAATGAAGAGGAAGAGCAAAAAGACGATTGAGATGCCGACGGGTTCGGACTTCGCGCCGTTGGGGAGGGTTGGTGTTTGTGTTTCCACAGTTGCGACGACTACACAAGTTATAAGGTTAGCCTTGCATTTCCGACTCCGGGTTTAGAGATATTTGGACACCAAAAGGGTGGCGTACTTATCATGCAAATGCCCATGCCAATGGCACCAACTATAAGCAGAAACTTGCGACCAAAACGGTCCACAGTCCAGACTGCGTTCAAGGTGAAGATGATACCAAAAGTGGCGTTGATGGCGTTGATGAGAGCAATTGTCGACGCGCTGGTAAAGACCTTCTTGTAGATCTTGGAGCTGTAGGTGTTGAGACTGCCTTGCCCAGTGACCTGCTGACCAGCGTTGATAACGAAAGCGATGAGAAGACGCTTGCGAACCGAGCGATCTTTCCAGAGCGCGGCATATGTACTCGAGATGGCTTCCTTTTCGAATTCGATAGCTTCGCGGATCATGAGTATTTCGTCTTCGACTTCCTGCTCAGTATCTCTGACTTTTCGGAGAGCGTCACGGGCCTTGTCGATGTTGTTGTGTCTCTTGATCCACCAACGAGGGGTATCTGGAATGGTCCAGATCAAGGACAGGATAATGATAGGCACCAGGATCTGGAATATAACAATCATCCGCCAGTCCCACTCGCCCAACGTTTTGGTGTGCTTCGAGCAGGCGTAGGCAACCCAGAAGCAGATGAAGGAGCCGACGGAGTAGAACAATTGCCAGAATGACATGATTTTTCCACGAATTTCGGAAGGCGCCAGCTCGCCTATGTAGATGGGACCAGAGGCTACTATGTGTTAGGAACCACCCAAACGGAAGCACTCAAACGATGACACTTACTCAGGGAGATACCTTGACCCACACCGATGATAACTCGACCAACAAGGAAGATGATGAGCTTGCTTCTGGGGCAGAAGGTCTGTATGAATGTGGCTATGATGACCATCACGCAACCAACGCTCATTCCGACACGACGTCCAAAGTAGTCGGCAATTGGACCACCGAAAAAGAAGCCACCAATAATAGCACCGATGGTGTAAGCAGTATTCACACCACCAATGGCGGCATCACTGGGGTCATTGAAATAGGCAACCCAGTTTTTGGAGCCCAGAACTGAGTTGTAGGTAGATGCGTCGTATCCGTATAAAACCATGCATGCCGCCGCCACCATGGATATGTACCTTCCGGGTTGGTCAGTGTTGACCCATGATGGTGGCCATGGGAGTGAGGACATACCAGTTGTACCATCTTTTATTCGTGGCTCCTAGTGTCATAGCTGCGATTTGCTGGGCTGGATGTCTGGGGATTTCCGTGGGTAGGTGATGGTTGACTAGGTTGAGCAGAAACAACTGAAGGTCTTCAGATATGCTGGGGTAAGTGCATGCTATCTATACTTCTGCCAACAGGGAGGATGCTACCGAAGTGCGCGTGGTCCAGGTTGTGGGGTTCCCCAGTTCCCCATGCTGGCCACGTCCTTGAGTCCCGTTAGCGAAGTGCTGGCATGGGTCCAGCTTGCGATGGACATGGAGTAACGTTCGGAAGAGGCAAGGCTCTGCACGCCCCTCGAACCAATGGGAGCTCTCCCACCGCGCTTTTGCTCGATTGGAGGTATTCGACCTTGCCAGTGCAGATCTTGCCTCAATATCATCGAAATCTTGTGGCCTCAAGCACCTGGCCTTTCAGGCCTGTCACCCCGAAATGTGTCTTTGCCCTTGTTATTACATATGTGCCATTATTGCTGTTGCTTCACTCCGGAGTCGTCGGTGCTGTCTTGTCTGCTATGCGTGGACAACGTGAGCATCGAATGGAATTTCGAGTCCGGACGACTAACCTCCATTAGTCATAGTCCACGTATGATTCGGTCAAGCAACGGGATGGTCGAAGTTTAGTTGTTCGCTAGCGCCGAGTCTCGGACGTCGTGATTGGTGTACGCGAACTACATTCGGTATAGAAATGAAGACTAGCATGGCTTATACATGCTGTCAGGTGGACTGATAGACAGGCAAGCCTGTCAGGCCGGACTGTGACTCGGTGAGGTCTCGAAGGTGGTCCAAGCTGGTCCTTGAGGCGTTCGCACCGGTTTCTGGGCCGCGAAGCCTTCCCATCGCGCCTATCAAGCAATTTAGTGGCTGGGTAACTGGGGGGCTCCCATCGGCGAGATGTCCGCCAACCAATCTCAGTATGCTTCCACATCTCCAGAGGCCGTGGAGAATGCCGACCACTTCGACATATGCCCCGAACGTCCCAACGTCTTCTGCGACAAATATGATGTTGGAGATGCGTTGCATTCGCTTGTGTGCAGCCTTGTCCGCCGTTCTCCCCTGACGCTCGCATGCTGGAAAGCGCGTCGCAGTCCTTTCCTCCACCAGCACTTTTTGCAGCCTCATCGAACCGTGCTGATGGCTCGATACGGGAGACGGAAGGATGAAGCGGCTCGGCCAGGTGTATGCGAGCCAATCACCTTCTGCACGCACCGCCTACAACTTACAAGACCTACCAGCAGCGACTCAGCGAGAGCGCATTCCCGCTGTCTACGCGTTCATGGCGCTGTCATGATAGCTCATTCAGCGACACAAAGTTTATGGTTCGACGACCTCCTGCATGACTGCCACCCGTGACTGCTCACACGTACAGCATGCCACACGACTACGGCTTGAGATATCGCTCTTGTAGTTACTACTGTTCTTCCTATTTTCAAGCGCTGGCGGCCATGGTCCATAATTGTGTATCTAGGAGCCATTCTAGGGTTTCCTCCCGTGACATCCCCGGAATATCTTCACGTCCTAACCAACAACTTGGTGTCAAGTGGAGCTTCTTTGACCGAGGATAATCATCGAATGCGTCTTCTCCTCCGCAAAATGAGGGCTCAGGTCGGAGGTCGCGCCTTGGAGGATGATCAAGCGGACGATACCCACAGCTGAGATGCCCAGCTGCCACTCCTCGCCGCAGAATGATCCAGCACGACTTTCTTCTCACTCCACCATTCAAGCCCCAACCCTGTTTCCGCGTGGCAAGCCCATGGTTCAATCCATGCGGCCTGCGCGGCTCTGGACGTTTCTCTTCCAATAATCTTTGACGCGCTCACTGTAGGACAGGTCCATCATTCTTTAGCTGCAGAAGGCACCCACCTGTCAGCAGTTTCAACAGCTGCGATCATCTGGAAAATCAGCCGCAGACTGTTCGAGATCGGCCCGCAATGGTTGCCCGCCTCTACCGAACCGCATCTGCCATACTGAATGCTCCGCAGCCTACTTCTCGTCTCTTGATTGTCGGTTCTTTTTCTGTACAGGTGATATTTAGCCTCTCGGCACATACCTACATTGCACTGCGGGACCATCGTTGCTCCCCGAATGGCGTCCAAGATGCTGTATGTCTCTGGGGGGTCCGCTGTCATTGATGAGCACAGTATGCTCCAGCAACAACGTGTCTATGTCAAATCCAAGTCAATGGCACA
>Ga0210040_10006624_pt1 | contig 14349 bp, 9 predicted proteins | sample CryGeyCG12114_NA_FD_185462 | JGI IMG/M metagenome (GOLD analysis project Ga0210040, IMG submission 185462) | Groundwater microbial communities from aquifer - Crystal Geyser CG19_WC_8/21/14_NA (SPAdes) (version 2) | ecosystem: Environmental > Aquatic > Deep subsurface > Groundwater | place: USA... | reverse complement strand
TGAGTCGGAAGTGAGTAGGCTTGATGCCCTTTCCTACCAACTTTGGTAGTGCCCTACTATAATCACCAAAATTCTAGGGCAGAAGCTCGTAAACGTGGTAATCATGCGCGGCCAACGACAGCGCACTCGCTGGTTCAAGTGTAACGATTTGTTGGCTAAACAGCGCACGATACGTGCCCGTCGCTGTCGCGGGCACGTCCCATTCCAGTGGCTCCGCGGCACTGTTCATCACTACCAATACGGCGGCTCCTTCGCGGCGACGGACAAAGGCGTAGGCCGAATCAGGCGCGGGTAGGCGCTCGAAGCGCGATTCGCGGGCGCCGTTGCGCAGGGCGGGGTGGCGCTTCTTGAGCTGGAGTAGGGCCGCGTAGAAGTCGTGCAGCGGAAAGTCGTTCCAGTCAATCGTGTCCTTATCAAAAAAGGCCAACCGTTTAGTTAGCGCGGCTTCCTGGCCCGTGTAGATGAGCGGCATGCCCGGCAGCAGGGCGCACAGCACGGCGAAGGGTAGGGCGTTTTCGCTCAGGCGCTCGTATTCGGTGCCGTCCCAGCTGTTCACGTCGTGGTTGCTGGTGAAGTGCATCAGGTAGACGCTGCGCGGGTATTTGGCCCGCTCGGCGGCCAGGTAGTCGTCTACCTCGCTGAGCTGGTTTTTGCCCTCGGCTACGTGGTCGAGCAGGTAGTGCAGGCGCAGGCCAAAGGTCATGTCGAAAGCGCGCTCCAGCAGGCGGGTATTGCCGTTGAAGTTCTCCCAGGTCTGGCCGCCGCTGGGGTAAAGCTCGTCCCACTCGGCCAGCATGAACACGGGCTTCAGCTGGTCGAGCTCCTGGCGGGCGGCGTCCCAAAAATCGGTGGGTACCAGGCCCGCCACGTCGCAGCGGTAACCGTCGATGTCGGCCTCGCGCACCCAGTAGAGTAGGGCGTCGGTCATGTAGCGGCGCAGCGCCGGGTGGTCGTAGTCGAGGTCCACCACGTCTTCCCAATCAGGAATGGGCGGCACGAACTGGCCGTTTTCGTCCTTGGTATACCAGTCAGGGTGTTGGGTGAGTAGGGGATTGTCCCAGCTGGTGTGGTTGGCCACCCAGTCCATAATCACGTGCATGTTCAGTGCGTGGGCCGTTTGCACAAGGTGGCGCAAATCGGCCAGCGTCCCAAACTCCGGGTTCACCGCAAAGTAGTCCTGCACGGCGTACTGGCTGCCCAGTGTGCCCTTGCGGTGCAGCTCCCCGATGGGATGAATCGGCATCAGCCACACAATGCCAATGCCCATGTCGGCCAGGCGGGGCAGGTGCGCTTCAAAGGCCCGAAACGTGCCTTCGGGCGTGTATTGCCGAACGTTCACCTCGTAGATACTGGCGTGGGCAGCCCACTCGGGGTGCTGGACTTGAAATAAATGAGCGTCGGGGTGCGGGGTAGAGTCAGACACGAACGGAACGGTTGAGACGAAAAACTACCGTTTCATACGCAGCAGACGCTTTTCCGATTCCAGCGCGTACTTCTTCGCTATGGCGCGGCCTCCACCAACTCGTATACCTGGTAGCCGTGGGGCGTCAGCGAAACCGGACTGCGCTTACTTAATCGCACGGTTTGCTCGCTGAATAGCTCGCGGTAGGTGCCGGGCGGTACGTTACGCAGCGCAAACGCCTGCTCCTTACCCGAAACGTTGACGCACACGACTACGGTGCCGGTAGCGGGCGCGCTACGGCCGGCGCGGCGCGGGGTGGTAGGCGTATCGGCGGCCGGCGCAGCCACCGAATCGGTAGGAGCCAGCGTGCCCCGGCGGTAGAAGGCGTACACGCCCGCGGGGGCCGCCAGCCGCTCGAAGGTGGCGCACGCATCGCCGTTGGTGAGGGCCAGACTGCGCTTTTTCAGTTGCAGCAGCTTGGTGTAGAAGTCGCCCAGCGGGTATCCATTCCAGTCAATGCTGTCCTTATCGAAGAACTTCAGCCGCCGCTCGAAGCCCGCTTCCTGCCCGCTATACACCATCGGGATGCCGGGGAGGGTAGCCGTCAGTACAGCCATGGCCAGCGCGTCTTCGCCCAGGCGCTCGTACTCGGTACCGTCCCAGCTGTTCACGTCGTGGCTGCTGCTGAAGTTCATCAGGTAGATGCCGGCCGGGTACTTGGCGCGCTCGGCTTTCAGGTAGGCGTCGAGAGCAGCCACGGGCTTTCTGCCCTGCGCAACGCTGTCGAGCAGGTAGTGCAGGCGCAGGGCGTAGGTGGCGTCGAAGGCCTGTTCGAGCAGGTGGGTGTTGGGCGTAAACTCGCCGGGCTGGAGGAAGGGCGGGTTGTGCAGCTCGTCCCACTCGGCCAGCATAAACACCGGCTTGATCTTGTCCAGCGCCTGGCGGGTGTTGTTCCAGAAATCGGTGGGCACCAGGCCGGCCACGTCGCAGCGGAAACCGTCGAAACCAGCGGTTTTCACCCAGTAGGCCATGGTTTCGGTCATGTACTGGCGCAGCGCCGATTGGCCATAGTCGAGGTCAATCACATCCTGCCAGTCCGAAACGGGCGCCACAAACTGGCCCTGGGCACCTTTCGTAAACCAGGCGGGGTGTTCTTTCGACAGGTTACTATCCCAGCTGGTGTGGTTGGCCACCCAGTCCAGAATCACGTGCATGCCTAGTTTGTGGGCTTCCTGAATGAGGTGCTGCAAGTCGGCCAGCGTGCCCATATCCGGATTCACGGCGCGGTAGTCGCGAATGGAGTAGGCGCTGCCCAGCGTGCCCTTGCGGTTTTGCTGGCCGATGGGCTGAATCGGCATCAGCCATAAAATCCCTACCCCCATTTGGTGCAGGCGGGGCAGTTGCGCCTCAAACGCCCGAAACGTGCCCTCCGGGGTGTACTGCCGCACATTCACCTGGTACAGGCTGGCGTGGGCGGCCCAGGCGGGGTGCTGAATGGTGTAGGGAGCGGGTAGGGGAGGGCAAGCAGAGGGCGTAGACTGACAAGAGAAAAACAGCCAAAAGCTGATCAGCACGAGGAAACGAGAATACATGCCGAAAAATAGGAATTTTCTACGGTCATGCAGTGCTAAATGTAGATAGTGATAGTAAAATAGTAGGTTTGCCTTTCCAACCGCTGGCGAGGTTGAACGTCGTTTTGGAGCTGCGGCCATAGAAATGTGCCGTTTTTCACGAAAAAACCACGCCGTGGCGCCACCTTTCGGTTTGTGTATCCGTCTTTGCCGCTATCTGTTCCCTCCAAAACCATTTGCATGTTGCGTATTTCTCTTCGGCCGTTGCTGCTGGCAGCTGGCGTTTTTCTGGCGGGGGCCTCGCAGGCCCAGTATGTAGCGCCACCCGCCGCGGGTGCTACCACCTACGACGCCAAGGCCCTTTTTTCGCCCGATTTCATGAACGATCCGGGCACGGCCTTCCGCACCGGCGGGGGACAGCCGGGTGCCGCCTACTGGCAAAATGCCGCCAGCTACAAGATCAACGCGACCCTGGACGAAAAGCAGGAGCAGGTGCGCGCCGCCGTCGACATCACCTACACCAACAACAGCCCCAACGCCCTACCCTTCGTGTGGCTGCAGCTCGATCAGAACCTGTTTAAGCGCACCTCGCGCGGGGCCATGACCACGCCCGTGGCCGGTGCCCGCAACGGCGCCCGCTTCGGCAACGCGGCCGGGGGGCAGGAAGGGGGCGACAGTCTGCAAACCGTGACGGTGGAGCTGCATGGCAAGAAAACCAAGGCCAACTACCGCGTCACAGACACGCGCATGCAGATTATGCTGCCTGAGGCCCTGAAGGCCAACGGCGACAAGCTGCGCATCAGCATTGCCTACTCCTTCTTTATCCCGGAATACGGCTCCGACCGCATGGGCCGCCGCCAGACGCCCAACGGCGAGATTTATGAAATAGCGCAGTGGTACCCGCGCATGGCCGTGTACGACGATGTGCAGGGCTGGAACACGCTGCCCTACCTCGGCGCCGGCGAGTTTTACCTCGAATACGGCGACTTCGATTACACGATTAACGTGCCGGCCAACTACCTGGTGGGTGGCTCGGGCGAGCTGGTGAACCCCAAGGAGGTGCTGACGGCCACGCAGCAGCAGCGCCTGCAACGCGCCGCCGGCTCCGACCAAACCGTGCTGGTGCGTACGCCCGCCGAGGTGACGCAGCCTGCTTCCCGGCCCGGTGGCAAAAACGGCCGCCTGACGTGGCACTTCCGCTGCCAGCAGGCCCGCGACGTGGCCTGGGCGGCTTCGTCCTCGTTTGTGTGGGACGCGGCCCGCATGAACCTGCCCAGCGGCAAAAAGTCCCTGGCGATGTCGCTGTACCCGCCCGAGGTAGCCGCCGACACGGCCTGGAGCCGCTCCACGGAGTACATCAAAAATAGCATCGAATTCAACTCGAAGCAGTGGTATGAGTACACCTACCCCGTGGCTACCAACGTGGCCGGTATTGTGGGGGGCATGGAATATCCGGGCATCGTGTTCTGTGGCCTTACCTCCAGCCGCGGCGACTTGTGGAGCGTGACCGACCACGAATTTGGCCACAACTGGTTTCCGATGATTGTGGGCTCTAACGAGCGCAAATACGCCTGGATGGACGAGGGTTTCAACACCTTTATCAACATCTACAGCACCCGCAACTTCAACGGTGGCGAGTACAAGGCCCACGACGATAGCGCCCAATACATTATGCGCCAGCTGCTCACGCCCGGCACCGACGTGCCCTACACCTTCCCCGACGTGGTGCAGCCCTACAACCTGGGCTTCGCGGCCTACTCCAAGCCGGGCTTTGGGTTGGTGCTGCTGCGCGAGGCCATTCTGGGTCCCGAGCGGTTCGACTATGCGTTTCGCACGTACATCAAGCGCTGGGCCTTTAAGCACCCTACCCCCAAAGATTTTTTCCGGACGATGAACGAGGCATCGGGCGAGGATTTGGGCTGGTTCTGGAAGGAGTGGTTCATGGAAAACTGGCTGCTCGACCAGGCCGTGACTACCGTTACCTACGCCAACCAGGACCCGGCCCAGGGCGCCCTTATCACCATCGAAAACAAGGACAAGGCTGCCATGCCCGTGTTTGTGGCCGTGCGCGAGGCCAGCGGCAAGGTAGGGCGCCTGAAGCTGCCGGTGGAAATCTGGCAGCGTGGCAACACCTGGACGTTCCGCTACCCCTCCACTACGCCGCTGGTGGTGGTGCTGCTCAACCCCGACAACCTGCTGCCCGACGTGAACCCCAACAACAACTACTGGCTGCCCATGGAGCTGCCGAAGTAGGACAAGCCTACCACTAAAAAAAGCCTGATTCTACCTGCCAGCAAGCGGGTAGAATCAGGCTTTTTTTGTGCAACATTCTACCGAAGCCATATGGATTGGTAAGTAATGGCCCCGGCTTCGCGCTGCGGCCCCCGCTGGTTAACAAACCTGTTTTGTCTGCCGTAACTACATTGTCAAGAGCCTCTTGCTCTTGCTCTTGCGCCGCAACTCGAATTCACCCCTATTCTCTTTCCTATGCTTACTCGTCAATCCTTGCTACTCTGGTGGGGCATCACCGTCACGGTGGCCTACCTGCTCACCGAATACTTCGGCCACACGCTGGAACACGGGCACAGCGCCGTGCTCTGGACCTGGATTATTGCCATGGCTATTCCGGTGGTGGTGACGCTGGCGCTCGGGGGCCGGGCCAATGCCCTGGTGTGGGTGTGGGCTGTTGGTGCCGTGCTGGCTACGGCGGAGAATTACTGGGTGCACGCCACGGAAAACAAGGCGCTGATGCCCTTCAGCTTTCACACGCTCTGGTTTCTGTTTGGGTCTGCGGGCTTTGCCTACACCGCCACCGTGGTGGACGGGGCTGACCGCAAGCGCCTGTACGCCATTGCAGCGGTGCTGAACCTCGTCGGCATGGTGGTAATGCTGGCCAACCACGACCTGCTAAAAGGATTCGACTTCATCATTCTGGCGCTCATCCAGGGCGTGCCGATGCTGCTGGACGTGCCCCTACGCAAGCGCCACGAAGCCGCGGGGTAGGTAGGGCGCTGTTGCCGGTAGGCTGCGTATCAAATCAAGCCACAAAGTTGGCAGGATAGCGAAGCCCTGACTAGGGCTGTTTTATAAGGGTAGCTTCGGGCCGTTGGGCGAAGCTTGGGGACCTGTGCACAATCAGGCTTATTAGGTACACAAACTTGGGAATTAGTGCCGTTGATGGTGTAGGGGCGGTATTTTTACGGAATCCCGCAGATCAACCGAAAGCGCGTGCCGGACGGTAGTTGCGAGCAACACCCTGCCGTCGTTTCACTGCGCTTTTCCGATTCCTGCTCTTTGCCGCCTTGTCTATGTTTGCATCCTTACTACGTCACTGTTTGTCCGCACAAGGACAACTCCCGTTTGGGCAACGTGCGACGGCGCTGCTGGTGGTGCTTCTGGCCCTCGGGCCGGTAGCGGCCGTAGCCCAGTCAACCACTGCCCCGGAGCAGCCCCTACCTGCCGCCTACCACGAACTGTACAGCAACCGCGCCGCCGCCCACGCCCGCATGCCCCAAACCGTGCGCTACGATTTGCGGGTGAGCGACACCACCTGGATGGTGGCCGGCGTACGCAACCACGCCTTGGCCACTAACGGCTCGGTGCCGTCGCCTACCCTCACCTTCACGGAAGGCGACACGGCCCTGATTTACGTGCGTAACGCCTCGGCCAAATCCATTTCCTTTCACTGGCACGGCCTGGTGATTCCCAACCGCTACGACGGCGTGCCCATCCTCAACACGGTGCCCATTGAGCCGGGCATGACGCACGAGTTTAAGTTCGCGCTGCGTCAGCACGGCACCTTCTGGTACCACTCCCACACCAAGCTCAACGAGCAGCTGGGTCAGTACGGCGCCTTCATCATTCAGCCGCCTACCCCGCTGCCCACGCCCCAGCGCGTGGTGCTGCTCTCCGACTGGACCAAGGAGCGCCCCTGGGAAGTGCTGCGCTCGTTGAATCGCGCCACCGAGTGGTACGCCATTGAGCGCAGCTCGGTGCAGAGCTACGGCAAGGCCCTCACGAAAGGCTACCTGGGCACCAAGCTACGCCAGGAGTGGAAGCGGATGCCGGAAATGGACCTGGCCGACGTCTACTACCAAGCCGACCTCGTGAATGGCCAGCCCGGCCAGCAGATGCCGGAGGTGCCAGCCGGCCAGCCCGTGCGCCTGCGCATCATCAACGGCTCGGCGGCGTCCTACTTCTGGCTGCAATTTGCGGGCGGCAAGATGCGCGTAGTGGCCGCCGACGGCGTGGACGCGGTGCCCGTGGAAGTAGACAAGCTGCTGATAGCCACCGCCGAAACCTACGATGTGGAAGTGACCCTACCCGCCGCCGGGCAGTACGAGTTCCGGGCTACCTCCTGGGACATGGCCAAAAAGGTGAGCCTGCAACTGGGTGCCGGTGCCCCGCACCCGGCCCCTACCTTGCCCCAAATCGACTACTTCCAACTGATGCAGGACATGAACGGCATGATGGCTAACATGCAAAACATGACCATGGGCCGCGCTCCTGCCAACGTGCCCGGCCCTACCGTAGTCAGCGCCAGCGAAGCCAAACCGCCCATGACGCCCGGCATGAATGGCATGGATATGAGCGGCGACAAACAGAAGATGAGCGGGATGGGTATGAGCGGCGGTGAAAAGAAGATGAACGATATGCCGGCCGGGAAATCGACCGATGAAATGGCGGCGGGTATGAACAACGGCATGGCGTCGCCGTCCGACAGCAGTCAGCACCAAATGGCTGGCCATATGGATATGAAGTCGGCGTCTGATTCATCTGCAAAAAGCATGAAAATGCCTGGCGACCAGCAAATGACCGGCGGCATGCAGATGGGCGCCAAGGGCATGGGTAGCATGAACAAAGCTCCACTCGGCACCTTCGTGACGGGCCACAAGCAGCTGCAAGCCGCTTTTCCCAACGAAACCCTGCTGAACTACGAGATGTTGAAGGCCCCGCAGCCCAGCATCATTCCCGACAACCGGCCGGTGCGCACGGTGCAGTTGTACCTGACGGGCAACATGTTCCGCTACGTGTGGAGCATCAACAACAAAGTGCTGTCGGAGGCCGATAAGATTGAAATCAAGCAGGGCGAAACGGTGCGGTTCGTGATTCACAACAGCACCATGATGAGCCACCCCATGCACCTGCACGGCCATTTTTTCCGGGTGCTGAACGGGCAGGGCAACTACTCGCCGCTCAAAAACACGCTCAACGTGGCCTCCATGGACATGGTGACCATCGAGTTTGACGCCAACGAGGAAAAGGACTGGTTTTTCCACTGCCACCTGCTCTACCACCTCAACTCGGGGATGGCGCGCATTGTGCACTACGCCAATACCAACGTGCCCACCGACGACCCCAAAAAGCTGAGCCGCTTCGTGAGTGAGGACCGGGCGCTGTTTCCCTACGCCCAGGTAGATGCCCTGAGCCAGGGCGTGTTTGCCGAAGGCGGCGTGCGCAATACCTACTGGCTGCTGCGCGCCGAAGGCCGCTTCAACTACCACGGCGACTACGAAACCGAAACCCATTTCCAGCGCTACCTCGGCCCCAAGCAGTTCGTGGCCGTGTACGCCGGCACTGATATTCGTAACAACATGCGTAATATGAGTGGCTCCACGACCGACCAGCCTACCCGCCGCACCAACACCAAGGACTACCGCCAGGTAGCCTGCATTGGGGTGCGCTACTTCCTGCCCATGCTGATCTGGTCGGATTTGCGGCTGGACAGTGGCGGCAAGGTACGCCTTCAGCTCAACCGTGAAGGAATTCCCCTCACCCGCCGCCTGCGCGCCGATTTGATGGCCAATACCGACCGCGAATACCGCGTCAATTCCTACTACGTTCTGAGTAAATATGTGGCCGTGGGCGGCAACTACGACAGCGACTATGGCTGGGGCGCGGGCCTGCGGATTATCTATTAAGCGCCTTCAAAATTGGCGGCCCGCAATAATGGGCCTATCTTTCCAGGCGGAATAGGTGGCCGGTGCTCTCCAACACGGAGGGCCGCGCGGCCGTACTACCGACTGCATTTTTTATCTTTCCCCAACAACTTTTCGCTTCATGTCTGCCACTTCCGACATCGAAAACACCATTGCCGCGCTCGAAGGCGACCTGCACCGCGTGGATGCCACCAGCCTGATTGACCACTGGGTAAACCAGCTTAGCGGCGGCTCCGACCAACTCACGGGCAACATCGTGAATGAGCTGAAAAACCTGCGTGGCCTGATCGGCGGTAGCAACGGCACCACTACCACGGTGGCCAACTCCCTGCAAGCCCTGTCCGAAATGTGTAGCCAGGTAGCCCTCCACCGCCATGGCTTCGACATCGACGCCATGCGCCACCTCAACCAAAAGCTAGCCTCCGCCGCCGGCCAAATCCGCGCCGGATACTAGGCAGTATTGAGTTTTGAAAGGTGAGGCGCGAAATTAAAAGCCCGTCACCAGCAAAGTCCACTCTCTGTCATCCTGACGAAGGAAGGACCTTATCACCGTAGAACGACGAGCGTACCAACGACTCGTTCACTGGGCGTAAGGTCCTTCCTTCGTCAGAATGACAGAGGGTGGGCTTTTCAATTCCCCTGAAGTAGTTGGCGACAGTTTCCTCCGTAGTAATGGCGCGGGGCTCTGCCCCGTGTCTACTATGCGTAGGCCTCTGGCCTGCCATCGCCTGCGCCATTAGCAGCGTTTGGGCAAGTTGTTCTAGCGGGGCGGGCCAGCGGCCTGCGAATAGCTGGCACGGCATAGCCCCGCGCCATCATTAGGCATTGACGACTGCCCAATCCACAAGCCTTTCCCTACTTGTGGCTGACCGTAATGCCCGGCCACTCGTCGGTGCGGAAGGGCGAGGCGGGTAGGCCGGCCTTGTTATATAGGTTGGGGTAGGGATTGTTGCTCCAATCGTAGCGTACGTCTTTCGGTTGGGGTACTTCCTTGCTGCTAAGCACCAAGGTATTGCCCTCCAAGTGGCCTTGTGCCCAATGAAAATGGTGGTCGACGCCGGCAATGGCAAAGCCCTTCAGGTAGTCGCCACCGGGGGCTTTCAGCACTAGGCCGCCGCCGAGGTTACCGAAGGTGAGGCGCAAGGTGTTATCCTTGGTTTCCATCTTCTCGAAGGTAGGGCCGCTGTAGGTCACCTGCTGGTCGTTGTAGGCTACGTGGCGCGCGGCCAAGGCCAGGCGGTGGCCCACGTCCTGCTTGTTGCGCGGGTGAATGTTGTCCCGGTCGCCCAGGTCCGTGGCCACGACCATGCCAGTGTTGGGTAGGCTCAGGGTGCGGCGCTGGGCCTCCCGCAGCTCGGCCCACTCGTAGTCGGCGGGCTGGGGCTGATCGGGCTGATAGTTGGCCAGCTGGACAAAGAGAAACGGCAGATCTTCCTGTTTCCAGCGCGCGCGCCAGTCCCGAATCAGCGTCGGAAACAGCGTTTGGTACTGGTAGGCGCGGCTCGCGTTGCTCTCGCCCTGGTACCAGATAACGCCCTTGAGCGCATACGGAATCAGCGGCGCAATCATGGCGTTGAACAGCGCCGTGGACTCGTTTTGGGCGCCGCTGGGGTAGGGGTTAACGGGCATCAGCCGGCCATCAATGCCCACGTCGAATTTCCACTCACCGGCCAGGGGTAGGGTGCGGGTAGCGGTCTTCAGGTGCAACTCTTCCGGCTTGCCCCAGAGGCCACCGCCGCCGCCGCCGTCGAGCACGCGCACGGCCACTATATTGCGGCCGGCTTTTACCAGCGCGGCGGGCACGGTGTAGGTCCGGGCACGGTCGTAGCCATCGGTGGTGCCTACTAGCGTGCCATTAAACCAAGTCGAGTCGATATCATCTACCGGGCCCAGGCTGAGCTTGAGGGGCTTGCCGGCTTCGGTGGCGGTCAACTCCACTTCCTTGCGAAACCAGATAACGCCATCAAAGCTGTTGAAGCCGGGGCGCTGCTCCCAAAAACCGGGTAGGGGCATGGTGAGCCAGTTGGCAGTTGGCAGGTCGGCCGCCGACCACGCTGTGCCTTTGGCCGGGTGGCCCTGGTCGTGGGCGGCGGGCGTGCGCCGCCACTCGGCTACGCGCCGGGTGTAGTCCTGCTGCGACTGCTCGAAGTTGGTTGCTTTAATAGCGCCTACTCTCGACCTGAAATCCGGGAGGGTGTTGAGGGCCTCGGCGCTGGTCCAGGCCTCGGCCACGGTGCCGCCCCACTCCGACGAAATCAGGCCAATCGGCACCTTATACTGCTGGTACAAATCGCGCCCGAAGAAGTAGGCCACGGCCGAAAAGTTGGATACCGTTTCGGGGCTGCACGGGTGCCAGCCGGTGCTGGCAAACTCGCTCTGGGGCGCGAAGGATACGGCGTTTTGCACGTCCAGCAGCCGAATGTTGGGAAACTTGGCGGCCGCTACTTCCTGAGGGCCGTTGTTGGCGTTGCGTAGTGGCCACTCCATGTTCGACTGCCCCGAGGCCAGCCACACGTCGCCCACCAGCACATCCCGAATCGTGAGCGTATTCTTGCCCTTAATCACCAGCTCGTAAGGGCCGCCGGCCGGCGTGGCGGGTAGGGTCGTCGACCACCGGCCGTCGGGGCCGGTGTGGGCGGCGGCGTACGTTTTGCCCCGAAAGGTGACCATAACGGCCTCCGTATCGTCGGCCCAGCCCCAAATGGGTAGGGGCTTGTCGCGCTGCAACACCATGTGGTCGCCCACCAGTTTGGGCAGGCGCACGTTGGCGCGGGCGATGGTCGTGGCAAAGCTGGCTGCGGTAGCCAGTAACAATAAAATAGAAGAACGCATGAAGTAGGGTTGGGGTGGGAGGTAGGGGAGTAGCACAAGGTAGCAGAAGTGCGTTCTTCTACGCAAAACCCGGCTCTGGCACCAGCGCCTACCTAAAACAGGACGCTCTTTCGACATAGAACGTCAAATTAAGAAAGCACGTCATTTCGACCAGCGGGAGAAATCTCGCATGCTGATGAAAGATACTATCCTTTGTCAGCACGCGAGATTTCTCCCGCTGGTCGAAATGACGCGCTTTTTTTATGTTCTTCTACTTAAGGGTAACCCGCAATTTGAATTCCTTCGCCAAGCCGCCTTCTGCCATCAGGCTGTGCGCTATAATCAGCTGATACTGGCCATTTTGTGGCGTATCAACGGAAATGTCTTTTCCAAACGGACCGTTCCTTTTCCCATCGGGGTAGATCAGCTGAGTAAAGCGAATATTATGCAAGGAGTCCAAGGGCATCAGCGAAGCCGTGAGCTGGCGTTTGTCCTGCACGGGCACGTTCACTGTAACATGCTGATTCAGGCTTTTCAATTCGCCGAGCATCACCACCGAGCTGTCACCGGCGGCAATGGCAAGGGTTACGGTGCTGTCCGCGCGGGCGTCAATGGGGGCTGGGTTAGCCGCCTGCTCGGGCGCCGGGGTAGCCATTTTTTCTGAAACCGATGAGCCGATGGTTTCGGCTGGGGTGGTAGTGGTTTCGGGGTTGCTACTACATGCCACTGAGACGAGAGCGAGACTTAGGCAGAAGCATCTGTTTATTATCTTTTTCAAAATTGGAGAGAGTAAATGGATGCGAAAATTTCATCCCCCGTAGGTACGTTTGAAGGTATATCCAAAGTACGTTGGAATACTGCTACACATCGTTGTTGTACAAGCTGTAGAGCAGTCCGTACAGGCCGCCACCGAGTGCCAGGAGAGTTGCTTCCCAAGGACTGTCAGGACTATGATGAATAATAGACGGCAGAGCCTCAACCAACACCATACAGGTGGCATTACAAAAGGCAATTCCAGCAGACTGCCACCACACGCGGTAGCCTTTTTTCTCAACTACCCAGTAATGTAAGGCTACCATAAATATATAAGCGCGAAACCCATACAGGGTGATACTGAAAAAAAGTAAATAAATACTTTCTCTTTATACTGCGTGTTATCTACCAGCGCCATAAAAATAGAAATGGCTACTATGCCCGTTAAAAGAGGACGAAATATCTTTCTGACAACTTTTTTCATCACGGTTGCACAAAGACAGGTTCTGCTAATACCCCGCCGCCGTATCATCCCCTCTGGGGTCGGCGCCACCGGCCAGGCGACCGTCTGGGAGCACCTGAATGACTTCCACGCGACCCCAGCCGCTGCGGGGCACCAGTTTGTAGCCGTGGGCGCGCAGCGTGTCGGCGGTGGCGGGAATAAGGGCGTCCTGCTCCACGTCGAGCTGGTCGGGGAGCCACTGGTGGTGCAGGCGCGGCGCGGCCACGGCCTGCTGGGGGTTGAAGCCGTAGTCCACCACGTTTAGAATGGCCTGCAACACGCTGGTAATGATGGTGCTACCACCGGGCGTGCCGACTACCAGCTTTAGCTGGTTGTTCTGGGTCAGGATGGCGGGCGTCATGCTGGACAGCATGCGCTTGCCCGGCTGAATGGCGTTGGCCACGCCCCCTACCAGACCGTAGGCGTTGGGCGTGCCGGGCTTGCTGCTGAAGTCGTCCATCTCATTGTTGAGCAGGAAGCCCGCCCCTGCCACCACTACTTTGCTGCCGTAGGCGCCGTTGAGGGTGGTGGTGCACGATACGGCATTGCCCTGGGCATCCACAATATTATAGTGCGTGGTCTGGTCCGACTCGTAGCCGGGTAGGCCGGTGCTAGCCTGCACCTGAGCGCTGGGCGTGGCCCGCATGGGTAGGGTAGTAGCCATGCGCTGCCGGTTGTAAGTGGTGTCGAGGAGCTGGGCCACCGGCACGCGGCCGAAGTCCGGGTCGCCGAGGTAAGTGGCGCGGTCGGCGTACACGCGGCGCTCGGCCTCGGTGAGGACGTGCACGGCCGCGGGCGTGTGCCAGCCTAGGGTGCCCAGGTTGTAGGGCTGTAGCATTTGCAGCATCTGGAGTAGGGCCACGCCCCCGCTGCTGGGTGGCGGAAACGTGAGCACGTCGTAGCCGCGGTACTGGCCGTGCAGGGGCGTGCGCCACTTCGGCTGATACTCCTGCAAATCCTGCTTGGTAATGAGGCCGTGGCCGCGCTGCATTTCGGCCACCACCAGGTCGGCAGTTGGGCCCTCGTAGAAACCGGCGCGGCCCTGGTCACGGATGCGGGTGAGCGTCTGAGCCAGCTCGGGATACTTGATAAGGTCGCCTTCGGCCCAAGTGCCCGTAGCTTTGAGGTAGGCCGCGCCGGGGTTAAACTTCACAAACTCGGCGCGGGTGCGGTTGAGGCCAGCAGCTTCTTTATTGGTGAGGCGCAGGCCGTTGGTGGCCAAGTCAATGGCCGGTTGCACGACGTCGCGCCAGGGCAACTTGCCGAGCTTTTTGTGCAGCGTTTCCATGCCGGCCACGGTACCCGGTACACCTACCGCCAAGTGGCCCAGAGTGCTGCGGTTGGGCACCACGTTGCCTTGCGCATCCAGGT
>Ga0210040_10006623_pt1 | contig 14352 bp, 14 predicted proteins | sample CryGeyCG12114_NA_FD_185462 | JGI IMG/M metagenome (GOLD analysis project Ga0210040, IMG submission 185462) | Groundwater microbial communities from aquifer - Crystal Geyser CG19_WC_8/21/14_NA (SPAdes) (version 2) | ecosystem: Environmental > Aquatic > Deep subsurface > Groundwater | place: USA... | reverse complement strand
CCCCGGCCCGTCCGGCAAAGAGCTCTGCTCAGGGACCTGGAGCGGAGGAGCGGAGGACCGGAGCGCTCACGATGCTTTGACAGCGAAGCGCCCGCAGGGTCAAAGGATCATGAGCGTGGAGGGCCGCAGCGGGGCGCGGAAGGTCCCTACGCTGAGCTGCCGGACGGGTCGGGGGTGCAGTTTGGTGGCAGCCCGGCGGAGCCGGTTCCCTGATGACGGCGTAGCCGGCACCGCGGAGCGGCCTGCGGTTGGTACCTGAGGTAACTGGGGTGCCTCGCGGCCGACAGCGCGATGAGCTGCGGGTTTGCGACACGCCGTCGAGCTAGGAACCTGGGTTACCCGAGGTAACTGGGTAACCTGAGGTATCAAGCCACGGTGTCCGTGGCGTCTTGCTGGGCTGAGGAGTGACCGTGCGAACAACCGCGATCGTGAACAGCAAGGGCGGCACGACGAAGACCACCACGGCGGTCAACCTCGCCACCGCCGCCGCTCTCGCCGGGCAGCGGGTGCTGCTCATCGACTTGGACAAGCAGGGGTCGGCGACGCAGTGGCTCGACCACTCCCCCGACACCGACGCCCTGCTCGACGCCCTGCTCGCCAACACGTCCCTGGACGAGCTGGCGGTGCCTACGTCGGTGCCTGGTCTGGAGTTGGTGCCGGCGTCGGCCTCGCTCGGTCAGGTAGGCCGGCTGCAGGCCGAGATCGGTCACCAGTTCTTCCTGCGCGACTCCCTGGCCAAGACCTCGCCGCGGGACTGGGTGTTCATCGACTCCCCGGGGGACCTGGGGGTGGCCACGATCATGGCGTTGACGGCGGCCACGGAGGTGCTGATCCCGGTGCCGGCGGGCTCGATGGAGCTGGACGAACTCCCGAAGGTGATGGAGACGGTCCAGACCGTGCGGGCCCGACTGAACGGCGACCTGCGGATCGCTGGGGTACTGCTGACGAAGTTCAAGACCGTGGGTCGCCACGCGCGGGTCCTGAGCCGGGACGTGGCGCAGGAGCTCCGCCGAGAGCTTCCTGACCATGTGATGACCACCGTCGTCCGGGAGGACGACCGGCACGGGGAGGCGCCGGCCTGGCGCAAGCCGATGGCGCAGTTCGATCCCGAGGGCCGCGGGGTTCAGGACTATGCCGCCGTACTTGAGGAGCTGCTGGGTCGGGAGGCCGTCGGTGTCTGACCGTCAGCAGCGCGGACTCCCGCAGCGTGGGGGCCGGGCGTTCTCCAGCTCCCTCGACAGCCTGACCGACCCCGGCACGATCGCGCCGGTGCGCGCCGTCCCGTCGGTTCGATCGGCTCCAGACACCTCGGGAACCTCGGTTACCCGAGACACCGAAGGTGCCTCGGGTACTCCGAATAACTTGGGTAACTCAGGTAACTCAGGGGCCGGAGGTACTTCGGGTGTCGTCTCTGAGCAGGCGCCGGGGCCGGTCAAGGCGACAGCCCGCCAGCACGTGAAGCTGCGCGGGGAGCTGGCCGAGGAGCTGCGCGACGCCGTCTGGTTCCTGGGTGCCTCGACCCGGCCGCGGGTGCAGCTCGGTGAGCTGCTGGACGAAGCGGTGGGCGAGTGGCTGGCCAAGGTCAAGGCCGAGTACAACGACGGAGCGGACTTCCCGCGCAAGGGCCGGCTCCGCTGAGTCGAGCGGCCGCGTTGATCCGCCGCTGAGGCCACCGGGAGGACGGAGGGGGCGCACGTTCGCGTGCGCCCCCTCCGGCGTCTTGGTCACGGCCACTGCGGGTGCGCGGCAGCTGCACGGCACAGCGGGCAGGCCAGGTGCCCATGAGCCGGGTGCGGGACGTCACCGGCCGACTGGCCGTGGGCGCAGGGTGTGCCGATGCGCAGCTGGAGCTCGTGGCGGCGGCCGGCGGCCTCGATCGCGGCCATGAACTCATCGACGGCGCCGGGTCGGTCGGCGGGGTCGCGGCCGTGCAGGAGCTTGGCGAGGTAGGACGCGGGGTGGTCCAGCTTGGCCGGGACGACGTTCCAGCCGCGGACAGCCTGGCCCTCGTCGGCGGCGCGCTCGACGTCGCGGGGTGTCCAGCCCGCCAGAGCGTGCGGGGTGAGCAAGGGGACCAACCGACTCAGCGGGACGCCTCGTAGCCAGCTGAGGCGCCGCTGGGTGCCCTCGGCGAGCCTCCTGGCGAGGGGATGGCCCCGCCGCCCGCCTCGTTTGGTGCCGCCTTCGGTTGGTGCAGGCCGCGGAGCGGCCTTCCTCGTTTCGGCAGTGGCTCGAAGATGAGTCCTACTTAGTTGAGATTCCCCTCTTACTACGTAAGAGGGGGGTGGGGTGTCACGCTCCACAACAGGGCGGTGGACCTGGGGATACGCCCGGCCGCGGGTCGGCCGGCGGGGCCGGTCGCGGCGACTGCACAGGGCGAACTCAGCGGCCAGCTGGCGGTGCGCCGATCCGCGCCCCCACGCCTCGATCCGCTCCTCGCGGGTGAGGAAGGACCGGCCGGCGACCAGCTCCACGACGAACCCGAGCGCCTTGAGGACCCGACGGGCCCGCTGGACCGTGGACAGCGACACCTGGACGTCCGCGACCAGGCGCTCGTTGGTGGGTCGGCAGCCACGGCCGGTGGCGAAGTCGGCGTAGGCCAGGTGGCCACGGGCTACGGCCACCACGGTGTCGGGCTGGGCGTGGTGGCCGGCGCAGACGTCACGCCGGGCGTGCACGGTGGCCTCGACATCGGCGATCCAGTCCTCAGCCGACCACCAGGCGGGTAGGCGGCTGGCGGCTCCAGGAGCGCCGTGGATGCCCGCCGAGACGCGGCGGGTGGTGACGTGTCGAGTGGGGGAGAGGGCGCGGGTCAGCAACGCAGCCCGGCGGACACGCCGGACTGTTGCGCGAAACTCCAGCGTGGCACTGGCCGGAATCCGGACAGCGCTCTACTATGAGAGGGCAGCACAAAGCCTCCTGATTGGTCTCAGGGTGGGAAGTGTTCGCCGGGGTAGGTGCTGGTTACACCGATCCGGCATGTAGCGGCAAAGGGCGGTCTCCTTCGGGGGGCCGCTCTTTCCGCGTCTAGGCGGTCCTGCCGAGCGGCAGCACCTCCTGGTCGCGACCGGCCTTGGGCTCTAGCCACGTAGGACAGCCGTTGGCGTCGACCTCGTCGCGCTCAAGGAGTCCCTGCAGGTACGCGGCGATGGAGATGCCCGCGGCGTCGGCTGCGTCCCGCGCCTTCTGGCGCATCGCCGGCGTCACGCGTCCCTGTAGCGGGACCAGTCCCTCATCCCCACGACGTGGGGCGGATCGACCCTTGGCGGCTGGCATGGACGACACCCTGCCTCAGAATGCACTTTTGTGCACTAGGCCCTTCGGCGTGTCGGGAAAGTGCATCCTCACCGCCGTCGCGGGCGTCGCTGCTGAGCTAGGTCGCTGGTGCAGTGTCGGCAGTCGTCAGCGTCGGTAGACCCTCGGCTGCTCGGAACTTGGCCACGATCACGCCGAGTAGGGCCAGGCTTTCCGGGGAGAGTCCTCGGGCGGCCAGGACGACGTCGGTCAGCCCGTCGTCTTTCAGCGCCGTGACGAGCTGCAGCTGCTCGATGTACTGGTCGGGCGCGTCATCGTCGTTGGTGAAGTACCCGGTCGGGACGTTGAAGTACCGGGCGAGGGACACGACGAGCTCGACGCGGGGGTTGGTCCGACGGCCAGTGCGTAGCAAGTACATGTAGTTCGGCGTGACCGTCGGCCCACCCGCCAGCGTGAGGGCGTCGACGACCTCCTGGTATCCGACATCTCCCCGACGGCCTGAGCCGGCGGCCTGGAACAGCAGGTCCAGCCGCTCCGCGAACGTCCTGGTCGTGCGGTCGTCTGGCATGTCACTGCCTCCGGTGACCGGCGTGGGTCAGCTGGGCGCGATGCCGACTCACTTGATGCTGAGGTGGAGGTGGTCGAAGTGTCCGCCGGTGACGTCGCCGGGGTCGTAGACCCCGCCGCCGGTGTAGGGCACCCAGCCCTCCTCGGCGCTGTCGACTGACCAGAACTGGCCGTACCAGATGATGTAGCGCAGCCCGGTCTGCGCGGCGCTGGCCTGCAGCTCGGCCGCGAGGGCGTCACCGTCGGCCTTCTGCTCGGCGGTGGGCATCACCCCGCCCTTGCCGGGGAAGACGTCGCAGGCCCGGCCCAGTGGGTGATCGCTGGTCGGGTTCCAGGCGTGGGCGTCCCAGCAGCTGATCGACCGCCCCTGGTCCATGAGCTGGGTGGCGAGGTTGAGCGTGCGAGGGGTGAGGCACCCGCGGTTCGTCGTCGGGTCGGGGACGACGCTGCAGGTCTCGGGAGGGAACGCCCCGCCGGGGCCGGTGAAGGGCCCTGATGAGCCCGGCACGCACGGCAGCGCGCCTCCGGCTGGGAGCTTGGCGGCGAGGTCGGGGTCTCCGCTGAGGACGCTGACGATCTGGACGGCGTCGGCCCAGAACCGCTCGTAGTGGTAGGGGTCGGCGTTGCGTTGGGTCGCGTGAGCGGCCAGCGTCGGGGCCATCTGCTCCCAGCCGGGGACCTGTAGCAGCGCGCGGAAGAAGTTGGTGGCCGCGATGCGGGGGTTCATCCGGTCTTCGTAGGAGCCCCAGGCGCCGTTGCTGCGCTGCTGGAACAGCCCGCGGCTGTCGGGGCCGGCCGCGTCTCCGTAGTCGACGTTGATGAGCGTGGACTCACCGATCGCGGTCATCACGCCGACGGTCTGTCCGCGGACGTCGATGCCCAGGTCGCGGGCGGCGAGGACGACCTGGGCGGCGTTGGTGATCTGCTCGCCCTTGTAGGCCCCGATGCTGGCCGGGAGCTCTCCGCCGCCGATCGGTGCGGCGGGCGACGGGGCGCCGGGCACCGGTGCGCCGGTGGCGACCACGGGGGCTGCGATGGCCCCTGGCGGGGGCCCGCATGCGGTACCGGCCTGCGCCGCCCCCGCGCCGGCACCGCCGACCATGAGCACGGTGACTCCGCAGCCGCCGGCAGCGAGCACGAGGGAGACGCCGGCAGCGGCGGCCAGCTTCTTCACGACGGCGGGGTTGCGCGGTCGACCAGCCAGTCCTCACCGGCGCGCACGAGCATCACCGTGTAGGTGCCTGCGTCGGTGTCGACGCTGACCTCGGCGCGGTACTGCGTCGAGCCTGGCAGGACGGTGGCGCTGTCCTCGACGACCTTGTGCACGGGAACGTTGGCGACGTCGGTGGTGCGGTAGATCGGCCAGGCGGCGGGGGTGAAGTAGCCGGCGACCCCGTCCCACCACTGCTGCTGGGGCAGGTCGGTGCGCGCGAAGGCGCGCATGAACGCCGTGGCGCGGGACTGAGCCTGTTCGGCCGACTCTCCCTCGGGTGGCACGGGGGGTCCCTGGCCCTCCTCGGGCACGCCGGCGTCGACGGGCCGCGGCGCGAGAGGGGCACTGGTGGTGGCTCCGGCACTGGTCCCGGTGCCAGCCTGCGCGCTGGTCAGCGGCGGAGTTGTCGGTGCCTGCTGTGAGCCTGCGGTGGGCGGCGCGGCCGCCGTGGTGGCGGTACTCGAGCTGCATCCGGCGAGGGTGGCTGCCGCGACCAGGGCGACGGCGAGGGAGCTGAGGCGGTGTGCGGTCAGGGTCTGTCCCTCCTGCTTCCGGCTTCTTCGGGCGCCAGCTCGGGGGTGTCGGTGAGGGGCAGACCCTCGGCGAGCTTGCTGCGGATGGAGGGCCAGTACGTCCGCCACGTCCCTCCGACCTTCTCTCCCGGGATGCGGTCCTGGCGCATGAGGTAGGTGATCGTCCGGTCGGGGAAGCCGAGCAGCGCGGCGAGTTCGCTGCTGTCCACGATTCCCGGCTCGACGTGGTCCGGCGGCAGCGGTGGCACCGCGTCCTGCGCGGCCGCCACGCCGATCGTGCGGGCCAGCAGGGATGGCGCCCAGAACCGCCATTGACCTCCCACCCGCGTCCCCGGGATCTCTCCGTCATGGGCCCAACGCCGGATCGCGACGAGGCGGACCTTGACGAGCAACGCAGCCCCTTCGGCGTCGAGTACGTGCGGATGCATGGGTGGTCTCTCTCGCGTCGTCGGGAGGCAGCGCGCCCATAGTTCCGCACCCACGCCTGGCCACAGGGCCGGCCTTCCGTACAACAGCCGTGACACTAACTCGATACGGTCGTTATAGTCCATACACGGACGGGATCAACCGATTACAGTCGGTTAGGACCAAACAGAGACGCTGGGAGCTTGATGTGGCGGAGTCCGACGGATCTGGCGCGGGCCTGTTCAGCGGGGCGCGTCGCGCGCAGCAGTACCAGGAGGCCGACGTCGACCCGGCCGAGACGGCGGGTCATGTGCGCGCGATGGAGCTGCAGCAGTCGGTGCCGCCCGCCCCGGCCCCGCCAGTGTCGTCCGGGGGCACAGTGGATGGGTCACAGGTGAGTAACGATGCCGGGGTCACCGGCGAGCCTGCTGGTGCTTCGGCGGCACAGGTGGGTGCTCCGGCGTCGACGCCGCTGCGCATCGCTCCGGTCGTCAGCCCTCGCCCCGCGCAGTGGGGTTGGCGTGGACGTCTCCGTCGGGGCACCGGCGGCCTGGTCAAGCTGGCCCCGGAGCCGGCGGAGCTCGCGCACCGGGACGCGCTGACGACCATCCGGCGGGCGACGTGGACGAGAGCGGTCAACGTCATCGTCACCAGCCCCAAGGGCGGGGTCGGCAAGACCCCAACCTCCCTGCTGCTGGCAGGCATCCTGGGCCACGTCCGCGGTGGCTACGTCGCGGCGTGGGAGGCCGCCGAGGCCCCCGGCACGCTCAACGAGCGCGCCGAGGGTGACCCGACCCGCGGGCTGGCCGAGCTGCTAGCCGGCGTGGACAGCGTCAATTCCGCGGGCAGCCTGGGCGGCTACACCGCCCCGCAGACCTCCCACGCCGACGTCATCGGCTCCGTCACCGGCCGCGCGGTCCTCACCGCCGCCGACGTGCTGGCGGCCAGGCGGGTGCTGGACACCTACTACCGCATCACGATCAGCGACACCGGCAACAACCTCGACCACGAGGCGTACCTCGCGGCGCTGCACACCGCCGACGCCGCGGTGCTGCCGTGCCTGGTGTCCATCGACGCCTTGTCCGGGGTGGAGAAGACGCTGCGCAGCATGCGCGCCGCTGGCGGCCAGGTCTCCGCACCCGGCGGGCTGCTGTCCCGCGTGGTGGTCATCCTCGGCCACGACGGCGGCCCGGAGGACCCCCACGTCGCCACCGCCGTCCGCGCCCGCCTCGACGAGCTCGGCGTCGCCGCGGTGATCGAAGTGCCCTTCGACCCAGCCATCCGCCTCGGCGGGGCCATCACCCTCGGCTCACTGAGCGAGAAGTCCACCCGCGCCTGGACGGCGGCCGCGGCCGCGGTCGTGGAGACCTTGCGCACCGCGCACACCGAGACGGACCTGGTGCAGCTGCTCCGGTCCACCGCCATCACCGGCCCTCGCGGCTGAGAAGGAGAACGACCAGTGGAGAACCCGCTCAACGGCATCATCCCCGACTTCGCGATCTTCGGGGCGGAGTTCACCGCGATCTGGCAGAAGCTCGCCGCGGGCCTGTGGGGCCTGGCGATCATCATCGCCATCGGCTACCTCGGTCACGGCGTCCTGGGCATCGCGCAGAACCGGGGCGGGCACCCGGGCAACCTGCGGGAGAGCAAGAAGGAGGCGCTGAACGCCGGCATCGCGCTCGGCGGCCTCATCATGCTGGCCGTCATCGTCGGCGTCTTCATCACGATCTTCGGCCAGTGACCGGTCGATGACCCCGCACGCCCCCCTGGTGGGCCCGCCGCCTCGGCCCGGGCCCACCGGAGGAGCGTTGGGTCGCTGCGCGCTGCGGCGTCACCGCGGACCCTCGAGTCCGACGAACTGACTGCAACACCACCGGGAGAACGCTCATGAGTACCTCGCTGCAGCCTGCCCCCTCGGATGCAGGGCCTCGCCGGGGCCTTCCCCGCTGGGCGTGGGTGCTGATCGGCCTGCTGACCGTCATCGCGATCGTGGCCTCTGCCGTCGCAGTGTTCGCCGCCCGCGGTCGGCAGGTGATCGTCCTCCCCCCGGAGCCGGCCCCCGTCGCTGCTTCCACGGCCCCGGCGCCGTCGTCCTCCGCTGCCGCCCCATCGTCTGTGCCTGTTGCTGCCGCTGACGGCTGCCTCGGCGGGGCCACCGAGCTGGACCGGGCCGTGCTCACCGCGCAGCGCGACGCACCCCTGACCCCGGAGGGGGCCGCGGCGTTCACCGCGACGATGGTCCGCTGGGCCGTCGCCACCCCGCCGCCGCCCTACCGGGCCGCGACCGTCCCGCAGGTGCTGGCACAGGACGCGACGACCACGGCCCAGCAGTTCGCACTCAACGACCAGACCCCGGCAGGGGCCCTGGTGACCATCGACTTCACTGCAGGGCAGTACTACGTCGAGGCCTTCGACGGCCAGGCCGCCATCGTGTCCTGGGTCGGTTCCGGGACGGGCTCCCTGGACGGCGTGCCGCAGGACAGCGCCGCCTTCGGCGGAGCTGCGCACCTGGTCGCGCAGAACGGCACGTGGCACCTGGCTGACATCTCGGCCGAGCGGGACATCCCCGACCTGCGACGCATCGGCACGCGCTACGCGGGGGGCTGCTGACATGCCCGATCTGTGCGATGTCGCCCCCATCCTCCCGACCTGCGTGGCCGAGGACGTCGGCGGCGTGGTCGGCGGCATCGGGGAGGCCATCGACTTCGCCACGGACCCGTTCGGCTACATCGCCACGCGGATGCAGGAGGCCGCCAGCGGCCTGGCGAACACCGTGCTGCCGCAGCTGGAAAGGCTGACGCACCCGGACCTGAGTTCCGAGTGGTTCCTGTCGGCCTACCGCGTCTCCTTCGCGCTGTCGATCTTCGTGTGGGTGGCGTTCCTCGGCTGGAACTTCCTGCAGCTGGGGCGCCGCCGGATCTCCGGCGACGAACTGGTGGAGACCTTGGCCGTCTACACGCCGCTGTTCCTGGGCGGGGTGATCCTGGGCCCGCTGGTCGGTTCGATGTTGCTGACCTTGACCGGCGCCCTCACCGACTCCCTCATCACGTGGGGCGTGCAGGGCAGCGTCGACGGCACGACGACGGCGCTGCAGGCCGCGATCGAGGCCGGCGATCCCGGAGCGATCGTCGGCGGGCCCCTCGTGGCCATCATCTTCTTCGCCTGCCTGATCGTGTCGCTGCTCCTGGCCTTCCTGATGCTGCTGGTCATGCTGGTCACGCTGTACCTGACCGGGGCGATCATCCCGCTGTCGCTGGTGTGGCTGACGCATCCGCGCCAGCGCAGCAAGGGCCTCAAGGTCGTCATGGTGTGGGTCGGCGTCCTGTTCGCCCACGTCCTACTGTTCCTGCTGCTGGGCGTGGCTTTCCGCATGGTCGGCGGCCTGGCGACCAACTTCGATGAGCCGGGCATCGTGATCCTGGCCAACCTCGCGGCGGCCACGATCGCGCTGCTCATGGCCACGCTGTCGCCGGTGGCTCTGCTCAAGTTCGCACCCGTCGGCCCCTCGGCCTCCAGCGGCGGCGGGCCCAGTCTCAGCGTTCCCAGCCAGCGCGGCACTGGCGGTGGGTACGGCGGCTCTGACGGGGACTCCCAGACCGCGCAGATGGCCCGGGACAGCTCCGGCGGCGACGACGGCGGCGACTCGGTTGGTGCCGGCGGCGGCGGTGCGTTCGGTTCCGGCGGCGGCGGCGGGTCGACCGGCGGCTCGGGAAGCGGCGCGGCGGCCGGCTCAGCCGGTGGGCTGCTGGGCATGTTGTCGGCCAGCCGTGGCGGCGGTGGCAGCGGTGCCTCCTCGACCTCGATGGAGTCCGGCGAGACGTCCCCCTCCGAGCCCGGGTCTCCCGACTCGACTGCCGGCTCCCAGGGGGCGATGGTCCCGGCGGGTGACGCGTCCCCGGCCGGGGCCGCCTCGGCTGCCTCGGCGGCGGGCGGGCTCTCGGGCGCGCTCACGTCTGGCGGATCGGCGGAGTCCGACCCTGCCGCGGGGGGCTTCGGCGCCGCCGAGACTGCGGAATCTGGGGCAGACACGTCCTCCGGCGGGCTCGCAGCGGCGGGCGCGGGCAGCGTCGATGGCGCCTCGGCACTGACAGCTGGGTCCGAGCGGACACAGCAGACCGGCGACCGGCTCTCCCAGGCCGGTGCCGCTGCTGAGGCGACCGGGGTCGGCGCCCCGGTCGGGGCGGCCATGCAGGTCGCCGGGGCCGGCCTGAGAGCGGCAGGGACAGCGGTCGGTGCGACCGCCGCGCTGGCCCAGGCAGCGGGCGACATGGCCGCTGAGCACATGGATCACGGGGAGAACCCGACCAACGGAGGTACTGGTGCAGACACGCGTCCTCGGCGGTGAGGGTGGCCGCCGTGGCTTCTTCGGCGGCACCCATAGCAAGGCACGCACCGCCGGTCTGATCCTGGTCGCCATCGTCGGCGCCGTCCTGGTCATCGCCCTGCAGGGCACCGGCTTGATCATCACCTTGGTGGCCTCGGCCGTGGTGTACGTGGCCACGATCCGCACCCACCGCGGTTCACCGCTGGTCCGCTGGCAGCGGTCCCGGGGATGGAAGGAGCGCCAGCGAACCGGCACCGACCGCTTCGCCCCGGTCGGCACCCGCCCCGACGGGCTCGGGGAGACCGGCAGCCGCAAGGAGCGCAAGGCCGCCGCGAGGGTCTGGAACGCCTACCGCGACTGGCCTGATGGCGCTGAGGGGATGCACTGGCTCCAGCGCGGCCGCGGTGAGCCCGGCATCCTCTGGCACGTCCCCACCGGGGAGGACGCCTACCTGTCCGTCGCCTTCGCCCTGGAAGGGCAGATCCGCGGCATCCAGTCCGACCGGTTCCTCGACGCCGCGATGACGGCGATCGGTGACCTGCTGGCCCGCTACGGGTCGCCCTCGGCGCTGCCCAACCGGGTGCAGTTCGTGACCCGGGTGGTGCCCGTCGACTCCGCGTATCACGAGGAGTGGGTGTGGGAGCAGCTCGATCAGACTGCTGCCTCCGAGGCCCTGGTCGCCTCCTACGACGAGGTGGTCCGGCTGGTGTCGAGGTCCGGGCTGATGCAGCGCCACTATGCCGTGATCCGGTGGCCGGTGACCCCGACCTTCCTGGCGGCGGCTGCCCGCCGCGGGCCGGCGCAGGCCGGCTGGCGGGCACTGATGCGCGCGGAGATCGAGTCGGTGCGCTCCCACCTGGTGACCGCCAAGCTCGGTGAGGTCAAGGCCGTGACCGCGGCGCAGCTGGCCGCGGTGCTGCGCCACATGCAGCAGCCGTCCTGGCCCATCGACCACGTCGCCGACGTCGACGTCAACGCGCCCTGGCTGCCCTCCCACGACGAGCTGTCGGCGACGATCAACACCGCCGTGGGGCCCGATGGCCAGGAGGAGCAGTGGTGGCACCGCACCGCGTTGCTGCCGATCGAGAGCTTCGAGACCGGGCCCCGGACCTCGCTGTGGCTGGCACCGATGCTGTCCCGGATGCCCCACCCGATCGTGCGGACGCTGTCGCTGCAGACGGAGGTCATCCCGGCCGCCGACGCTCGACAGGCCGCGCGCATGGACGTCACGACTGACCTGGCGGACCTGGCCGCGCAGCGGGAGAAGGGCGTGCTGACCAGTGAGGAGCTGGCTGCCGGCCTGACCGCGGCCCGGGCGCGCCTGGATGACCTGCGCCCGGGATCCGGCCACCACGGCGCGGGCTGGGCTGGGCACGTGACGATCTCCGCGCGCTCACGGGCGGCCCTCATCGACGCCACCGCGAAGATCACCGAGGCCGCCGGCAACGCCGGCGTGTCCTCCCTGGAGTGGCTGGACACCCAGCAGGCCGCCGCGGCGGCCTGCACGTGGCCGATCGCCCGCGGCATGCGCCCGGTCGACCGGTCCGCCAGCTCCGCACTGCGCGGCCTGTTGGCCGGCGCCGGTAGCAAGGATGCGATCTGATGGGGCTGTTGCGCAGGAACTCCCGACACGGGGCGAAGTTCGACCTGGAGAACGCCGGCCCAGCTGAGGCCGCCGACGACGCTCCGGCGCGTCCCGTGCTCCCGTTCCGGGTGATCGAGCCAGGGCCCCTGGCCGTGCGGCCGGTCGAGGTCGAGAAGCCGGTCGAGGTGCCGACGTCGGTCATGGTGCAGACGCCGGTGGAGGTGCAGACACCGGTCGAGGCCTCCCCGCGCCGGTGGCGTCGGTCGGGGCTGCCCGTGGAGCCGCAGCCCTTCGCAGCTCCTCCGGCAGCTGCGGACCCCGACGCAGCAGCAGCCGAGCCGCGTCGGCGCGGCCGGCGCCGCAAGGAGGACGGCGGGCCCGCCGTCGACTCCGGGGTGATGGAGCTCCCGGAGCCGCAGGGGTACCGCGTGCGCCGGTCGGCCCGCAAGGCTCGGCGCGGCTGGTACGCACCGATGGCCAACCCTGCACCGACCTCCACCCGGCAGGCCGAGGTGCTCAACACCGCGCTCGTGGCCGCACCCACCGACGCGTTCGGCATCTTCGTCGGCCGGGACCGGCTGTCCAACACCCCCGTCGCCCACGACCCGTTCACCGCCTACGAGCGGGGCACGATCACCAGCCCCGCCGTGGTGGTGCTCGGGGTCATCGGGGCCGGGAAGTCCAGCCTGCTCAAGACCGTGTACGTGCTGCGGCCCCTGATCCTGCGCAACCGCCGCGCGGTGGTCATGGACAAGAAGGACCGCGGTGGTGAGGGGGAGTACTGCGAGACCAGCCGACAGCTGGGTGCTGAGCCGCTGCGCATGGTGCTCGGTGGTGGCGGCACCACCCTCAACATCCTGGACCCCACCGTCCTGGCCGGCTCCGGGGTCGCCGGGCAGGCCCGCCTGCTCATCGCCTTGGCCGAGCTGGCCAACGACGGCCACGAGCTGGACAAGTGGGAGAAGGCCGCGCTGCGGGCGGCGCACAAGGCGACGCTGCGCACGGCCGAGGCTGAGGGGTCCGTGCCGCTGCTGGAGCACCTGCTGGCCCAGCTGGGCCAGATGCACCCGGAGTTCGATGACTACTCCGAGGGGGCCAAGGAGCGCATCCACCAGGCCGGTCTCGGTGTGCACCACCTCCTGGCTGCGCTGCTGTCCGACGAGCTGTCCGGGCTCTTCGACGGGCCCACGACCAAGAACGTCAAGCTCGCCGAGCGCTTGACCGTCTTCGACGTCTCCCAGCTGCCCGACGACTCCCCGGCGGTCAGCATGGTCATGGCGGTGGCGAACGTGTGGCTGCTGGGCACCCTGCGCCACCAGCGCGGGTTGCGGACCAACTTCATCGCCGAGGAGGGCTGGGATCTCGTCGGCGGCCCGGGCGGGCGGGTCTTCCAGCGCAACAGCAAGCTGGCCCGCGGTCTGGGCCTGTCCAACATCGCCGCCCTGCACCACACCGCCGACATCCCCGACGGCGACCCGGCGGTGGCCATGCTCAAGGAAGCGCAGACGGTGCACCTGTACCGGCAGGACCGCGAGGACGACATCGAGGCCGTCATCCGCATGTACGGCCTGGACTCCGGCTCCCGCGGCACGCTGGCCAACCTCGCCGACGGCCACCACCTGCTCAAGATCGGCAACCGTCGGGAGATCCACGTCGAGCACGTCCGGTCCACCCTCGAGCGCGGTCTGACCAACACCGACGAGGCGATGGTCTCCACCGGCCGGGGACGCCGGCTGTGACGACACCGGGGCAGCTGGGGCGGACGGACCAGTCCGTCCCGCTGCTGTCCTGGAAGACCCGGGCCAACATCACCATGTGCCTGCTGGTGGTGGGCGCTCTGGGCGCCTGGCACGCCGCGGTGGCCGTCACCGCGGACGGTCTGGGACTGGGCGAGCCAGGGCGCACGCTGCGCGCGCTCCTGCGGGGTCGCCCGCTGTCGGGCTTGACCGGCGCCCAGCCGGCCAGTACCGCCGTCACCCTCGCGGTGTTCGCCGGCTTCGTCCTGCTCCTGTTCGCCCTGTTCGTGGCCTGGGCGTTCTTCTGGGGGTCGCGGCGGGCCCGCCGCCGCACCGGCAAGGGCTTCGCCGATGACGCCGCGGTGCGCGAGGGCCTGGGTGTCGAGCGCGCCCGGGACGGCGCGGCGCAGACCCGCCCCGGCCTGACCGACGCGCAGCGCAAGCGGGCACCGGTCACCGCGATCGCGCTGCCGCTGGGCACGACGACCAACGGTGAGCCGGTCGTGCTGCCCCTGGAGGACCACGCCGTGGTGGTGGCCACCACCGGAGCGGGGAAGTCCCGCGACGTGATGATCCCCGCCGCCCTGGATGCCCCCGGCGGCCTGGTCGTGACCTGCACCCGCGCCGACATCCTCGACGTCATCGCCACCCGGCGGGCCGAGCTGGGCCGGGTGTGGGTCTTCGACCCCCTGGACCGGCTCGGCTGGCCGGAGCCGATGGTGTGGAACCCGGTC
>Ga0210040_10006622_pt1 | contig 14357 bp, 12 predicted proteins | sample CryGeyCG12114_NA_FD_185462 | JGI IMG/M metagenome (GOLD analysis project Ga0210040, IMG submission 185462) | Groundwater microbial communities from aquifer - Crystal Geyser CG19_WC_8/21/14_NA (SPAdes) (version 2) | ecosystem: Environmental > Aquatic > Deep subsurface > Groundwater | place: USA... | reverse complement strand
CACGCCGTCGACCGGCTCCGACGTGCCGGCCTGCACCTCCGCCTCCACGGCGGGGGCGGCGACCGACCCCATCTCCACCTCGACGGTCGCGGTCTCCACCGGCTCGGCCTCGGGAGCGGGCGCGGCATAGACGGGTGCCACGAGGAAGGTCGCGGTCATGGCCAGGAAGGCGGTGAGGCCCGCGAGGGTCCGGCGCACTGAGGTTCCTCCGATGAGCGGTGGTGCCCGGCCGGCAGTGAGCTGCCGACGCTTGCCCTTCTTTCCTCGTCCGGCGGAGGGCTCCACTTGAGTCGACCCGCCGACCGGATCGACCGGGACGGTGGTCATCCCCGGACGCTGCCGCGCCGGAACGTCCAGGAAGTGGTCGATCACACTCCCCGGCGTTTCGCGGTCACCCCCGGGCCGGTCGGCTGTGACGCCGGTGAACCGGTGGGTCCGGAGGGGCGCGCACGGCCGCTCGCGGCCCGTGCAGCAGGCCGACGGGACGGCGGGGGCAACTACCATCGGCTGCGATCTCGCGGGCTCCTGCTCGCTCTCCCTGCCGAGCCCGAGAGGTGGACCCGTGACACCCCCGCCCGACAGGTGCCGCCGCGGCAGGGCCGACCTCCTGGTCGCTGCCACGGTGGCCTGCCTGGTCGCCGGGTTGGCCCTCCTCCAGCTGTTCCTGGGTCCCGATCTCGGGCTCGCCGACAACGGCGACGGCCGGCGGGTGCTCTGCGGAGCCGACCTCCAGCCGCCACCGCTGGAGACCGCCTTCACCGACGTGGTCTTCGAGATCGGCCCGCTGACCGATCCGGCCGCGGGCAACTGCGGCAACCCGGTCCTGCGCTACAGCACCTCCCAGATCGTGCTGGTCGACGCGGTCCGGTTCGTCGACGGGCTGGTCTCCGGGCCGGGCCTGGACCTGCGGGCGGTCGGGGCGACCGTCGCCGTCCTGCTCGGTCTGGGCGTCGGCGCGCTGTACCTGGCGCTGGGTGGCCGGCGACCGGCCCGGCTGGTCACCGTCGCCGCGGCCACCGCGATGCTGCTCGACGTCTCCTACCTGCACTACGCCTCCTCGCCCTTCAGCGAGTCGATCGGCTTCCTCGGCCTGGTCTGGACGGCGGCTGCCCTTGCCTGGCTGGCCCGCCGCCCACTCGGCGCCGCCTCGCTCGTCACGCTGCTCCTCGTCGCGGCGGTGCTGGTGACGGCGAAGAGCCAGCTGACCGCGCTCGCCGTGCTGGTCCTGGGCGCCGTCGTCCTACGGGTCTGGCAGCACCTCCGTAGCGGCGAGCGGCGTCGCTGGCCGGCCGTGGCGCTGGCCGGTCTGGTCGTCGTCGGGCTCACCGGGCTGTGCGGGCTGCAGCTGGCCTACCAGGGCCCGGAGTTCACCCGGGCGAACACGCACAACCTCACCCTCTTCACCGTCGCCCCGCTGGCCGACGACCCGGCTGCGGCGCTGACCGAGATGGGCCTGGACCCGGGGCTGGCCGAGTACGCCGGGACCAATGCCTTCAGCCCGGACATGGCCGGGGACCCGGACTACGCCGCCCGCCTGGCCGAGGCCGGCCGCGCGGACGTGGCCCGCTACCTGCTGCACCACCCCGACATCGCCTGGGCGATGCTCCGGACCGGCGTGGAGCAGTCGGCCCTGCCGCGCACCCCCTACCTCCCCGAGGTCGCCGTCGCCGACCGCGATGCCAGCGGCACCACCGAGGCCGATCGCTGGGCGCCCGGTACCACCGCGCTCGAGCGGGCGGCGCCGGTGGCCTGGCCACTGTTGCCGATCGGCTGGGTGGTGCTCACCGGATGGGGGCTGCTGCTGGCCCTGCGCCGGTCGGTGCGGGGGCACGACATGCGCTCCTGGGGCTACGCACTGACCTTCACCGCCGCTGCGGCGGCGGCGCAGGTGGTGGTCGCGCTGATCGGCGACGGCTTCTACGAGCTGGCCAAGCACGAGGTGTTCGTCAGCCACCTGACCTGGATCGCGCTGGCGCTCGGGCTCGGCAGCCTGGTGCAGGTCGCCCGCCGTCCCGCCGATGACAGCACCGCCGACGGGGCGCCGACCGCGGACGAGCCCCGCAGCAGCGAGGGCCCCGGCAGCACCGACGCCCCCCGCACGACCGACACCGACGAGATCGCCGTGCCCGAGTACCCGGCGCCCCCCGGGGACGGGGCCGACCACGACCAGGACGGCGGGTCGCGCACCAGCGCCCCCGCCGTCCCCGTGCCGCACAGCCGCAGGGAGTCCCGCACGTGACATCTGGCCACCGGACAGAGGCGGCGGTCGACAGCGACCGCCCGACCGGGCAGCTCGGCCCGGGGACCAACCCCATCCCCCAGGCCGGGCGGCCAGCCGCAGGCGACCCGGCCGCGGAGGAGACGGCCGCGAACGGGTCGGCCACCGGCGCGACCGCCGCCGGCCCGGGTGCCGACGCGCACTCGAGCCGGTGGTCCCGCGCGTGGACCTGGTTCCGGCACGAGGGCTGGGTCCCCACCGCCGGCTTCCTCGTGGTGCTGGCCGTCCTGCTCAGCTACTCGCTGCACCAGTACCGCACCGGCCGCAACTACTACGACGGCGCGTACTTCTCCCAGGCCGCCTGGCTGATCACGCACGGGCAGCCGCCGATCGTCACGATCCGCGGCGTCCACATGTTCGCCGACCACGCCTACTACGTCTTCTACCCGATCGCCTGGCTCACCCGGCCGTTCCCCGACCCGCTCCCGGTGCTGATCGTCATCCAGGCGGTCGCGCTGGCCGTGGCGGTCTTCCCGCTGGCCGTGTTCGCCCGGCGGGTCGCCGGCCTCGGCACCCGTGGTGTCGCCGTCCTGCTCGGGGCGTATGCGCTGTACCCGGCCCTGAGCAACGTCAACGCCGCCGAGTACCACCCGGAGAGCACCGCGGTGCCGTTGATCATCTGGGGTGCCCTGCTCTACAGCCGGCAGCGGTGGGTGGCCCTGCTCGTCGTGACCGTGGTCGTGCTGACCTGCCGCGAGGACCTGGCGATCCCGGTGGCCACCGCGGGTGTGCTGATGGTCCTGGCCCGCCGGTGGCGGCAGGGCCTGGTGGTCGTGGCCCTCGCCGGCGTCTCGCTGGTCGTCAGCCTCGGGTTCGTCATCCCCGGGCACGCCGAGGGGCGCGACCTGGTCGGCGACCTGTACGCGCAGTACGGCGGCAGCACCACCGCACTGCTCTCCTATGCGGTCCGACACCCGGTCGGCGTGTTCGCCGACCTGTTCTCGGTGACGAACCTGCTGGTGTTCATCGCCCTGCTCGCGCCGGTCGCGTTCCTGAGCCTCGCGGGCTGGCGGTGGGCGCTGCCCGCGCTGCCACTGCAGGTGCTCTACCTGCTCTCCTCGCGAGAGAGCGCGCACACGATCCTGGTCCAGTACGTCACCCAGGCGATCCCGTTCGTCTTCCTCGGCGCGGCCATCGGACTGGGCCGGGTCCACGGCCGGCGTGCGCTCGCCCTCCCTCTGATCGGCGCCTCGGTGATGACGTGGTTCAGCTACACCGTCGTGAGCCCGGCGTCGGACCTGCACCCGTGGCGGCCCTCCGGCGGCTTCGCCGAGAGCAAGCAGGCCGCTGCGGCGGTGGTGCCCGACGACGCCGCGGTCACCGCGACCCAGGGCGCCTGGTCGGTGCTGGCCGAACGGCAGCAGCTGTACCCGTACCCGATCGCCGACCCGAACTGGTACATGCCGCAGCCCGACCTCCCGGTGGTGCCGGTGTGCTGGGCGGTCGTCGAGAAGGAGTCCCCGATCCTGGCGCAGCGCCCGCTCGACCCGGCCGAGTGGCAACTCGTCCGGGAGGACGACCTGATCGCCGTCTACCGCTCCTGCTGAGACCCGGCGCGGCACCGACGGCTCACGCCCCGCCCGACCGACCGCCGTGGCGACCGACCCGGCCGGCGCCCCGCTCGGCGGTGCCCGTGTGGTCGCTGCACCGCGTGGGACAGGACGGGAGACGCAGTGCTGGGCCCGCGTCCGCCTCACCGATCCGCACACCTGGCCGCCGTATCGTCCACGGGGACCACGCACTGCCCGCAGTGACCGGCACCCGGCAGCAGCGGCCGCACACCCGAGAGGAACACCGTGTCGACGTACGACCCGAACTCCGGGCGCCCGTTGCCCGCGCGGCTGGACCCGCGCGCCGGTCGCGCACCCCGCCACGACCCGCTCGACCCGGTCTCCACCGGACGCACCGGTCCCCGCCTGGCGGTCATCGGCCGCGTCATCGCCGCCGGCCTCGCCGCGGTCCTGCTGGGCACCAGCGGCTGGGGCTGGTACCTGGGCCGGGTCGCCGACGCCAGCGTGAACCGCACCGACGCCATCCCCACCTCGGGCAACGAGGAGACAGTCGACACCGGCGAGGCGATGAACCTGCTGCTGGTCGGCAACGACAGCCGGGCCAGCGCGTCGGAGGAGGAGCTGGCCCAGCTGAACACCGAGGCCAACGCCGGCACCAACACCGACACGATGATCCTGGTGCACGTGCCCGCCGACGGGTCCGCGGCGTCCTTCGTCTCCTTCCCGCGCGACTCCTACGTCGACATCCCCGGCTACGGCATGGACAAGTTGAACGCCGCCTACGCCTACGGCTCCCAGGAGGCACCGGACGGCGCGTCCGACGCCGCGGTGCAGGCCGCCGGCGCGCAGCTGCTGATCAAGACGCTGAGCTCGCTGACCGGCCTGCGGATCGACCACTACGCCGAGGTCGACCTGCTGGGCTTCTTCAAGCTCTCCTCAGTCGTCGGCGGCGTCGAGGTCAACCTCTGCGAGGCCGTGCAGGACGACTTCTCCGGCGTGGACCTGCCGGCCGGCGTGCAGACGGTCAGCGGCGAGCAGGCACTGGCCTTCGTCCGCCAGCGGCACGGCCTGCTGCGCGGGGACTTCGACCGGATCATCCGCCAGCAGACCTTCATCGCCGGGATGATCCGCAAGATGCTGTCCGACAACGTCCTGCTCGACCTGGGCAAGCAGCGGGAACTGGTGCAGGCCGCCGCCGACGCGCTCACCGTCGACCAGTCGCTGGACCTGTTCAGCCTCGCCTCGCAGATGCAGTCGGTGACCCCGGGCAGCATCGAGTTCCAGACCGTCCCCTACATCGACACCGACACCGACGACCGGGGCCGCTCGATCATCCGGCTGGAGGACGAGGACGTGCTGCGCACCTTCTTCGCCGATCTCTCCGCGGAGCCGGCCGAGGAGGCCGCACCGACCACCGAGGCGCCGGCCACCGTGGCCCCGGCCGAGGTGACCGTGCAGGTCTACAACGGCTCGGGCACCTCCGGCCTGGCCGGCAGCGCGGCCACCGCGCTCGAGGGCGCCGGGTTCGTGGTCGCCGGTACCGGCAACGCCGACTCGCAGGACTACACCGTCACCGAGATCCGGTACGCCGCCGGGGACGAGGCGCTGGCCAACGCGCTGCTCGCCCAGGTGCCGGGCGCGACCCTCACTGCGACAGACGACGCCACGGCCGGCACCGTGCAGCTGGTGCTCGGCTCGGACTTCAACGGGGTCGGGCAGGCCGTGACGGTCGCCCCGGCGGCTGCGGCTCCGGCCACCGAGGGCGAGGACCAGTTCAACGCGGCGAACACCGACTGCATCAACTGACGACGGTCCCCAGCGAGCTGCAGGTCAAGAGCCCTCCCGGTCCACGGGAGGGCTCCTGTCGTCCCGGCGCAGCCGACGCTCCGCGCCGCTGATCGCGCCACTGGGGTGAGTCGCTCCCCCGGGGGTGGGTCGCTCCCCCGGGACGCCGCAGCGCCCCCACCCGGTCGGTGTGGGGGCGCTGCTGGTGTCTGCCGGCGAGCGGCTCAGATGGGCAGTCGGCGGAACACGGCCCGCGGCGTGTGCCGCAACCCGCTCATCACCCAGCGCATCGCGCCGGGCACCCAGACCGTGTGCCGGCCCTTGCGCACACCGGTGACGATCGCCTCGGCGACGGCCTCGGGCGTGGTGGCCAACGGTGCGTCGTCCAGGCCCTCGGTCATCTTGGAGCGCACGAAGCCCGGGCGGACGACCAGCACGGAGACGCCACTGCCGACCAGGGAGTCCGACAGCCCGGAGTAGAAGGCGTCCAACCCGGCCTTGGTGGAGCCGTAGACGAAGTTCGACGCCCGCGGCCGCTCACCCGCGACGGAGGACAGCGCGACGATGACGCCGTGGCCCTGGCTGCGCATCCGGTTGGCCAGCTCGGTGCCGACCACGGTGGGGGCCACGTAGTTGACCTGGGCGAGCTGGGCCACGGCCGTGGCGTCGCTGCGCAGCTGGTCGGCGTCGCCGAGCAGGCCGAACGCGACGACCGCCACGTCGATGTCGCCGGCGGCGGCCGCCTCGGCGACCATCCGGGCCGGCGAGGCCGGGTCGTCGGCGTCGAAGTCGACGACCTGCACGGTGGCACCGGCCGCCCCGAGTTCGGCGGCCACGGCGCTGCGGCGCGGGGTGTCCCGGGCCGCGACGACGACCCGCAGCGGCCGCTCCGACAGGTAGCGGCGGGCGGTGGCCAGCGCGATGTCGGAGGTGCCGCCGACGAGCAGCAGGGAGCTGGGGGAACCGAGCGCGTCGATCACAGTGCGAGCCTCCTGGCCAGGTCGGAGGTGAAGACGCCGGCCGGGTCGACCCGCGAGCGCACGGCCCGGAAGTCGTCGAGCCGGTCGTACATCTTCTCGAACGTCTCCGGGCGCACCCGCGAGTCCTTGGCCAGGTAGGTCCGCCCCGCTGCTGCGATGACGACCTCGTCGAGTGCGTCCAGCAGGCCGGCCAGGCCCTTCATCACCGGGATGTCCAGGGCCAGCGTCCAGCCCGGCGACGGGTAGGACAGCATGCCCGGGTTGCCCGGGCCGAACCGCTTGAGCACGGCGAGGAAGGACGCCGTCCCGAAGGAGCTGAGCCGGTCCAGGACCTCGCGCATGGCCTCCTCCTGCCCGAAGGGCACGGTGACCTGGTACTGCACGAAGCCCCGGGGGCCGTAGATGCGGTTCCAGCCACCCACTGCGTCGAGCGGGTGGAAGAAGGTCGGGATGCTCTGCAGCTGGTCGCGCTTGCGCTTGGGCGCCTTGCGGTACCAGACCTCGTTGAACGCCGCGACCGTGGCCAGGTTCAGCAGGCCGGGCGGGAAGACGTCGGGCACGGAGGCCTTGACCGAGCCGTGGTATGCCAGCGGGTCGGTGCGGCGCTTGGCCGGCAGCTCGTCGATCTTCGCGAACCGGCCCCGGGTCACCACCGAACGGCCCATCCGCTTGCCCTTGGCCAGTGTGTCGATCCAGGCCACCGAGTACTCGTAGAGGTGGTCGGTCTCGGTGAGCAGGGTCATCAGCGAGTCGAGGTCCGGCGTGCGGTCGGTGTCGACCAGGCATCGCGAGGACTGGATCGCCTTCAGCTGCACCTGCGCCCGGAGGATGACGCCGGTCAGGCCCATGCCGCCGACGGTGGCCCAGAACAGGTCCGGGTCGGACTCCGGGCTGACCCGGCGCACCTGCCCGTCGGCGGTGAGCAGGTCCAGCCATCGCACGTGAGAACCGAAGCTGCCGGCGACGTGGTGGTTCTTGCCGTGGATGTCGGCAGCGATGGCCCCGCCCACGGTCACCAGCCGGGTGCCCGGCGTGACCGGCACGAAGAAGCCCTGCGGCACGAACCGGTTCATCAGCTCGTCGAGGGAGATGCCGGCCTCCACGTCGACCAGGCCGGTCTCCAGATCGGCCTGCAGCACCCGGGCGGCACTGGTCATGTCCAGCACGGTGCCGCCGGCGTTCTGCGCGGCGTCGCCGTAGCTGCGGGCCAGACCGCGAGCAACGACACCGCGGCCGCTGGCAGCGAGCACCGCGGCGCGGACGTCGTCGTCGTCGTGGACCGGGAGGAGCGCGGCGTGGGTCGGGGCGGTGCGCCCCCAGCCGACCAGGGGGACGAGCGGGGCATCGGCCCCGGGTGCGGACACGGTCACGGTGTCAGGCACTGAAGACCCCCACGCCGACGGTCAGCACCCACAGGGCACCGAGGACCAGCAGGACACGGTCGTGCATGACGATCTCCTCCGGGGCGCCGGCGGCGCCCTTGTCGACGTCCCGCGCGTACCGCAGGATCGCGAGAACGAACGGTGCGATCGAGATGGTGGCCCACGGGACGCCGTCCTGGGTCTCCGCCATCTCGAACGCCCACAAGCTGTAGGCCGTGCAGGCCACGCCGGCGGACAGGCTCCACACGAAGCGCAGGTAGCTCGCCGAGTACTCCCGCAGCGTCTTGCGGGTGGCGCCCTCATCGCCCACGACGATCAGCTCCGAGTACCGCTTGCCGGCCACCATGAACAGCGAGCCGAACGCGGCGACCAGCAGGAACCACTGCGACAACAGCAGGCCCGCGGCCACGCCACCGGCGATGCCGCGCAGCAGGAAGCCCGAGGCCACCACGGCCAGGTCGATGACCGGCTGGTTCTTCAGGAACAGGCAGTAGGCCAGCTGGATGACGACGTAGGCGCCGAGCACCCCGGCCAGCGCCGGACGGGTGAGCAGCACCGCCGTGGTCAGTGCCACGGCGAAGAGCACGATCGCCAGCCCGATGGCGAGCGGTCTGGACACCAGGCCGGCGGCGATGGGCCGGAACCGCTTCTTCGGGTGCCTCCGGTCTTCCTCGATGTCGATCGAGTCGTTGACCAGGTAGACGCCGGAGGCCGAGAGGCAGAAAAGCAGGAACGCCACCGCCGTCGGGCCCATCACGTCCGGGTCGAACACCTTCCCGGCAGCCAGCGGTGCGGCCAGGACCAGCCCGTTCTTGACCCACTGCCGGGGCCGGAGGGCGCGGACCACCCCCCAGGGTCGCGAGCCACGGAAGCCGGGGGTGCGCGGCGGCGGCGGGACCCGTGCGGGGGCGCCCACCGCGGCCAGCGGCGCAACGGGGGCCGTCTCGGTCGCGGGGGTCGACTCGGGCTGCACGCTCACGGTCATGCCTTCCTGCCTGCGGTCGGGGTCATACGGCGTCGGACGACGGTGGCCACGCCGGCGCCCAGCGCCGCACCGGAGAGGACGTCCGTGGGGTAGTGGACGCCCAGGAGCACCCGCGACACCAGCATGATGCCGGTCACCGCGGCCATGGCGGGCCGCCCCAGCATCGGGCCGAAGCCCACCGCCGCGGCTGCAGTGGAACAGCTGTGCGCGCTCGGGAAGGACAGACGGCTGGGCGTGGCGACCAGCGCGGGCACGTCCTCGAGCGCCGGCCGCACTCGGCGGACCACCCTCTTCACCACGACACCCGCGGCGTGGGCGGCGACGACGCCGGTGACACCGGCAGCCCAGTCCGCCCGGTCGCGGCCGCGCAGCCAACCGGCGGCGCCCAGGGCGATCCAGCCGAGTGCGTGCTCGCCGAAGTGGGACAACGCCTGCGCCACCGGGACGGCGGGGGTGTCACCCAAGGTCCGCCGGGTGGAGCGGAGCAGCGCGTGGTCGAAGCGGGTCAGCACCGTGCCGGGGGTTGCGCTCATCGAGGACCGACTGTAGCTGCGCCCTCTCACTCCGGCTCGGACGTGAGGGAGAGGTTCGTCGCGTACCTGTCACTCTTGTCCCGTGCCCCCCACTGGACCCCTGTTGCCCGCGGATCTGCTCGCTGCCGCCCTCCGCCGGGACGCGGCCGCGCCGCTGGTGACCTTCTACGACGACGTCTCCGGCGAGCGCACCGAGCTGTCGGCCGTCACCCTGGCCAACTGGGTGGCCAAGACCGCCAACCTCCTGCAGGAGGAGTTCGACGTCGGCCCGGGCCGCACCGTGGGCCTGGCCCTGCCGGTGCACTGGCAGACCGCGGCGGTGCTGCTCGGCGTGTGGAGCTGCGGGGCCGTGGTCTGGGAGACCGCCGCCGAGGACGACGACCGGCTCGTCGACGCCGACGTGGTGCTGGCCGCCGCCGACCGCCTCCCACCACTGGAGGAGCTGGGCCTGGCGGAGCTGCTGGGGCTGTCGCTGCACCCGCTCGGCATGGGGATGACCGGGTACACCGGGCCGGCGCGCGACTTCGCGCTGGAGGTGCGGTCGCACGGCGACGTCTTCTCCCCCTGGCAGCCGGTCGACCCCGCCGCCCCGGGGCTGCGCGCCGGCGCCCTGGAGCTGACCCTCGGTGGCCTCGTCGAGGCCGCGACCGAGCTGGCCGGCCGGCTGGGCATCGTCGCCGGTGACCGGGTGCTGGTCGACGAGCGGACGGCGGTGGAGGCCGGGCCGGTGGCCTGGCTGCTCGCCCCGCTGTCGGCGGGCGCCTCGCTGGTGCTGTGCCGTTCGGCGGCTTCCGCCCAGTTGCAGCACCGGGCGGCCACCGAACGGGTCACCGCTACGCTCGGGCGGAAGCTCGACGGGATCCGCGAGCTGGGCCGCCCCGCCTGACGCACCGCCCGCCCAGCCTTCGATGGACGGTGGCAGCAACGTGGACAAGGTCGTCTCCAGCCCGCAGGAAGCCGTGGCCGACGTGCCCGACGGCGCGACGCTCGCCGTGGGCGGCTTCGGGCTCTGCGGCGTCCCGGTCGCCCTGATCGACGCCCTGCTCGAGCAGGGCGCGACCGATCTCACGACGATCTCGAACAACTGCGGCGTCGACGACCAGGCCCTGGGCGTGCTGCTGTACGCCGGCCGGATCGTGAAGACGATCAGCTCCTTCGTCGGCGGCAACAAGGAGCTGGCCCGGCTCTACCTGACCGGCGAGCTGGAGGTCGAGCTGACCCCGCAGGGCTCGCTGGCCGAGCGGCTGCGGGCCGGCGGCACCGGCATCCCGGCCTTCTACACCCCCACCGGCGTGGGCACGCTGGTCGCCGACGGCGGCATCCCGGTGCGCTACGACGCCGAGGGCAACGTGGTGGCCACCAGCGAGCCGAAGGAGGTGCGCCGCTTCGGCGACCAGGACTTCGTGCTGGAGACGGCGCTGACCGCCGACTACGGCCTGGTCCGCGCCGCGGTCGGTGACCGGCACGGCAACCTGGTGTTCCACGAGTCGGCCCGCAACTTCAACCCGCTGGCCGGCATGGCCGCTGCCATCACCATCGCCGAGGTGGAGGAGCTGGTCGAGCCCGGCGAGATCCTGCCCGAGGCCGTGCACCTGCCCGGGGTCTTCGTGCAGCGCGTGGTCGTCGTCGGCACCGAGGGCAAGCGGATCGAGAAGCGCACCACCCGACCGCGACCCAGCGCGCCGACCCCGGCGGCCGCCGGCACCGAGACCACGGAGGCCTGACCCATGGCACTCACCCGCGACCAGCTCGCCGCCCGGGTCGCCCTCGACCTCGTCGACGGCCAGTACGTGAACCTGGGGATCGGCATGCCGACCCTGGTGCCCAACTTCATCCCCGACGGCGTGCACGTGGTGCTGCAGAGCGAGAACGGCGTGCTCGGGGTGGGCCCCTACCCCTACGAGGGCGAGGAGGACGCCGACCTGATCAACGCCGGCAAGGAGACGATCACGATCGCGCCCGGGGCCAGCTTCTTCGACTCCTCGCTGTCCTTCGGCATGATCCGCGGCCACCACATCGACGTCGCCGTCCTCGGTGCCATGCAGGTCAACGTCCGCGGCGACCTGGCCAACTGGCTCATCCCCGGCAAGATGGTCAACGGCATGGGCGGGGCCATGGACCTGGTCCACGGCGCCCGCGCGGTGGTCGTGATGATGGAGCACGTCGCCCGCGACGGGTCGCCGAAGATCGTCGAGGAGTGCTCGCTGCCGCTCACCGGCAAGGCCTGCGTCGACCGGGTCATCACCGACCTCGCCGTCATCGACGTCACCGACGCCGGCCTGGTGCTGCGCGAGGTCGCCCCCGGCGTCACCGTCGACGAGGTGGTCGCCGCCACCGGCGCCGAGCTCCAGGTCGCCACCGACGTGCCCACGATGCGGTTGCCGGCGCGCGTGTGAGGAAGGACCCCCCTGCCCCCCACGCCTCGCACGCTCGGCGCGGGCCCCTGCAGGGGGGCCGCACCCACGGCAGGAACAGGGAACGATGACTTTCTCCGTCATCGCCCGCGACCCGGCCTCCGGTGAGCTGGGCGTCGCGGTGTCCTCCTGCATCCTCGCCGTCGGCCGTGCCGTGCCGACCGTGCGACCCGGGGTCGGGGTGGTGGTGGTGCAGGCGCGCAGCCGGCGCGGGCTGGGCACCTCGCTGATGGCCGGGCTCGCCGAGGGCACCTCGCCGCAGGACCTGGTACGGCACGCCCCGCACGCCGCCGAGGACGTCGACCGGCAGATCGCGGTGCTCGACGGCACCGGGCAGGTGGCCGCCGACACCGGGCGCGGGAGCCTGCCGGCCAGCGGCCACCTGCTCGGCGAGGGGTTCAGCGTGCAGGGCAACATGCTCGCCTCCCCCGACGTCCTGCCGGCCATGTCGCAGGCCTTCACCGCCACCGGCGGCGGGCTGGCCGACCGGCTGCTCGCCGCGCTCACCGCCGGGCAGGACGCCGGTGGCGACCTGCGCGGCCGGCAGTCGGCGGCCCTGCAGGTGGTCAGCGGCGCCCCGGCCAGCGAGGACGACGACGGCGTCCGGGTCGACCTGCGGGTCGACGACTCCGGCGACCCGGTGTCCCAGCTGCGGATGCTGCGCAACCTGCAGCGGGCCTACGACGAGCGCGACTACGAGACCCTGGCGGTCTTCGCCCCCGAGGGCGCCCGGGACCTGTACGCCGCGCTGGCCGCGTCCCGACGCGGCGACCGGGCGGCCGCGCGCAGCGCGCTGGAGGCGGTGCGGACCCGGCCCGGCTGGTCGACCTGGCTGGCGTCCATGGCCGGCGACGCGCGGCTGTCCGCGGTCTCCCGGCTGCTCGACTGAGGAAGGACCCTCAGCGCAGCAGGTTGCGGGCGATGACCATGCGCTGCACCTGGTTGGTGCCCTCGTAGATCTGGGTGATCTTGGCGTCGCGCATCATCCGCTCGACCGGGAAGTCCTGGGTGTAGCCGGCTCCGCCGAACAGCTGGACGGCGTCGGTGGTCACCTGCATCGCCACGTCGGAGGCGAAGGCCTTGGCCGAGGCGGAGACCATGGTCAGGTCGGGTCCGCCCTGCTCGCCGCGGGCGGCGGCGACGTAGACCAGGTGCCGGGCGGCCTCGATCTTCATCGCCATGTCGGCGAGCATGAACTGCACGCCCTGGAAGTCGGCGACGGCCGAGCCGAACTGGCGACGCTCCTTGGTGTAGGCGATCGCGGCGTCGAGTGCGCCCTGGGCAACGCCGACGGCCTGCGCGCCGATGGTGGGCCGGGTGACGTCCAGCGTGCGCAGCGCCGTCTTGAAGCCGGTGCCCGGCTCGCCGACGATCCGATCGGCCGGGATGGTGCAGTCGGTGAAGTACAGCTCGCAGGTCGGGGAGCCCTTGATCCCCATCTTCTTCTCCTTGGGGCCCACGGCGAAGCCCGGGTCGTCGCGGTGGACGACGAAGGCGGAGATGCCGCCCGCACCCTTCTCCGGGTCGGTCACGGCCATCACCGTGTACCACTCGGAGATCCCGGCGTTGGTGATCCAGGCCTTGGTGCCGTCGAGCACCCAGCTGTCGCCGTCCCGCCGGGCCCGGGTGCGCATCGCGGCGGCGTCGGAGCCGGCCTCGCGCTCGGACAACCCGTAGCTGAACATCGCGTCCCCGGCGGCGAGGGAGGGCAGCACCTGCTGCTTGAGCTCCTCGGACGCCGACAGGATCACCGGCATCGAGCCGAGCTTGTTGACCGCGGGGATCAGCGACGCGCTCACGTCGACCCGGGCGACCGCCTCGATGACGATGCAGGTCGCCACGGCGTCGGCCCCCTCGCCGCCGTAGGCCTCGGGCACGTGGGTGGCGTGGAAGCCGGCCGCGGTGAGCGCCTTGCGGGCCTCCGCCGGGAAACGCGACTCGGCGTCGACCTCCGCCGCGTACGGGGCGATCTCGCGTTCGGCGATCTCCCGGACCGCCTCCCGGACGGCCTCGTGCTCCTCGGTCAGCGCGTACAGCCCAGCGTTGTTACCCACGAGTAGATGCTAAGCCCGAGCGGGCCCCGGTCGGAAGCGACTCACCCTCGCGCAGGGGGTCGGGTCGGGTACCGGATCAGGGGGCGAGGCGCTGCTGCAGCGCGTCGTCCCGCGCGACGACGGACGCGGCGAGGTCGGCCTGGAAGCGCTCGACGGCGGCGCGCAGGGCGTCGTCCCCGGCGGCGAGGATGCGCACAGCCAGCAGGCCGGCGTTGCGACCGCCACCGATGGAGACCGTGGCCACCGGCACCCCGGCCGGCATCTGCACGATCGACAGCAGGCTGTCCAGCCCGTCGAGCCGGTCCAGCGGCCGCGGGACGCCGATCACCGGCAGCGGCGTGGCCGCGGCGACCATGCCCGGCAGGTGCGCGGCTCCCCCGGCTCCGGCGACGACCACCCGCAGGCCCCGGCCGGCCGCCGACTCGGCGTAGTCGA